>Ga0129333_10007402_pt1 | contig 10357 bp, 5 predicted proteins | sample CPB6_08_DNA_FD_94474 | JGI IMG/M metagenome (GOLD analysis project Ga0129333, IMG submission 94474) | Freshwater to marine salinity gradient microbial communities from Chesapeake Bay, USA - CPBay_Sum_0.6_0.8_DNA | ecosystem: Environmental > Aquatic > Marine > Coastal | place: USA: Chesapeake Bay...
ACGGTTCTTGATGACCTTGAAGTCTCCAAGATATTTGACGACTCCGTCCATGTAAGCGACGTGCTTCGTCTCCTGCTCAAGACGGGCCGTTCCACCGACGTGGAACGTTCTCATTGTGAGCTGGGTACCGGGTTCTCCGATTGACTGCGCAGCTATCACGCCGACGGCTTCTCCAATTTCAACGGTCCGGCCGGTGGCAAGATTTCTACCGTAACACTTGACGCAGATACCACGTCTCGATTCACAGGTGAGGGCAGAACGGATCCTGACTTTCTGCAGTCCTGAAACCTGGACTCTCGAGGCGAGATCTTCATCGATGCTTGAATTCGCGCTGACGATGACAGCTCCATCGACGGGATCGATGATGTCATCGAGTGACGTGCGTCCGACAATGCGGTCACGGAGCGATTCCACCTCTTCACCATTACGGATGATGGCTTCAGTCCAGATGCCCTTCATTGTTCCGCAATCCAATTCGGAGACGATCACATCTTGTGCGACGTCCACGAGACGGCGGGTGAGATATCCCGAGTCCGCTGTTTTAAGCGCGGTATCGGCGAGACCCTTACGTGCACCGTGAGTCGAAATGAAGTACTGAAGAACGTTCAGGCCTTCACGGAAGTTTGCGACGATCGGCGTCTCGATGATTTCACCTGACGGCTTCGCCATAAGTCCGCGCATACCGGCCAACTGTCGGATCTGAGCTTCGGAACCTCTTGCGCCCGAATCGGCCATGATGAGGATCGGATTTAGCTCGTTCCTCTGTTTCATCCTGGCATCCATCGCGCGGAACATTTCCTTGGCGACCCTGTCAGTGACTTCAGACCAAATTGCAGTGACCTTGTTGTAACGCTCCTGATTGGTCATCGTCGCGTCTTCGTACTGCTTTTGGAACTTGTCGACTTCTTCACGAGCCTCCTCGATGATTGCCGGCTTGTTTGCCGGAGTGACCATGTCGTCGATTCCAATCGAGACGCCGGAACGAGTCGCATAAAGGAATCCGAGTGCCTTCAAGTCATCGAGAAGTGCGACCGTCTCTGCATGTCCAAGGCGGAGATGGGCGAAATTCACCAACGATTGGAGACCCTTCTTTTTGAGTGTTCCATTGATGTAGGGCAGCCCTTCGCGCTGGAGTCTGTCGTTGAAGATGACGCGACCGACTGTCGTGTCGATGATTGTGTCGACTTCTCTCACCGAAGCGCGCATCACATCCTGTGAATTGTGCTCCTTGGTCAGGTCTGCAAGTTCTCCACGATAGCGAAGTTTGATCTTTGTCTGAGTCTCGACACTCTTAGAATCAAGCGCGAGCAGAACTTCATCGCTCGAAGCAAATACCTTGTTCTCGCCGGTCAGGCCCTCACGATCGAGTGTGAGGTAGTAGCAACCGAGAACGATGTCCTGCGATGGCACTGTGATCGGCTGACCTGAGGCGGGACTGAGCAGGTTGTTTGATGCAAGCATCAGAACACTAGCTTCAATCTGGGCCTCGGCAGAAAGTGGTATGTGAACGGCCATCTGGTCGCCGTCGAAGTCCGCATTGAAAGCAGTACAGACGAGCGGGTGTATTTTGATGGCCTTACCCTCGACAAGGACAGGCTCAAAGGCCTGGATACCGAGTCTATGGAGAGTCGGTGCGCGGTTCAAAAGAACCGGATGTTCGCGAATCACCTCTTCGAGGATGTCCCAAACGATTGGTTCTTGACGCTCAACCATCTCACGAGCCTGTTTGATGGTGGCGGCATGCTGGTCTTTTTCAAGCTTGTTATAAATGAACGGCTTGAAGAGTTCGAGCGCCATTTTTTTCGGCAGACCGCACTGATGAAGCTTGAGCTCAGGACCCACAACGATGACTGAACGACCTGAGTAGTCAACGCGCTTTCCAAGAAGGTTCTGACGGAAACGTCCCTGTTTACCTTTCAACGTTCCAGACAGTGATTTCAGAGGACGATTGTTCGCCCCGCGGAGGACACGGCCGCGTCGACCGTTATCGAACAAAGCGTCGACCGCTTCCTGAAGCATTCTCTTCTCGTTTCTGACGATGACTTCGGGGGCGCGTAGCTCCTGAAGCTTCTTCAGACGGTTGTTTCTGTTGATAACGCGACGGTAGAGGTCGTTTAAATCGGATGTCGCAAAGCGTCCTCCGTCGAGGGGCACCAACGGCCGCAACTCAGGCGGAATGACCGGAAGGACATCGAGAATCATCCATTGCGGGTTGTTCTCCGAGCGGAGGAACGAGTTAGCAACCTTGAGTCTCTTCGAATATTTCAACTTCTTCTGCTGAGACGTCTCGGTCCGTGACTTGTCACGGAGCTCCTCGACCAACTCTTCGATATCGACCTGGCCGAGTAGCTCTTTGATCGCCTCAGCGCCCATCTTGGCGACAAATTGACCGGGGTATTCCCGTGAAAGTTCACGGAAGCGGTCGTCGTTAATAAGCTCTCTCTCCTTGACAGGCATACCCTCGTCAGCAGAGATGACGATGTAGCTCTCGAAATAGAGAATCTTTTCGAGATCGCGCAGGGTGATGTCGAGCAGGTGCCCTATTCTCGAGGGTAGGCCTTTGAAAAACCACACATGCGAGCATGGCGATGCGAGCTCAACGTGTCCGAGCCGCTCACGGCGGACCTTGGACTGAGTGACTTCAACACCGCATTTGTCGCAGATGACACCGCGGTGTTTCATCCTTTTGTATTTTCCGCAAAGACATTCCCAGTCTGAGACGGGACCGAAGATACGGGCGCAAAACAGCCCATCACGCTCCGGCTTGAATGTGCGGTAGTTGATGGTCTCCGGCTTGGTGACCTCACCGTGGGACCATGATTTGATCTTTTCCGGTGAAGCGAGGCTGATTTTGATGGCCTCGAAATTAGGAGTCAATTGCGTTTTGTTGTCTTGTCTGAAAAACATTTCTTTTTCCTCTAAAGATCGTTGATTCCCTTCTTTACCGACCTATTGGCCGACACTGAAACGACGGTCGCGATCTTTAATCTCCACCGACCACTTCACCTATTCCCGCAGCAATCTCTTCCGGATCGATTTGATCTTCAGCGATCAATTCGACATCGAGACAGAGAGACTGCAGCTCTCGGACGAGAACGTTGAACGATTCCGGAATGCCCGGCTGGAAGTCTGAGTCACCCTTGACGATCGACTCGTATATCTTCGAGCGTCCTGCGACGTCGTCAGACTTACATGTGAGCAACTCTTGGAGGATGTGCGCTGCTCCGTATGCTTCGAGCGCCCACACTTCCATCTCTCCGAAACGCTGTCCGCCGAACTGCGCCTTACCGCCCAACGGCTGCTGGGTGATGAGACTGTACGGTCCAATTGAGCGGGCATGGATTTTGTCATCGACAAGGTGCGAAAGTTTGAGCATGTAGATGTAACCAACGGCCACCTTCTGCTCGAACGGCTCACCTGTCAGACCGTCAAAAAGACGGGTCTTGCCTGACGGACCGACCGAAGGAGGCAATCCGAGCTCGTCATAACGCTCGTTTGCCTTCGTGATGTACTTCTTGATTTCATCTTCGCTTGCTCCATCGAAAACTGGAGTCGCAAAGTGAAGTCCGAGTACCCTCGCGGCCCAACCGAGATGGGTCTCAAGAATCTGCCCGACGTTCATTCGGGAGGGAACGCCAAGCGGGTTCAAAACGATGTCGACCGGTGTTCCGTCCGGAAGATACGGCATGTCCTCTTCAGGTAGGATGCGGGCAATGACGCCTTTGTTACCGTGACGTCCGGCCATCTTGTCACCGACCGAGAGCTTTCGCTTCATCGCGACAAAAACTTTGACCATCTTGATGACGCCCGGTGCAAGCTCATCACCCTGCTTGAGCTTGGTGATTTTTTCCTCGTAGATGTCTCGAAGAATGCTTATCTGCCTCTCGGTGCGCTGTTCATAGCTCTTGATCTCTTTGGCGATATCGACTGTGCCTGACGAGACATCGGCCTTCTTAAGAACACCGATTTCTATTCCACGCAGCTTCTCTGCGGTAAGTGTCTCGCCCTTGGCAATCAGAACCTCGCCATCGACGGAGATATCCTTTTTCAAGGTGCGTCCGTCGAAGAGCTCATAGATACGCTCATCGCGCTGTTCTTCGAGAATTCGAATTTCATCGGCGAGATCCAGGTAAAGAGCCTCCTCCTGCATCTGCTCGATGTTCTGCGAACGCTCGTCTTTTTCCTGACCCTTTCTTGTGAAGACCTGGACATCGACGACAGTTCCGTCGATTCCCGGGGGACAGGTCAGCGATGCATCCTTTACGTCGCCCGCCTTTTCTCCAAAGATGGCTCTCAAGAGCTTCTCTTCGGCGGTCAGCTGGGTCTCGCCCTTCGGTGTGACCTTTCCGACGAGGATCGATCCGGGCTTGACCTGCGCACCGATGCGGATGATTCCCGATTCATCGAGATCGCGAAGCATGTTCTCGCCGATGTTCGGGATATCCCTGGTGATCTCTTCAGGTCCGAGCTTGGTATCACGGGCCTCGATTTCGAGTTCCTCGATGTGGATCGAGGTGTAGTAGTCGTCCTTGACGAGGCGCTCCGAGACGAGAATCGCGTCCTCGAAGTTGTATCCGCGCCATGACATGAATGCGACAAGCACGTTTCTTCCGAGTGCGAGCTCTCCGCGGTCGGTGCAAGGACCGTCTGCGATCACCTGACCTTTGCGGACACGCTCACCGACTTGGACGATGGGACGCTGGTTGATACATGTGTTCTGGTTCGAACGTGTGAATTTAACGAGCGAGTAGATGTCCGCCGTCACCTCTCGGGAGATGGTTCCATCCACCCTATGATCGGCTTTGACGATGATTCGCTCTGAATCCGTGTAATCGACAACTCCGTCACGTTTCGCAATGACGACCGCGCCAGAATCGCGCGCGGCGACCTGCTCCATCCCGGTTCCCACATAAGGAGATTCAGCGCGGAGCAGAGGTACCGACTGACGTTGCATGTTCGATCCCATGAGCGCGCGGTTGGCGTCATCGTTCTCAAGGAACGGAATCAAGCTGGCGGCGACCGAAACAAGCTGCTTCGGTGAAACGTCCATGAACTCAATCTCCGAGCGGTCGGCGGTGATGAAGTCGCCCTTCTTACGGGCGGCGTTTCTCTCATTGACGATTTTGCCCTTCGCATCGAGCTCGATGTTGGCCTGACCGATCACATATTTGTCTTCTTCCCAGGCCGTCAGATAGAACGGATATGGTTCGAATTCAGCCTGACGCTTCCCACTCTTGAGGGCTGCGTTGGCCGCTTCAACCTCCTCCAATTTGACATGCTCACCGGGCTTGAACGGAGTGTCTCCACCGTTATGGACTTTGACGTATTCGACAACGCGACCCTTTTCCACCTTTCTGTAAGGCGATTCGATGAATCCAAATTCATTGATTCTCGCAAAACAGGAAAGTGACGAGATAAGACCGATGTTCGGTCCTTCAGGCGTCTCGATGGGACAGATTCGACCGTAGTGGGTCGGATGTACGTCGCGGACTTCGAACCCCGCACGCTCACGTGAGAGACCGCCAGGTCCGAGGGCCGAAAGTCTGCGCTTGTGCGTGATTTCGGACAGCGGATTCGTCTGGTCCATGAACTGCGAAAGCTGCGACGAACCGAAGAATTCCCTGACCGCTGCCGTCACAGGCTTCGCGTTGACGAGATCTCTCGGCATCGTGGTGAACATGTCCTGCTGGATGGACATCTTCTCCTTGATTGCGCGCTCCATTCTTTCAAGTCCGATGCGGAATTGATTTTCGAGCAATTCACCGACAGCGCGGACGCGTCGGTTTCCGAGATGATCGATGTCATCTTGGATGAAGTTGTCACTGTCCCTCTTCATCTTGAGGAGATACTGAACGACCTCGACGAAGTCCTTCGCGGAAAGAAGCGGATCGTCGATGCGGTCGCGCTCAGGGCGTCCCATCTTGATGTTGAATTTGAGCCTTCCAACACGAGAAAGGTCGAACCTTCTCGCATCGAAGAACATGCCTTCAAGAAGTCTGTATGCGGTTGCGACGGTCGGGGGATCGCCCGGTCTCATCTTTCGATAGATTTCGAGAATCGCGTCGACGGGCTTGGCAATCGTATCTTTTTTGAGAGTCTGGGAAACTATGCCTCCAATGACGTCGCGCTCGGGGAAAAAGACATCGAAACTGGAGATTCCGCTCTTGATGATGTCTTCGATATGGTTCGATTTGATGTCGTTGTTCGCCTCGACAATCACATCGCCCGTTTTCTGATTGACGATATCGGTGAGGGCGTAGGCCCCTTCGAGCTCCGACATGGAAATCTCGACTCCGTCGATCTTGAGTCTTCTGATTTCCTTGATAGCGGAATGCGTTATTTTCTTGCCGGCTTTGACGACCTCTTCCTTCTTCTTGTCCTTGATGCTTGCTTCCGAACGCATCCCGACAAGATTGGTGTCACCGTCCTCCTTCACCTTGACCACCAGCTTCTTCTTCTTCACCGTCACGGTGTCGATCGTGTAGAACTGGCTTAAAATTTTGTCATCGGAGAACTCATACTTCTTGATCTCGCCATCAAGGGCGCTGTCAGGAAGGGTTTTGAGATTGGTCTTTTTATTGCTCAGCCAAAGTCCGAGGGCGCGCAGGAAGATCGTTCCGAGCAATTTCCTCTTACCAAGACGGGCGTAGAGAATGCCTTTTTGGTCGAATTCGAATTCAACCCACGATCCTCGGTAAGGAATGATCTTCGCAAGGAAGGTCTCCCTGTCACCCTTGAAGAAAACACCGGGACTTCTGTGGAGCTGTGAAACGATGACGCGCTCGGTTCCGTTGATGATGAACGTACCGTTATCGGTCATCAGTGGAATCTCGCCAAAAAAGACTTCTTCTTCTTTGATCTCGCGAACGGTGGAGATGTTCGTCTCCGGATCTTTGTCGTAAACCGTCAGACGAATCTTGACCTTGAGCGGAACGCTGTGGCTCATGCCGCGCTCCTGGCACTCTTGCTGGTCGTGCTTGTGCTTGAGACCTACAGGCTCTCCGCAGGTCGAACAAAGATTCGGTCGGACCGAGTTGAAAGTCTTACAGCTGCCACAGAGGACTTCCGCCGGGTTGAAAGGGTCGACCTTTATCTTGCTTCCGCACTTTTTACAATCCGCGCGAAGATGCTGCAGCCCTTCAAGCGCGCCGCATTTACATTGCCAATTGCCGATCTGATATTCAACGAACTCGAGCAACGCGGTCTCTCTGAAGTCGGAAACCGGGAATACCGATTTGAAAACCGACTGAAGACCGACGTTGTCACGCTCCTCAGGTATCAGGTCCATCTGAAGGAATCGGTTATACGATTCACGCTGGACTTCGATGAGGTTCGGAATTCGGGCCGAGGTGTAGATCTTGGAGAAGTCGACACGTTCAGGCGCCTTGCTTGTACGGCGACCGAGTCCGATTGATTTATCTTGTAGCGGATTGGCGATCATATCTTTATATGTTCAGGACTCCTTCCGGAGAGCTGATGAATTACCACTAGCTAACCAAGTGCCAAGGACTGTTTTCAGTCAGAGACACCAAATGCGGTCGAGGGTAGGCAGCACCCAGACCGCTTGAAAGCAGTTTTTTCAGAGATGTTTTCTTGAGTGTGACTTTCAGCCAGCAACTCCCGATGCAATGCCCTGTTAAAAACTCTTGGACATCCCCTACTTCAAAGAGGAGATGTCCGGCGGATGGTTGAGCACCGTGTAGGCACTCAACCATCCCCGGAATGAAGTTACTTGACTTCGACCGTTGCGCCGGCTTCCGTAAGCTTCTTCTTGATGTCTTCGGCTTCGTCCTTTGAGACACCTTCTTTGAGGGTCTTCGGGGCACCGTCGACCAGATCCTTGGCTTCTTTCAGACCAAGACCTGTGAGCTCACGGACAACCTTGATGACATTGATCTTGTTGCCGCCGGCATTGGCGAGAACAACATCAAACGCATCCTTTTCCGCAGCGGCACCGGCATCACCACCGGCTCCAGGAGCGGCGGCGACCATCATCGGCGCAGCAGCAGCTGCAGCGGAAACACCAAACACTTCTTCGAGTTCTTTGACGAGCTCGGAAGCTTCCAAAAGGCTGACGCCTTTCAAATATTCAACAACATCGGCTTTCGTAATTGCCATTTTCATTTCCTCCAAAGGGTTCTGTTTTCTCTTTCGATTCCGCAAGACCAAGTCTGTCGGAACCGGCTATGTCAGCCGCGAGAACCCACGGGACAGTGCTTTCGGGTTGCATCTCCTTAAACACCATCCGAGCCGCATAAGCGACCTGACAAATCGCTTAGCTCGTTTTCCTTGAGTACGGCCAGTCCAATTTTGAAAATCACCGCACTTCCGATGGAAGCACGGACGATATCCAAAAACTTATTTGTCTCCGTTCTTCTCTCCGATCTGCTTGACCACGACGGCAACGTTCCTCGGGACGGCCTGGATAACCGTAGCGAGGCGCTGAGCCGGGGCATTGAGAATGAAGAGGATCTTCGAGACCAATTCTTCTTTCGACGGGAGCGAGGCCAGAGTCTGTACCTGCTTCGCGTCGTAAACCTGTCCTTCGACGACGCCTGCCTTCAAAGTAAAGAAGTCGGCGTTGTCCTTGATGAATTTGGTGACTGTCTTCGAAAGAACGATTGCATCGCTTTCGGTCCATGCAATGGCAGTCACGCCCTTGAAGAACTCATCAGCCTGTTCGAACGGCGTACCTTTTGCCGCACGACGGACAATCGTGTTCTTCACAACCTGATAGCTGGCCCCCGCAGCACGGAGCTGATTGCGGAATTCCTGGTCCTTGTTGACGGTCAGATTCGAGAAACTGACGATCATGGCGGAAGTCGCGGTGCTCAATTGCTTTGTGAGGGCATCCAAATCTTTCTGTTTTTGTTCTCTGTTTTTCATTTCAGTTGCACCTCACGGATCAAGCGAACGAGAGCTCATCGAGGAGAACCCCGGGGCTCATCGTTGCGGCCAAATTGATTTTCTTCAGATAACGACCTTTCGCGCTCGCCGGCTTCGCTTTCATGACAGCGCTGATCAAGGTCTGTGTATTTTCGAGAAGCTTAGTCTGATCAAATGAAACCTTGCCGACAGGAACGTGAATCACGCCCGTCTTGTCGACTCTGTATTCGATCTTTCCCGCCTTCGTTTCCTGGACCGCGGTTTTGACATCCATCGTGACGGTTCCAGTCTTGGGGTTCGGCATCAGACCGCGAGGTCCGAGTACCTTTCCGAGCTGACCAACTTTACCCATCATGTCGGGGGTCGCAATCAGAGCATCAAAATCGAGCCAGCCGCCTTTGATCTTCTCAACCAAATCGTCTGAGCCGGCGAAATCAGCGCCCGCTTCCTGAGCTTCACGGACTTTGTCGCCCTGTGCGATGACTGCTACACGCTTGGATTTTCCACCGAGACCATTGGGAAGGACGATGGTTCCACGAACCATCTGGTCTGCTTTGCGGGGGTCTACGCCGAGCCACATCGTCAGCTCGACGGTCTCGTCGAATTTGGCGAAGGCGATTTCTTTCACCTTGGCGACCGCTTCGTCGAGAGCGTACTTCTTGTTCGGCTCGAGCTTATCAAGAGCCGCAAGATATTTCTTGCCTCGTTTCATTTTACCTCCAGGTATTAACGAACTGCATCGGCAGTTCTCCCTTTAATAGTCTTCATTCGGATGTTCATCCGAACTCAGACAATGATTTTATTCAACTACCAAGCCCATGCTCTTCGCGGTTCCCTCGATTGTGCGTATCGCAGATTCAAGGTTTGTCGTGTTGAGGTCGGGCATTTTCTTCTTGGCGATCTCTTCGATCTTCGATCTCGAAATCTTTCCAACTTTTTCTTTGTTCGGCTTGCCTGATCCTTTCGGGATTCCTGCAGCCTTTCTTATCAAGTCAGCCGCCGGCGGTGTCTTCGTTTCAAATGTGAACGAGCGATCCGAGTAGACGGTGATAACGACCGGGACCTTCATGTCGGGGTCGTCGTTCTGCGTCTTGGCGTTGAACGCCTTGCAGAACTCCATGATGTTCACTCCGTGCTGGCCAAGGGCCGGACCGATCGGCGGAGCCGGGTTGGCCTTACCTGCCGGAATCTGGAGCTTGATATAACCTTCGATCTTCTTTGCCATTGTTCTGATTTACGATCTCCGGACAGGCCGGAGAATGTCCTCATTTAATAAATGCGGTCGAATCGATAACTATCGGCGTCGACCATCGCCAAAAACTTATTCGTCCTCTGAGAAGGTCACCTTCTCAACATCGAGGAATGCAAGCTCGACAGGGGTCGATCTTCCGAAGATGGTGACTGTGACCTTGAGCGTCGCCTTCTCTTCGTTGACCTCTTCCACCTTGCCGGTGAAGCTCGCGAACGGACC
>Ga0129333_10007403_pt1 | contig 10357 bp, 11 predicted proteins | sample CPB6_08_DNA_FD_94474 | JGI IMG/M metagenome (GOLD analysis project Ga0129333, IMG submission 94474) | Freshwater to marine salinity gradient microbial communities from Chesapeake Bay, USA - CPBay_Sum_0.6_0.8_DNA | ecosystem: Environmental > Aquatic > Marine > Coastal | place: USA: Chesapeake...
TGCGAGTCTGCTCTAAACATCACAAACTTGCTTTGTGACTGTCGACATTTTTGAACTATTGCATTTATGTATTTTGTAAAATCATAAAAACTGTCGTTAGAAATATGGCTTAATTGTAAGATTATATTTCTTTTGGTTAAGTCGTTGATCATCACTTGTTGATGTAAGTCTTGGTTGCTTTTAACTGTTATAATTAAACTGTCACCGTTTGTTGGTCTAAAATGCGTAACCATGTAGCACCAAGGTTTGTCGTGTTGAATTATTACCCGCTGTTGATGCTTTAAAAATAAACACATATTCATCGAATGATAAAATGAATCTATATGATTGTAACTTAATGGATTTTGATCTAATAAAATTACTAAATCAAAATTTTTGCACACTGATCGAAGATAATCGATAGTAATACTTCCGATGTCTGTGTAATAGCATCCTGTGTTTACATGTATGGTATGTTCTTGCAATAGGCCGTTACATTGAATTTGGTGTTGGTCGGCTATTACGGCAGCACGAATTGCTGTGTCTTCTGAATTATTACCCAGGCAAAGTATTTTTATTTTTTCCATAATATTGAACTTTGAGAAAACCAAAGTTTCCATAAATCTTCAACTAGATTAAAATCTAGTTCTAGGTCTAATTCCTCATCTAATTTAGAAATTTCATTCAGGTACCGTTTTTTGTCAAAGAAATTTTCAAAATGTACTGTTAATAAAATATCTTGAAACATTTTTGATAGTTCTGTCAAATACCGATATTCGTTATTAAAATCAAGATTGTATTGTTTAGTTGATTGATTTTCCAACAAAAACTCTTTGTGTTCTAGTCCTGCTTGAATTGTTATAACCTTTTCATAAAATTTTTCGCCCCACAATTCTTTTTTGGTATAACAACAATTAAATTCCTCAGGATGCCAATTGTCAATAAGCCATAATTCACTGTCTTCATAATGGTAAAAATCAATTGCACCAATTTTGTAACTCAAACAATCTTTTTTTTCTGCTTTTTTCCAATCACTGCTATTCCAGGTCATGTACCTAGCAAATTTTTCTTGCGCAGTAAGTTTTCTTTTATACTCTTCAAGATCTTGCCCTCTAGTGCCAGTGATAGTTTTTTCACTCAGTGTTAACGTCTTATACAACATATTTCCTGCTGTTCCTGGCAAATAGATTATAGTTGCTTTCAACATTTATTGTCAGAGTGTATTATACCATTGCTTTAGTTCAGGAAAACACTCAACAAAATTTTGACCGCGACGTTGATCGTATTGTGAGTAAAACTGCCTGAAATCATTTCTTAATTTGGGCAGATCAAATGCGTCTGAGTGTGGAGTTTTAACAACATCTAAATAGTCAATCAATCGTTGTGTGTGATTTAATTCATGTTCGTGTAACCAGGGGTTAGCACGATTTTTATATAACCATTCGGCAAGAACATTTTTATACTGAGTTCTTATCGAGTCCGGCAGCACCAATGCTGACTGAAAGCTAGGGAAACGTAGAATATTTAATGTAAAATTAATACGTTCACGCCCGTATAATTGTTTCAAACTTATTAGAGAACTTAATAGCTCTGGCAATGACTCTAAGCATAATGCGTTGATTGTGCACATAACATGCACCGCTTTTACAACATTACTCTTTAATATAGTGTGTACATTAGTCAACCATTGATTGTAATCTAACCCATCACGAATGTATTCTGCTTGTTTGCCTATGGCTTCCATGCTAGTGTATAATTCTACATGCGGTAGTGGTCGAACGGCTTCAATAAATTCTGAGAGTTTTTCTTTGTCAAATCCTAGATTGCTGTTGATAGCCAGCTTTGTTTTGCTTTTACCTTGATTTTTTTTAAACCAGTCAATTAGCTTCCAAGTATATCCTGACATCAAAGGCTCGCCCCCGGTTATTCTGAGCTCTTGCAAGGTGTGATGGAGGTCTGATTCCCACCACTTGAAAAAGGCGTCAACATAGGGATTATCTTCTCCGAATCGGTAAAGTTGAGCTGATGCGTGATCATGTGTAAAATGATTCCTGCCATCACTAACAAGGCCCTGGTAAGCTCCGTTGTTTCGTATATCCCGAACCCATGTGCTACTAAAAGCAGGATTGCAGTAACTACAAGCAAACTGGCAAGTACGGTCAAAAGCAATCTCCAATGTGTGCAGATTGACATCTTGATTTTCAGGAGTGTTATACGCATCTTCTAAAGCCTTTATGGGATATATTTTACTTTTGTATACTCGATCAGAAATAGCATCTCGTCCCATATCTTCAATCTTCCAGCAGTATTCGCAGCCGGCAGGACGTTGTCCTTGTTTCATCAGGAGTCGATCATGTTTTTTTTGATCAGTATTGTGCAACAGCCTAGGGTTGGCACGGACTTTATCTTTGTCCACCAAATGGGCTGGCGGGTGATGGCATGACGTGGTCATACCACTACCTAACCAAATGGTGGCATTGTACCACTTGGCTGCACAAAAGCTGGGGCTAATTTTATCTAATACAGTATTTCGAAATTCCAAGTCATTCATTTAATCTGTCTTTCTTGTGCAAAAACTGAACTTCCTTTAATAAACTCAAAGAAACGTTGCGGAAATTCTTGTTTAATTTTTTTTATAAGTTCCAAATGGTGCTCTTGGTTGTACTGGCATATAGTATAGCATTCATTTAGGAACTGGTCAAGGTCTTGTTTACAAAGATCCTCAACTACCTGAGAAATTCTTGTTAGTCGTTGATGACTATTTTCAATAGTGTCAAACGACTCATCAATCAAATGCCCAAAAGTCTTAAAACCTAGGTTATGTAAATCTCGGTAATAGCCTATATTAGCTGCCACAATAAATGGATGCCCCATAGCAATAGGTTTCCATAATTTTTCGGTGCGGAAGGTATAGGGATAAGAAAACACAGTTTCGGTAACTAGACTAAAGTAAGTATCAATATAGGGCTCGGGATTAATATAGATTTCTCCCCATTGACCCTGAAACAATTTATATTTTACAAACCCATTGTTTAGATTATCTAGATTTTCAATGTAGTTTTGTACTTCATACTTAGGGTCAAGCAACTTAACTGGCCCACTTTGGCTATCCAAGTTAGTCCAAATACTCTGATCAAGAATGTGACTTAAATGATCTATTAAAAATTTTCTATGCGGCCTATGACGACCGTTTAGGAATAAAAATTTGTAAGGTTTGTTTTGGCGTGTAAAAACCTCTTTTGATCTTGTAATTGCTTCTAGATTTTCGTCAAATTCATGAATCTTAGGCAAGAAACTATCATACTGTAAACAGGGCCATTCGGGATCCATATCTCCACCGCCAATTAACCTCACACGTTTACTTTTAACAAGATCCATGTTGTTATGCACGTATTCACAATGACTGCGTAGAGTGTCTGAACCTTCAGCTGGATTACTCAATATCACTTGGATAACATTTTCTTCTACTAGTTTTCTAATAGCATCTTTGTTTTGATTATACTGCTGTCTCCCTATTAGGTATAACGCACCAGGTATTAGATTATGTTGCGCAAACACATAGAAACTTTCATCACACCAGGGTTCAAGTAAATCGTATACTTCACAATAGCGATCCATTACTAATTTTTGGTTATCGAGCATGGAAACGACACTCCTCCCACCAAGATTTCATTTCTGGGAACGTTTCAATAAAATTAGTATTTCGCCGACGATCGTGTTCGCTAAAAAATCTATAAAAATCAGCTTTGTTTCGTGAATGATCTTGTTGTTGTCCTTCACGCATCCAGGCTATGTCTCTGCGTAATCGTTGAACCTCATAGTCTCTAAAACCGTGCAGGCCTGTAGTAACTCGTTGTTCCATCCAATCGGCTGTACGTTCCAACATTGCCGCATAGCTCTCGGGCAAGGTTTGTAAACTTTGCCAGGCAGGTTGCCTTAGCACCGGAGTATCAAACCACACACGCTGATAAGTTTTGGAATACATTTCACGGAAGTTCAAAATCATTTCCATCATTTCTTGCATGCCAGTAACACTTAGATTGTTCATGGTGATAATAAATGTGAGACTGTTGCGATTGGGTATGGTGTCAAGATATTCATGAACATACTTGTAAAGTCTACCAAACTCTAGGCCATGCCTGATGTATTCGGCTTGATGTGCTCGTCCTGAATCTAAACTCACATACTGCATGAAGTGTTCAATATTGGTATTGCATAGACGTTGCACGTAATCTAAATATTTGGTAAACAATTTAGTGTCAACACTGAAATTGCTAGTAACGTTTAAATGCAGGTCGGGTTTGGGCAAGGCCAACACATAATCAAACACGCGATAGGTGTTGCGATCCATGAGTGGCTCTCCGCCAGTCATACGAAAATGTTGCAATCGAGGATACAAGGTAGGCCACCAAGCCCAGAAAGCTTCTACATAAGGGTTATTCTCTCGGGCAGGTATCGGGCGACGATTGCCAACAAAATGCTCAGGAGCGTTATGAGGTACCAAGGTCGGGTATGCTCCGTGTCGTTCCACTTCATCCGCCCATGCACTGCTAAATTGTGGACTACAATAGCTACAGCGTAAATTACAAGCATGATTGAAATTAACTTCAACATAGCTAGGTATGACATTTTCATCTCCTGTTGAGTTTTTTATAACATCAAAGTCTATAGCTGCCCAGGGCTCTCCACTACGATAATGCCTGTCACTGAGCTCGCCAAGGTCCTCCATATTCCAGCAGTATTGACATTCGGCTGGGCGTTCGTTACGCAACATTATCTTGCGTTGTTGTTTTTTATAAGGAGTATTATGCAACTGACCTGGATTAACATCCAATCCTTCAACGGGAATAGGATGTAGTGGTGGATGATAACAACTATTATTCAGTCCAGTAGGCAGGTGTAAGCTTACCTGTTTCCATTTTGCAAGGCATAAAGAATTGCCTAGTTTAGACCGCATTTCTTCGGCCTCGGATAAAAACTTAGACTTCTCGGTCATTAAACACCCTTTGAAAATCTAAATCTGATATGGTAAACAAAAGATTATAGTTATGATCAAGTACTGATTTCATATCATTATACATTGTTTCGAGATCATAAACCGAGTACGTTGATAGTAAGTCCACTAATTCACATATTTGAGAAACCTGTTGATCTACTGGTTCACTGCTGTATTCTTCAGACCACCAATTGCTAAATGTTTTAAATCCCAGTTTGTGTAAATTTTTAATAAAATTCTGTGGACCTTGAATAATAAATGGCGTTTTCATTAACATTGGGCGCCAAATTTTTTCATCAACATAGAATAAATGCCCAGTGTAGTATGTATTACAGGCAATTTCTATAAAGAAATTTGGATATACCTTGGTAATGTTCAATGTAGTTGGACACAAAATTGGATAGCTGTCAATTTTTTCTACTGTTATAGGGCTTTGATATAATAGATCAATTGCCGAATCTATAGTTGCTTTTTTTGCACCTGAAAAAATCAAATCCTCAATGCCCAGATGTGGGCGATGATAAGTTTCAGTTCGATTACAGTGATAGGTGTTAACTAGTTTATTTTTATGGTTATTAACTAAGTGGCTTGAAAGTTCAAGCCTGTACCTGTTGCCATGACTGATAAAATTTCCAAAATGCCTAAAATCATTAGAAAAATCTTTTTGATTGTTTGTAACAAGGCTGGCATGCTCACGTGTAGCTTCTAGCTCATACCATTGATGTTTTCTAATAACTTGATATTCGTTGTGATGTTCTAATAGATTGGCTGTGAATATTTCAACAAGATTTTTTGGGAAATTATATCGACTGCACAGTTGATCTAGTAGAGTATATAAACCAATGCTGTGTCCGCATGGGCCTTCACCAAGCATGCCTATTCGAACTAGTGTATTGGGTTCTGTTGCCATGTGGTATCCAAGATCAATTACTAGCTGATCTCGGTTACAGATCTGTGCGTCAATTGTTGGTACTCTTATGATCTTTTTCATTTATTTTTAAACACTGTAAGATCGGGTAGGTATGGATAATCTTGCCAACTTTGTTTTTTGTTTGGTTCGGTAATGGCTTGGTCTAGCTTGGCAAGACCAAGCTTGGCTGTTTCAATAGTCATATAATAGTGATAACCAAATGTGGTTATATCTTGTTGCTTCCAGGGGACTCCGGGTTCTCGTCCATCAAAACTCATTTTTTTAAGTTTTATATATTCGTCGTAGCTATCAGTTAATATTGCACCACCACGTATTAAATTGAGATGTTTTTGAAACTGAAAACTCAAACACATTAGAGTATCTTTGATATAACTGTTTGATTGCCAAAAAACTGCGGCGTCAATAATACGAGTATTACCAATGTAGTAATAATCCTCCCATTTTTTGTCAACAAAATTCCATTTAAGTCCGAGCTTTTCAAATGTCATTGGAATTGACAAATAGGTCCAGGCAGGACAGGTTACACTAGTTGGATTGATTAATCGGAGACATAATTCAACTGCATGAGTGCAACAATCGACTCCAACTGCATACTTTGATCCATAAAAATTTGCTATTTGTTGTTCAAAAATTTCAACTGTTCCGGTCATAACTATATTTCCAATCTAGTGTTGAATCTAATGGCCAATGTAGATTTCTCCAGGCCTGTACTGTATGATTCAGTATGTCTGTGTCTACGGCCACTGGTAGATAATCTGCTATTCTTTTTGCCGACGCAAATAATAAATCCTCTAGAGGGATTGTGTTTTTGACTAACAGATTCATTTTTTCTTGCCTACTTCGTAGCATGTGTCGCATGTTGTTTAGATTAAATCTGTAATATTGATCCAATCCATGGTCAGCAATATACTTTTTTTTATTTTCTTCTATATCGATGTCAAAAGAAAAATTGTGTAGATCTTCAACATTTTTCTTTTCGCAGTAGCTTCTTATCTGCCATTCAAATCCAAAATCAGTTGTGGGCCTAACATAAAGAACTGTGAAATTATTTAAAAATTTTGTCAGTTGTTCTTGCTGATAAAATGCAGAATGATTTAGAAATACTGCTGGTAAATTTTTTTGTTTAAAACTTTTTACAAATTCATCATAGTTAAGGTCATAGGATAAATCAATACCGTAATGATATTTCCAAAGTCTAAACTTAGCTTCCTTTTCTAACCATTCAGAAAATTTTGTTCCTGGACTGTATTGATTTAGAACACTGGTATATCTATCCTTAACCAATGGCCAATCAACGTCGGGGCTTAGCCATAGCAAGTTTTTTACTAGATTTCCGGCGGCACCAAGATCAGCAATGACTAGAATATTTTTTACCATCCTTCGATTTTTCTTATTACATCAATCTCTCTAACTATTACACCTTGGTTCACCCAATTACTCTTATAGTGTTTCTTAAAGAACTTACTTTGGTCCGAAGACATTAATGCCATGGGTAAATCTAGTTGTGTACGCAAAGGCTCATCGTACTTGGCAATTAATTCGGCAGGGTCTGTAGCTTTGACCTGGTCCCACAATGATTCTAATTCATCAAAATCTTGTACCAGTACATGATTCCAATTTGACAACATAGTATAATAAGTGCCCATCCTGGCACCGGCAATGGCCCAGGCGCCTTGGTCAACATCGAGTCCAATATTATGCCATATAGTTAGATGATCAAGGTTGCGCTGATGTACACGATCTTGGAACTCGCTTAGTGTAGGTTTTTGTCCTCGATTTAGGCACATCTTAACACCTTCACGAAAGCCTGCACGCCAGGCCTGTTTTGGACTACCATTAGGATAGGTAGTTGAATAACAATCGTGCATGGCCCAATATAACGGATCAAAACAAAATTCTACGTTTGTTTCAGTTCTGCCGTCGGTATTTTCGTGTGTGCGCATTGACCAAGCAAACTCTCTTGTCCAAGAACTTAATCCACCATTACCATACATTAGTCCATTGACATAGTTCCGGGCTCGCCAGCGAAATACAGCCTTACTGTAATCTGGACGATCCAACTCCAGTGTTAGATTAAAGAATTTAGGATCAGGTAAATTATCGCCATCAATTAGAATAAATCGTTCAGTTTCACTAGCATCGGCTGCGGCTTTGTGCGCGGCATCGCTGCCCTTGACACCATCTACACGTTTGGCCCAAGGTACCATGTTTTTAATCTTGAGCCAAAATTCTTCTTTCTGTGGCTCGTCGTAGCTCAAATAGATACAATCTAAATCTGCAATATCAACACTGTTAATCATTATCTACACACCATAATTTATAGTCACTGTCTTTGGATACTACAATGGATACATCGGCTGGATGACATTGTGTCCCGGCAATTGAACTAGGTTTTAATTTTCTAATTTGATTCTTCTCAATTTTTTCTAAACAATTATTTTTTACAATGACATTCATACTGGCAGCAAAAAAATCAGCTACCGTAATCTCTATATAATTACCTGGTAAATCTTGAGTTGTATAAAATAGTGGTTTTCCTAAATCATCATAGTATAACTTATACACAGTGGCAATGTCTTTGGGCCACTGATATGATTTCCAAAAGTCTAAAAAAATTTGTGTGTTTTTATCCATGCTGGCACCAGTCTTTAACATGATAATGCACTAGACCAAATTGAGCTACAGTGTTTATTTTTAGCGACCCTGATTCAATTTCCCAAACAAGCTCGCGTGTCCAATCTTCGCTTTGTGTCCCGATGATTTTCTTTTTCATGTGTACAATAGTTGGACCAATATTATCAGGCAAACATACTTGATTCTCGCCCATGATTATAGCCGCAATTCCATATACAACATCAGTTGTGGGATATTCGTCGGGAAATTTTAAAATGGACTTAACTATATCCCATTCTTCAAATATGCTACGAACACAGGCAAAAAATTGTTGTGCTGTTTGACTCATTCTCCAATATGTTATTGCATTGTATACATCAGGCAAAAAATTAATGTCAAATAATCTTCGATAATCTCTTACTGAGCTTTTTTCATCGTAATAATTACGACATCCTTTGCTTATGACAACATCTCGATGCTCAAACAGTTTCCACCAATGATCAATTGGCCCGGCGCAGTACATATCGGCTTCTAGTTTAACTGTTTGTCTATACGGGCTGGCAAAAAAACACTGCCAATCATTAGCTTGGCCTCCCTGATCTGCATAAGGCAGCATATCCTTTGTCAAGATAGTAATATCAGCATCAGGGTGCCAATGCAAAATACTTCTTTTAAGGACTTCAGCACAGGCAACGTAGTCTACGTCATCGGTGTTGAATGCCGGTATCAAATAGCCCTTTTCTTTGATCGGTTTCAATAATATCTCCAAGTTGTCTTTTGCCCATGGCATGAAAGTCAGTTCCAGCAATTACTTGATGTCGTAATCGATTATTGGCGTCTTTATAGTATAACGAAAAATAACCATCAGTATAATCCAATGTTACATTTGGATTAATTGTAATCAGTCCCCCTTGAATAGCGTCAACCTTGAGTGTATGACCACTAACTATTCCTAGACTGATGCTTAGTGCATAATCATTTCGATACTGCGTTTGATGGATACCGTATAGATCTCGATAGTGATTCCAGTTATTACGTATCATAGTCATTGAATCAAAAATAAATTTAGCCATATTGCTTTTATTAAAGATCATGACTGTAGCCCACCACATAGGAAAATTTTTATTACCAAAATAGTTCAAGGACCAATCAGACAACTGTCCTGATGTGGCATCCATTGCCCATCTGTAACATAAAAAATCTTTACTTGAATGAATGTACGGTGACAAATTATCACTGTTAACTACATAATCTGCATCAAGAACAACTGTTCGTTCCCAAGGAGTTAGATTGTATGCATCAACTCGATTAGCATTACGCCAAGGAACTGCTTTGCCAATATCGTCAAAGTATCTCTGATTTCCGTCCCATGTGGGTTGAGAATAAATTATCTTATCAAATATTGAATATTTACAAACAGACTCAGAGTCAGTTACCACTGCTACCGGGATATTCAAATACTGCTTGATACGGTAAGCCGACCAAGCGGCCATTTTAGTATAGTCTATATCTGGATTATCAAATGCAAATATGAGAGCGCCAGTAGTCATCGATTTTTCTGTAGTTCTTGATACTCGACTAGCCAAGCATTCATTTGTTCTTGCCAACGTTGTTGGCTACGGCGATATAGTTCTTTGGTGTCAACCTTGACTGGATTTTGATAAAGATCTAATATTACTGCTTCTGAGTCAGGGCAGGTTAACAACAAAGTTTGTAATTCAGGGCCAGCACGCCACATTCCATCGGCATAGGTAAAAATCATTTTGGCTTCATATTTTTCACGAACAGTACGTTTGGTAACTTCATGATTAAATCGAGCACGTGATTGGTCAAATAAA
>Ga0129333_10007404_pt1 | contig 10355 bp, 3 predicted proteins | sample CPB6_08_DNA_FD_94474 | JGI IMG/M metagenome (GOLD analysis project Ga0129333, IMG submission 94474) | Freshwater to marine salinity gradient microbial communities from Chesapeake Bay, USA - CPBay_Sum_0.6_0.8_DNA | ecosystem: Environmental > Aquatic > Marine > Coastal | place: USA: Chesapeake Bay...
AATTAAAATTATCATCAGCACTTAAATTACTAGCAGAAAACAGATCTCCGCCCAGTCCAAGTCTATCGGTCCCGTATGAAGAGTTTCTTATAAATATACCGTTATATATTGGCTGCCAAGATCTAAAGTTGAAAACTTTTCCTGTGTACTCGAAAGAGCACCCCATAACGCAATTAGATTCACCACAAATCATTCCAAACTCTTCATTTAAGTGAGAATAAGACATGCCCTTCCATGTACAGTTCCTAAAAAGCATGCCACTGCTTCTTATATCACTGAAACTACAATGCTCAAATATGCAATTGTCAAATATGCAGCCATCAAGATTACTGGCAGACAGCATCTTATTAGCATCGTTGATAAAATGACAGTTTTTGAAAATGCTCCCCCTAAGATCATACACTGGACCGCGTCCTTCGTTAACGTTTTTAATGCTACTATGCAACTTGTCTTGATCGTAAAAAAACAAGCTCTTGTTAGAGTAAATGTTATTTGAAAAAATACAATTTTCTATTATCAAATTTCTACAATACAAATACTTATTGCCAGCAATAAAGGATGGACTATTATAGCTTTGCGTATAAACTGGCTTGTAATTGTCTTCGAAAACCATTAAGTCTTCATCCGAAAGAATGCTATTCAATTCCGACGATTCAAAAAGATGGAAACCACCATTTATAAACTTATTCTTTATGAAATAAGACCTAGATCCTGATATGGTATATGATAAAAATTCACTAAAAACATTTATAGCTATTTTTTCATATTCATTATTATCATGCACGTCAATATATCCAGGAGATATATTTTTGATCACTCTATTCAAAGACTTTTCTTTTACTATATCTTTAAGCCTGGAAACAACTCTTACATAAATAACCCTCTTAAAGGCACCATCTTCTATATTAAGAGCATTGTCAGTTATTAAATTACCGTAAATTGTAAAATCACTATTAAATTTGTCTCCGCTACCATAGTCTACAGGGTAGAAGGAAGAATCTAAATAGTCAGGATTATGCCTCTCATCTAAAACTATTTTATAGACTCCCTCATTTGCAAAAGAAAAACACCTAAAAAAATTACTTTTAAGTATTTTGTTTTGGTCTTTTTCTATGAGATAAGGATCATTCCAAAAATCTTCAAAACCAGGATGCTCGTAAATAGAAACATTTTCAATTTTATATTCAAAATGACTTGAGTTGTCAAAGCTGGATATTCCAAATCCTGCATTCTTGACCTTTACTTCAATACCATTTTCTTCTACGCGATATATCTCCAGACAATCATACCCATTACTGAATAACTCTACTCCCCACAAATAAACTTTTTCATTTGCTGGCACATGATATATAAAGCCTTGACCTAATTCCTCATTTGGAGCATAGCTAAATCTAACAGATGGCGCGACGCCTCTAATACCAGCTAATTCTCTAAGAGACATTTTATCAGTATAACACTGCCAAGTCATATATTAACCTAAGTTTGGGGGTTGATTTGGAATATAATTCCACAATAATATATCTATTCTATAAAAATTTTCAAAAATAACCTGTTTTAGAGCATACGGATCGATTTGCTCATAGGGATTAACTTGATAAGACTCATATGCATCATATGGGTTTATTTGACCATATTCTTGCCTGTATTGTTTTTTATAGATCGCCCTACACAAACCAATTGGATTCTTGTCATAATTGACATTTCTAAAGTCTAAATCCAAAGGATTAGGGTTAATCCCATCAAAAGGATCTTGAAGTCTACCAGAAATGTATGGCAAGTAAAAAACATTCTTGTATGCCATATTTACGAATCTACCTATCCCGTCATCAGTTCCTGGTGTACTAAATTCATCTAAATCGTCTAGCAAGGTATTATTGTAATCTGCATTCAAACCTATTTGATTATATGCATAACTGTCTTTATTCACTAAAAAAAAGTTCTGGTAAACAGACATAGAGCAAGCTAATTTAGAATAAAAAGTTGCAGTTGGAACAGAGTCCATATACTCTCTAGACCAATTGATAAACATATTGTTTATCAATTTGTTTCCCATGCTATAGGTAGCTCGACAGTACCAAGGAGAAATAGATTCTTCCTTTTCATATTCTCCTATAGCGGACATCCAGGCCACGCCCCTGTCAGAGTCACTCCTATAACCACCATAGAAACCAGAAGAAGAAAATTGATGAGGCTCATTAACTACATTATTTAAAAACCTTAAGTGCATTACATTATCAGATATTCTTAAATTAAGTTTGTTAAACACATTGTAAGCAAATACATCATGCAACGAAGCAGACTTATTGTCAATGCTGTTTTCATAATTTACGAATACTGGACTACTAAAAACATTACCCCAATAGAAATTACCCCTACAATAAGCATTTTTACTGCCCAAAGAACATAATGCTCCATCATATATTCTGTTATCAAAGAACATATTTCTTGAACACTCATGCCTATACTTAGCAGTCCATTCTACATCATCAGATCCACTTGTCGATTGTTCCAAATAAGCAAATTTGTTTAGATCGAAATATCTGATATTAGCATTGTCATACTTAAAGTATAGAAGTCCAGAGTCTTTACCAGCTGTAGTGTTTAAACTTATGCAACATTTAAACCATGCATTATCGCATACTGGACCATTTAAGCAGTTTACTGAAAAAAGAGTATTGAGATTTTCAAAATTACATTCTACGAATAAATTCGAATTTCCAGACCATAATTCAAAGTTACTACTTTCATTCATAGAATCTGCGAATCCACTAAACAAGCATTTTTCAAACAAAGCAGAGTCTGCAGAAATAGATAATATGCAATTGTAAAACTTGCAATTAATAAAGCTACATCCAGAAAAAATACTTTTATTTTCTGATGAGTTAAAGTTTACGTTTTTAAACGTACAGTCTTCAAAGACAGAACCCCTATAGTCAACATACCAATACTTTTTATCTGCCGACTGATTTGAAGCATTGTCAATACCAGTTTCATCGAAGTTTACAACTTGATTGTAACCAAATATAGATAAGCCCCTAAAGACTGTATGCCTTCTATTAACTAAATTTTTAGATACATTTTTTGAATATCTAAATTGCTCATTGCTAAATCTGTCACTTTCTTTGACCACGTCAGTATAGTATAATGATTCTATAGAGTCTGAAGTACTGACAAAAAACTTATTTTTAGTTTCAATGCTTGAGATCCATTCAGATCCATAAGACTTTATATTAGCATACGGCGCATATACATAATAGTTTGTCAGAACACTGTTTGGCTTAACTTTACCATGCAAGTAAGTAAATGCGTCACCGCTAGAAAGATCAACATTCTCATTAAAAACCTTAATCAGTATTTTCTTTGTAAAGCAAGATCTATATATTTGTCCAGAATTCTTGACAAAACTGTTATAAGAATAAATATTATTGTTTATCCACTCGCTATTAGTTCCGTACAAGTGCTGATTAGATGAGTACAAAATTGGACTATATACATTTGATTCATAAAAACCATATGGTTCTTGAGGATTATAAAACTTAGATTTTAATTCAGTATGTGAATATGGATCATAATAAGGATCAGAATATGGATTGACAGTTTCATTTTGATCAACGTTATACCAAGGAGAAGCAGACTCTACTATCTCAAACAAATACTCACCTTCTTTTAAAAACACAAACGATCTGATGTTATTTAAAGAAATCGTAGTATATGCAGCTTGTTGAAGATATTGATCGTCTGGGCCATAAGCCGCTAGACTACTTGAATAAGGATTTAATTCTTGAAAGTATATTCTTTCATCATTTTCACTATATGGGTTTGAACTAAAACCATCAAAACTTTGCGCTGGATAATTTACAAATCCATTAGACGACTCCATGTAATCTTTAGGAGTACCCCTTCCTACGCTTGCACTTTCAGCAGACCATTCAGCATCAGAATAAAAAGCGCCAGCTCCGTCTTTGTAGTGACAGCCTATCCCCTTAATGCTCACAAAATCATCGCTTGCATCGAGAGGCCTCCATTTTACGCGAAGAGTATCATAACCTCCAGCGTACATCTCAACACCCCATATATAAATCTTTTTATGTATATGTGTATGAAATATTCTATCATCTTCAGCATTTACTGACGAATTACCGTCATTTAAATTGGTTCTTTTTTGAACGGCTGGAGCACACCCTCTTATGCCAGACATTTCTCTGCAAACCTGACGCCAAGTATGAGACTTCCATGGCAAATGCTTCGGATTTGCATCCATATTAAAATTAAATCTTTTTTCCAGGTCTATATATTGAGCCATTTTTAACCCTGTATCTGACTATATTTCGGCCATCGCATAGACACTCCGTTTACTATGGAACTAGAACCTTCTCCGCCAAGAACATTGATATTTTTATACATTCTATTGTTATTGAGATAATAACCCCAGTCTCCAGAGGAGAGTATCTGTACATTGCTAATGAAGTTATTACTAGACAAAGCATTACTGTTAAAAATATGCTTTTTATAGAAATCGTTATCTAGTTTCTTTATGTTTTTCCAGGAACCTACTCCAGCTGGAGATATAATATAATTGTTATTGATATATAAATCTCTTACAAAATAGCCTATGTCAAAACTAGTATTTTTGAATGAATTGTGCCCAAACACAATACCATGAACTTCTGGCTTTACATATTGGTCTAAAACAGAGAAAGTTTCTTGCCTTTTTTCTGGAACCGAGTATATAGCATTGTAGTTTTCATTAATGAACATTAATACTTCTTCCATGTTCTTAGAAACAAGGTCCTGGGCTGTATGATAAATCTCGCTTCTTATATTAAATATATCTAACTCAACATCGCTATCAACTATCTCAAGGCCGAAAGGCATGATCATGTTTTTATAATCATCAATGTCAATGTTGCTACCAGTCTGTTTAAAATTACTATTCAAATTAAACTTACTGGCATCAAATCTTATACCCTGAAAATCAAATAACCCAGATTCATATTTGGAAAATAGGTTAATGGCAGGAGGAACATCCGTGTTGTACACAGAGGACATAAAGCAAAGAGCGTTTCTTACCTTGCTTTTTAATTTAACATCTTTTTGTTTTTCAAAACTATCTAGCACACTGAATTGATTATCAATAAACACATCAACATTTTCTCTTTGAAGAAACATGTTGCATCCAGCAGCAAGACAAGGGCGTATAAGATTGCTAATTATTCTATCAGAATTATTTAAATAGTTTGAATATAAATAAATAGAATCTTTAGACCTAAATGGAGTATAAGAAAAAGGAGACAAACTAGCACCTACTGCTAACGCATATCCATTTTCTGCCACGAAAGTTCTTAGGCAATCCATAAGTACAAAATTTCTTGCCATAACCTCTGACTCCAATACATACGAAGAATCATCAGAAGCAACCATTATGTAACCATCAACATAACTAGATATGTCTCCAATGTTGATAAGCCATCTTTGCACACTTATATCCATATATCTATTTATATAAGTATAATCTATACTATAGTTATTTTCATCATAATAAAGCTTGGAACCACTTCCATAAGAAGAATTGTATTTAGACCAAATTGGTAAAGATCCATTAAAAGATAAAGAATTTGAATTTAAGCTAGAAGACTTATCGCAACCAGTGTTATATATATCTATATTGTTAATGTCAGGATTAGCTTCGCCAAGCAAACTTGCTAAATCTATCTTTCCATTCTTATTCCTTACTAACGCAAATATATCAACATCAATATCTCCCATGCCGTGAATGTAAAACGCAAATTGAGAAACAAATAAAGCGGAATCAATAAGCAATGATTTAAATTCTGGACAGGATACAATCTTATTATTATGACAAATTTCATTGACCAAGCTTATAAAGTCCAAATACACCTGATTAGAATCATTATTAGAAAAACTTCTTATTGAATTTATTAATCTTTTAATTTCATAATTGAATATATGAATGTCTTGTGGATCTATCAGGATATCTCCATTTACCGCATCTTTAATGCCAACGGATTTAGCTCCAATATTATTAGCAAGATATGTTAAGTAAAATGCATTAATCATATTGTTGTGAGCACCGTCTATAACGATTGAATAGCTATTCAAAACTCTTTGACTGTAACTATTGTTATTTATAAAAGAAAGCATGCTAGAAGCTAAATAATACAGAACAGCAGCGTCATCATGCCTGCAAACATTGCTTACACTACCATCTGGTCGCATATAATGAAGCCTGTCGTTTTGAAACAACATCAGATAATCATCTGAGGATAGAATCCCGTTTAAATAGTCCATGTTCTTTACTTGGTGCATAGAGCTCGAGTATTGGGATGCATTTACGGCAAGATCAAGCTTAAAAGCAGGATAATACCTATCGTTGGATATCTGTATCTTGGTTGTTAAGTTTTCTTTTAATATTATTCCATCCACAATGCCATTAAATGGAAAAGCGAATGACTTGTTTTGTTTGTTTAAATATGCGTAGCTTGGCCTATATGCATGACCTATACTACTATTTATATTGCCAGACTGATTTACATATTGAACGATAGGTTTTGTGTTTCTGTCTAAGAAAGCACTTCCAGATATATAAGATGAAGATTTTTTTTCTATAGAAAATCTACTGTCTACTATGCCTGGCAGACTTTCTCCAACAAAATATGAATGATAAACACCATAAAATGGAATTGCAGGAGAAACGGCTTGTTCGCTAGCAGGACTGTTAAGATACAATATGGAAGCACTTTCCACGCTATCGCTTAGTAGGTTAATAACATCGTCTACTATTTTTACCGCTTCTGCTCCGAACTTATACTTAATATTTTTTATTCTGCAAAAATTGCCGCTGTCAATTAAGCTTTGAGAATATTCTCCAACAGAATTTTTACCGTCTGGAAAGAATCTATTCTCATACTGAACGGTGCCATTATGGCTTTCTATATCTGCGTATTCACAAACCCCTACAAGATAAAGCTTACTTTCAAATATCCCAAAAAGCATCCCGAGGTTATCTGAAGGAATAAAGCTTACAATATAGTCAGAAGAGTATGCTCCACTAGATATTGAATTGGATAAGCTATTTTTATTTTGAAGTTCATAAAACCCACCAGTAACCTCATTCCATTCTGGTCTAATGAGTCCAGAATCAAAACCTCTGTTTACATATATAAATGAACTCTCCTTACCGCTTCCCTTGAAAGAATCTATGTCTTCAAGAAAACTTATTGAAGCAACCATGTCTTCACGCTTTATTGAGTCTATTTCACATATAAACATATCTGTCAATAAAGACATAACACGTGCGGCGTTCGGAGATGAAGTACTAATATGGTTTTTACCCACAAGATCTCTTAGTGGAGCAAAAGATTTTATTCTTCTAAATACTTTTGCATTTTTCTTACTTAAGAATTCAACACCATTATCTATATAATATTGAATGCCAGATTTATGTACAAGACAATGACTATCAGAAACCTTAATCGCCCTAACAGCACCTGCATCTGATCCATGATAGCCATTTGGTATCTTACAATATCCATTGACTGATAGAAAAGAATAGTCTACGTTAGAATGGTCAAAAAAAGACCCTGACATGAACAAGTCATTCCATATAAGCCTACTTCCTATTTTGGAAATTAAATCATATCTATTTGAAGATATATTAGCTGGCAAATCATTTGGAGAGCTTACATCAACATACAAAGACTTATCTGCGATACATTCAATACTACTTGCATTAACGCCAGAAGTGCTATATTGAACTGATGATTTTTTTGACGCATTCGCGCTTGAACCATCTCCATAAAACATACGTATCTCTTTGGATATGTTTGCAAATACATTACCGCGCCTCGATATCTCTTCATACGTCTGTATGTTATTCTTAATCTCTTCAAGGGAATATGTATTTTGCACTGTGATACCTGGTGTTATACTCATTTTTTATTTCTCATTATATGACAAATGGCGGACTTTGGTATGCATCTAAATACTGCTTTAGCGCTAACATGTCTGGAAACTGATCAATAAATCTCTTTACATTATACTTTTCTCCCCATGATGTTGGGTACTCCTGCAAGCAAAATGGGTTCATCAGATATCCTGGCTTGGTTACGTTGCTTTCCTGTCTTGGATCACCCTCCTGATTATATCTATCCTTTAAATTTCTTGCTGCATATATGTGCTCAAATGCAGTACCGTAGTAAGTATCGTATGAGGTGTGATTTATCCTTCTCTCACCTTCTTCTCCTTTTATCTGCGAATCCTCTGCATAACGATCAAGATCTGGATATCTTGCTTGCGCTAGATATGGATTAAGCCTTTTTGTCTTGGGCCCTCCTGATCCCCAATAGGAGCATCTAAGGTAGTTAACAGGACCAAGCTCGCTCATTTTATGATATGGAACTGTAGTGGCAGGAAAGTACGACCAATCCTCTGACGATATTACATTAACTCCAAGATATGGACTTGGCTCTAACTGACCATTTAATAAATTCGCTTGCAATACCTGCTGCGCCTCTCCGTATATATTTTTAGCCCCAATAGTATTTTTTAGCCATGTGTAAAACTCCCACCATCCCACCTGCGCACTCTTACTAAGCACGTTAGTAGATATAAATTGACCAGGAGTAGGACCAGGCATTAAAACAAGAGCATCAATGCCTATCTGCATTCCACAATTTATAAATGGCTGCACAGACGATTTCAACCTTGCAAGTGCCGATGCATAGTCCTCATTAAATAGTCTTGACCATCTTGGGAACTGATTTGATATCTTTCCATCGGCAGTACCATATATACTGCCATTATAACCGATCATTTTTATAGGATCATTTGGGTCGAACCACTGAAGAAGACTGTCCCATTCTTGATCTGTGCAATGCTGTCTTCCAGATATAAGCGATTTCCATATACGCTCAAATGTAATGATCAAATGTGGCATTGGTGAATTATAAAAAATATTATTATCAAAAAATCCTTCTGCTGCACAAGCATACTGGTCTGCCTGATAAGATAAGTGTTCATAATTTTGATAACCTGGTGGCGGATCAGCCGTAATATGAGGCTTACCAAATGGCATATGAACATAAAACTGCCTAGCCCCCCACTTATACCATGCCTTTACAGACCAAGGGTGATCTCTATTGGGATGCGGATTATAGCCGTTTGCAAATGGAGGATCTCCATTAACAAACTTTAACCAATTGAACGAGGGATTTCCAGCTCCCCAGCCTATGGCCCTATAACCCTGATACTCTGGTTCAATCTGCCCATCAAAGTTATATGTAATCCATATACCTTTGGCAATGCTATCGGCTGACTGCGTTTGATTCGACCTAAATCGGATTGATGGAGTAGATGGGCTTGCGACCGTCAATCCTGCGTCTGATGGCGATCCACTAGAACTAACGCTCATTCCAGAAACATAACAGACATCATTTCTAAGAGAGGAAGTATTCAATATCTTAGACCCTACTCTTAGTCCTATATTTTTGATGAAAAAGCCATCGCCTATTGGCTTTACTGTCAAAATTCCTTCGTAATAATCTATACTAATACACACAAAATAACAATGCTTATCCTCAAGAACATCACTTGCTTTAAGTATATCTCCAAAATTAAAGTAACCAGATATTTTTGTAACTTTAAGTTCTAGATGAAAATTGCTCAATACTTTTAAAGACATAAAAACAAACCTATTTAAATTATATAAATACTGTTATTGTAAGACTCGACATTATTTATTACTATATTATTTGGAATCATCCAGTCGAATCTATGATAATCAATTACATAACCCGTGCGGGAATCAACTGGTTCTCCATAAATTATGACATTTATATTTTTCTTAATTTTTGATAATTGATGATAAGATTTTAAAGATATTTCTTTTTTCAATAAATTAGATATATCAAAAATGCACAAACGCATAAAACCCATAGATTTGATTTTATTTATGACTTTTTCATTTATAGAATTAATTTGATTCATGTCATTAACAGACATGCAATAAATTAGAGATTTTTTATAATTCTTTTGCATTAGGCTGTTTATTCCTGACAAAAAAGAAAAATCTAAACTAGACATTCTTTCTAGAGAAGCCACATCGCTACCTAATAAGCCATTTTGGTTTTTTGAAAATGCCATATATTCATAAGTTCCTACATCTATGCCACTATAGGCAATCTTTATCCGCATATTAATAGCATTATAATTAACGTCATCGACAGCCCATGCAACTTTTTCTACTGAGTCACCTATATACCAAGGAGCAAATTTAGCTTTATACACATTGCTATATATGATATTTGCCTGTATTTTATTTGAAGAAAAATCTTTAA
>Ga0129333_10007406_pt1 | contig 10354 bp, 16 predicted proteins | sample CPB6_08_DNA_FD_94474 | JGI IMG/M metagenome (GOLD analysis project Ga0129333, IMG submission 94474) | Freshwater to marine salinity gradient microbial communities from Chesapeake Bay, USA - CPBay_Sum_0.6_0.8_DNA | ecosystem: Environmental > Aquatic > Marine > Coastal | place: USA: Chesapeake...
AGGTCGCTCCACCAAAAACAAGATATGAGGAACCCATCTGTCATTTACGCCTCTTGTAGCCTACTTATCTAGATTCACGCCGTTACTACTGGGGCATCGTCTTGTTTTGTAGTCAGGACAGGATTCGAACCTGCATCTCCCGTACCAATACGAGGCGTTACCAATTACGCCACCTGACTAAATTTGAGGATGAGAAGTCCTCTGTGTTGTAGACATGTGCATAAAATACTTTCTCGCATCAGTCTATTCATATATTCCTTTCTCAAGGGAACAACACATTTAGTAGTCAGGACAGGATTCGAACCTGTATAGTTACCTCCTTTATTCACGTACGATTGGGAGGATTACTGAATTCGTGATACTACTATTGGCTACCAATTACGCCACCTGACTATGTTTTTAATCTACTTCAATGTCTTTTAGTTCTACATTCTCACCTTGGGTGTGTCTATATACTGTTGTAAAAAACTCACCTAGTAATCTGTAATCCTCAGGTATCATTTTACAAAAGTCAAATGCAGGAATAGCATCGTGTATTTTACCTTGTTTGACTTTATCATATTTGTCGTTTGGGTCATATTCGAATACGGTATGACCTCTGAAAATGTACTTCATAATTCTAATTTTGTAGTCAGGACAGGAATCGAACCTGTATGATAAGTAGTAAAGTTATGGAAGTGACAATGTACTTACTTATCTATTCACTTCTAGCGTCTAACCAATTCCGCCACCTGACTATGTTTGTTCCTTATTCTCTTACCCCTTTATATCGGAACCAACCTGCTATCTTAATGAGTATTTCAAGGGTACAGGTTAACAACACCACAAAGATAATATAAATTATCATATTGACAAAACATTCCCCACTTTTTTACGACTATTTTTTATTTAGTTATATGTCAAGTTATTACTATGATAATTTATGGTGGGGTTTATTATTAATATAATAAAGCAGGGTGGAGTATACGCTTACAAGGGACGCCTATTTCCCCAACCCTTACCTGAACTGAATCATTAGTACACTACAAAGATAAAACTTTTCCCCCACATAAACAAACAAAATAGTTTCTAATAGTTATGAACATTACTTGACATTGTTAATGGACCCACATAATAAACTATAATGAAGGGGAGGGGGTTAATTGTCAAATGGGGGGTGATATGGTCCCCCCTCCTACCATATAGTGGGATATTACCCCCTCCCTCCCCCGTATCCCCCCTCTATATATGACATTTTGACAGGTAAAATGGGGGGTTAATCCCTTCTATCAAGTGTATACCCCATATTCCCAAAAAAAATTCTGGAAAAAATTTTTGGAAAATTTGGGTATTTATACAATATGAGTGAATATGTAGTCAACGAGGAACAATTTTTAAAAATATTAGATAAAGTTTTTAAAACTTTATATAAAGACGTGAAGTATAAAAATGACAAATCAAGATTATCAGTTTACAGTGGTGAAAATTTGCGTCGTCACATAGGGACAAATGTTGACGGTAGTTGGAAACTTCCAACTTATATAGTGGAATATTATCCGAGTGATGAATCTTTATGGATTTCAGATTTTGTTTATACTAAAATGAAAAACTTTTTTCCTCCTATGTCAGATAATATGTTATTTTTTGATTTTTTTAAAAAATGGTTTATTGATAAATTCGGTATCATACCAAAAAAGGTTTATATTTATAATCAAGGAACTTTAAGTGATAAATATAATAGTTAAATAAAATCCCCCCATCTTTGTATGGGGTTTTTTATTTCAAAGATATTTATAACCAATGGCAATTTATACAAACAAAGAAGAAAGGGAACGATATGGTAAAGTATTGACTAAACTACTTAAAAAGAAATACCCATTTATATTGGATGTTGATGTTTATGGTTTGCAATCAGGATATTTCTTTGAGATAGATTGTTATCTTATTGTACCAAAAGATTTTATTTTGGAAAATATTAAATCAAGTAGTGATAGAGAATTAAGACTTGGTATTAAACAAGGAATAATCCCCATCTATTTATTTAATGAAAATTCTAAAGGATTAAAGTTTAGAACTGAAGAATTTCTTAAATTATCAAGAATGTTATTTTTGGCAATGTTTGGTGAAGTTGATGAGAAAAGTAATTACTCCATTCAGTTTAAGATTGTATAGACCTTTTTTGTCTGTTCACTCACTTCGTTCGTTTTTCAATCCCCCCATATTCCCAAAAAAAATTCTGGAAAAAATTTTTGGAAAATTTGGGTATTTATCTTATATGAATATTAGGGATTTAATAAGAAAAGTTTTGAATGAGACTTATCAAGTAACAGAGACTGATTATTTGGGTTGGAGTGTTCCTGAACACTTATACCGTCTATTAGAAGATATTGGTGTTAAATTATGGAATAAAAATAGTGATGTGATTTATATTGCAGAAATTCAATTCGACAATAAATCGGTTGTTTTTGAGATTCTGACTTCAGAGGGTGAGATTTATGACAATGACCCTGGTATTCCCGTAACATATAAATCATATCATAGATACAAAATTGAGGACCTCCCGAAAGAAATTAAAAACTTCATACTTAGACGACTTGAAGTTAATTGGATTGATTATCTGAATCAATAATTCCCCATCTTTGTATGGGGTTTTTTGTTTTATTAAGTATTTATATATAAAAATTTATATTATGAAAAAAGTTGTAAGATTAACTGAAAACGATTTGGTTAGATTAGTAAAGAGAGTTATTAGAGAATCTGAAGACGATTCACCAAAAAAACGCAGTGCTGAAAAAATAATAGATACTACAACTTCATTAGATAAGTTAATTCGATTACTTGGTGGTGAAGACCATATTGAACTTTTCTTGAATACTTATAGACCTTTTGGAATTACCGATTTAAGAGATTTATATGATTATAAAGATTGGGAAGACAAGGACGAGTTTGATATTCCTGAAAGACCAGTTCGTCGTAATATTCCTGATAGACCTGTTCGTCGTAATATTCCTAATAAAGAAGTTAATATTAATTATGGTAACTATAAACCACAGAATAAAAAACGTTATAGTGATGAGGATAACGAATTAATAAATAAAATTAATAATTTGGAAAATAATTACATAACCTCAATAACATATAGTATACCATCTGAATATTCTGATTATGGAAGTTATGAAAAAGTTGTAGATGCACTTTTAAATGTTATATATGAAGTGAACCCTAATGTTGATTTGGAAAGAAAGAGAATGTCATTAGAACGGGCTTTGGTTGAATTGATTGATAACTTAGAAAATGCTCAACGGAGAGGCATTACCGCTTTTAGAGGTGTTAAAGATTTTTTAATTGATAACTTACAAATGTTTAAATAATCAAACCATTCCAATTTTTTTTAAGACCCCATCTGTTGCAGGTGGGGTTTTTTGTTTTTATTCAGTATTTATCTTATATGAAAATAATTTTATCTGAAAACCAAGTTGATAAAATACCAAGTGATAAATTGGCTGATATATTTTTTGGATGGTTCAGCAGAAAATTCCCCGACTATCATTTGAACGATAAGGACATGATTGTTTCAAAATCAGATGACGGTCTTGAAAATATAATTCATTTTCATTTTGATGAAGATGATGATTTTTATGTGTCGATTTATTTGATTGAATTATTCTTCAATAGAACAGGTATCAAAAGTTTTGACCCTAGTTCAATTGTGAATAACCCAAGTTCGGCTAGAGCAAAATTCGATAATATAATGAGAATTTTTGCAAAAGAAAATTTTGGAAGAAAGGTTTATAATGTTTATTTACATTTTTTGGATACAGTAGAAACTGATGGTTGGTAACTTTTATAGAGAGGGGTTTTTTGTTTTATTAAGTATTTATATATAAAAATTTATATTATGAAAAAAGTTGTAAGATTAACAGAGTCAGATTTAATCAGAATCGTTAAAAAAGTTATAAGAGAAAATGAGGGTGAGAATGAATATTATCAATCGGCTTATGATGTGTTGGAGGACATATCCCCATTAGCAGGTCCGAAAATTCTTGCACCTATGGCCAAATTGGTAAGTGAGAAACTTCAAACAGATGAAGAACTTGAAACCTTTTATACATATTTGGAAACTTTAAGGGGAACTAGTTTTTATGACTATGAACTAAGAGGAAACTAATATAGAAACCCCATCTTTGTATGGGGTTTTTTGTTTTATTAGGTATTTATGTTATATGAAAAAGATAATTAAACTTACGGAGTCAGACTTGATTAGAATTGTTAAAAGGGTCGTTAATGAATCGGAGGGTCGATTCGATTACAAAAATTATTTGAAATTTTTGAGAGAAAGAAAAAGAACTCTTGATGGACAATTGATTGATATAAAAAAAGAATTGGATACGGTCAATAATCAACTAAAAGTTTTGGAAGGTTTTTTGGACCCTAAAGTTAGTATATCTGTTAGTAAAATGCCCAACGGAAGTGATAGATATATCGGTCGTTTTATTGCAACATATCCTGATGGTACAAGTAAACAAGTTTCCGTTAATATTGGACCAGTTGAAAGATTTGATGGTAAAACAGACCCAAGACTTATCGAGGTGGCAAAAGAAAAGGCGATTGAACGTTACGGTCGAATCAATCCTGATTACATAAGAAACCTATTTCATTAATATGAATCTCACCCAACTTTCTACCGTACTGACCAAACTTTATAATAAGTTGGGAAATAGATATCTTACCAAAAACTTTATTACCGAACCATTTGAATTTGATGTTAAGATGGTATATCAACCAGACAATGACTATCATGATTATACAATTCAAGTTTTTTCAAATCCTCCGATGCCAGATAGTTTTACCTATACTCCTGAAGTAAAAGAAAAAAAAAATGTTGACGGTGCTCACATTTCCGTAATTGCTACTGAGTTTAAAAAGATGTATAATTATATCGAAACTAATGATACAAGAAAAAGATTTGTTGGGGTTCAGTTTATGAATCGAACTAAGGAGTAAAAATTACCCTCGTATTTTGAATGGGGGCGTTTGTTACCCTTGTTTTTGGAGAAGAAAAAAAGAGAATTTCTAAAAATTTTTCGAACGGGATACCCCCTACCCCCTTTTTTGTTTTCTTATATTTATCTGTATGGAAAAAGTCATATCTAAGATTGTTAAGTATATTGTTGAAACAAAATACCCCGAGTTTACTGATGTCCGAGTAACAAATGAGCATGATTATGAACGTTCTTTTGCGGATAAGAAAAAAAGTATAAAATACAATATTTTTTTGACCATTGATTATTCCGACTTTGAACCCATTCGTATTTCTGGAGATTGGGATATACTTAAATCAGAAATTAAAAATACTGTTAGAATGTCAGGAATTGATAATAGTGTTAATGTTTATCTTAATTTTTCTGACGAGGAGTAATATTTATAAAATATGAAAATAATAATAACAGAATCAAAACTCATAAATTTATTTAAACAAAGATTTGGGGTAGACTTTTCAGGTCGTGTGAAAAAAATAACTGACCACAATGATTTACCTAACAAATTTAAATGGTTTACTAAAAAAATGTTTGATGCTTATTTGAATTTTACTCCCGGACAAATCACTCCTTTTTATCTGATTGAGGCCGATGGTAAACTATATTTATATCAAAATAAAAAGATTCCGAGAGATATGGGAGAAAATATGCCTAGTGAGGAAATGGTTGATGAAAGGGGCCGCATAGTTAATGTGGAGAGTTTTAGGAAAAGTAATAACATACCAAACATTGGCATATCTCTTCCCGATTTTTTTGATATGTATATCGACGAACCAAGTGATGATGTGTTATAATTCGTTTGGTAAGAAAAAAATATTTTTGACCAGAAATGATATTTATGATTAAAATTACATTATGAAAAAAGTTATAAGATTGACAGAAAACGATTTGGCCCGTATCGTAAAACGAGTTGTAAAAGAAAATTATCGAAAAAGAATTATAAACGAGATTTTAGGAAGTCCACTAAATGCTTTTTATTCTGAAATGGAACAAAGGGGTTATGTTTTATTGTGGGGTGACGAAACGAAAATATTTAATGATTCAAATGCGGAAATTTTATACGTTGGAAAACTACAAACTAACGATTGGAAATTTGTTACAATGAAAGACTTAGAAAAACCAGAATTCGAACATGGAGATGTATTGTTAGATTGGAATAGTAAAAAATGGAAAAAGGTTAAAAGTCCATCGATGATACAAACTCTAAATAGAGAGGCAGAAAGAAATAGTTGGGATGTTTATGAAAAATTGAAAAATGAACCCACGGTGGAAAATATTGTGTATGTATTAGAACGTTCGAAAAATTTTTTTAATGATAATGAGGCTTACGCCGAGGCAGCATTTATGGCCATAGATAGTATCCAGAAATATAAACAGGTTGCAAGCAGTTTGGGCGAAGACCCCTACAAATTCGTCAAATCTTTTATGGATACATCTAAAGTATATCATAAAAAATCAATTGATTCATCAATGCAAAGATTGAAATCAAATAAAGAACTTTTTTGAAAGTTGAGATATACAAAATTATTAACCCCGACCTTAAATGGACGGGGTTTTTTATTTAAAAAAAACTGTAAATTATATTTGGAGGTTTTGAAATTTTTTATCTATCTTTGTGAAATAAACAAACGGGGGTTCCGAAAACCGATTAGAGTAGGAGATTACTTAATAATATTTTTATGAAAAATTTTTTGTTTTTAATTTTAATTCTTTTCTTATTCGGCTGCAGAACCGATTTGACTAAAACAAACGTAGTTTCGGACACTGGTATGGTCGTCGTAAAAAATGGTAGAGGTGAACTGGACACCATTAACTATACCTGTTTAGGTTGTGAGAATTTATTAACTCCTGAGGTTTTTAATAAAATTACAAACGAATCTACAGAAAAAGCAAAAAAAAATTTGAATAACCCTTTATCATTCTTACCGGTTTCTATTAATTTATCAATATCAAAAGAAGATAGTATAATATGTTTTAGTGATAATAAGAAAATTGATAGTGTATTATCTGTCTTAGTAAACTATGAATACATAGGTAAAAATGCATATGGAACGGAGATGGGTGGTGAACAAACCATCATTCTAAATGTTGTGAAAGGGGAAATAAAGGATATATCTTGTGATATAAAATTGAAAGATTTGAAATTCGAAGATACGTATATCAATCGGACCTTATCAGGTGTTAACGGTTCAGATTTTATTGAGATGATTCCAACTAAAGAAAAGTTCCTTATTGTAAAAAGTAGTATAAGTTGTGTTGATGAAGGTACACTTTTCATTTTGGCTTTGGATAATGGTGAAAGACTTGAACTAACCAGTTGGAACGATTTTAATTGTGTAGGGGATAGTTATTATTATTTCTTTAATAAATCTCAAATATCTTTATTACAAAAACATAAAATTGAATTTTTGTCCCTGATAACTAGGGGTAAATCTCTCGCAGTTCCCATAAATAAAAATCAAAGTGACTACATCCAACAACTTTTAAAACTATATTAAGATTTTTTTCAAAAAACCCCCTCCACAAAGAGGGGGTTTTTTGTTTTTAGATATAATTATATAAAAAAAATATCTTATAATTTTTGTAACCTACAAATATTTATTAATTATGGAACTTACTAGATTTAAAACACTATTGGAATCTCACCTCGGTGATATCAAACCCTTAATAAAAGAAAACATGACACCTCTCCTTTTGAAATCATTGAAGACCGAAAAGGGTAGAAGTTGGGTAAAAAAAACAATTAATAAAGTCATTTCAAAATCTGGAATGTTGAAAAATAAACCAATACCGATGAATAATAATACATTCAAACAAACCGTTGAAGGGTATAATTTCAAAGTTATTGTTGACCTAACAACAAATTCTGCATCAATAAATAGTTTGGATGAAAACAAATGTGTAATTAGTGTATCAGTATCGGCCAAAATCAATTATTCATCTCCTGATGTTAGCGGAAGTTTACCACAGGATGTCGAAAATGCAGTCAATAAATTTTTCCCAGAGAAACCTACGATTGAGGAAGAATCGTATTTGAAAGAAGGGATACCTGACCCTCCAAATCCCTACCACGGTCGGCAAAGTTTAGCGGTTGACAGTTCTGCTAAAAACATTGCATATTGGTTAGAAAAGTCAAATGGGGGGGTTTTTAATGACAAAGAAGCATGGGCTGAGTTTGCCTTTAACAAAATCAAAGACATAACAGTTTATAATGAGGTTAAAAAAATAATGAATAAAGACCCATATAAATTCCTACAATCTTTTATGACAACTGATGCATTTTATAATCAGGGAAAAGGGGGTGAGACTATAGATTCGAAATATAAAAAAATAATTAATTCTGCCAAAACAAAAGAAACAAAAGAAAAAAAATCTAAAACGGTACAAGGTATAAATCGAAGTCAATTGGTTAATGGGTATGTGACCGTTTATTGTGAGTATTCTGTCCAAGAAATAAACGACAACCAAGTTATCAATTTAATCCCCAAAAACTTTTATCTATCAACTACACCACTCTACACCCCCTATGGTGGTAGTATAAGTATTAATAATAATGGAATCTATTTCGATTTCAGTGGGTTCGCCGGATTACCCGCCAGAATAGGAAAAATATCTTTTGGTAAAATTACAGATTACACTAAAAATTTGATTTCCTCAATAGGTTCTCAAAAATTTAATATCCCCAACATAGAACTCACAAGATGAAAAAAAATATCATAATAACTGAAATAGAAAAAGAAAAAATATTAAATCTTTACGGTTTATCTAACAACCCTATCTTATTGAGAGAAGAAAATTTGGCCGACAAAATAAAATCTGCACTTAATTCGGACTTCAAAAGAGTAATCAAAGAAACTGTAAATTTGGTATTCAATACACCAACCTTGACAAATATACCAATAACCTATAAACCATATTTTGATTTGATAGAATCAGTCAATTTATCTTGTAAGGGAAATATCAATGGTTTTATAGGTAGTGTTCGATTGATTGATATAAGTGCGGGGCAACCACCAAACACGTTATCTGTTAAGGTTTCCGTTTCAGTTGTTTTAACATCTTTAAAGTTTAAATTATATTACGAAGGATATAAGTCAGATTATTCATGGATTCCTAACATTGGACCCAAATCATCAGATGAACTTCAATTGGTTCCACAGCCAATTAATATTTTAGGTTCGGCAACAATTGGTATCCGAGTAAGAGAAGACAATAAAAACTATATTTTTGATATGGCCAAAAACCCAAGTATAAAATTTTCGACAGTTCTAAAACAGTTTGGGGATTTTAAAATCAATACTACGCCAGAGGGTAAAATTATGGTTAATCTCGGAACTTTTTGGGGATTCGAAACCCCAACTTTCGAAGTATATTCTTTCGAGGGAGAAGTTAAAAGTTTGTTCAACAATATAAGTCAATACTCTATTTGGATACCAAAAATAGATGTTGACATGGCAATGAAGGGAAAATTGAAGACTACAAATTTCAATCAATACTTGTATACCACAGCTCCTGCATCAGTAAAGGATGCGATATCGAATTGGACGAATACGAAAACTGCCAGACCAGTCAATCCAAAAGAAGGGCCATACGTAAACCAAAACAAAGTTCTTCCCAAATAATAGTTCTCGATTTTCTAAATATTAAAATAATTTATCATCGACATGAAAAGATTCATTATAAATGACGAAGAAAAAAAGTTTATCAGAAATTTATATGAATTGGATGATGAAAAAAAGGAGCTCTTGGACCCTGAATCTATAAATGAATATTTCTCAATTGAGTTATGGATTCCAGAATTTATCACAAACATAGATGGTCAAGATACATTGGAGTTATTAGAAAATAAGTTCAGTGAGATATCAGGAGATTACGAGGTCAAAATATCGATGAAAAAATCTGCAGACACTGATAATTACTTATTTGTAATGTTTGATATTGCAGCCAAGAATAAAGATACCATGAAACAATCAGATTGGTTATATGTTTTCAGTGATGAGGCTCGTCAAGGAATTATAGACGTTTTCAAAAACAAACAAACGGATGTCAAAGTCAACGAACCAAATTTCCTTTGGAGTAAACAAATTACGAGTGAGCCCTCGAGCACTGATGATAAATGTGTAGGAGTTAGATTTTTTATTATCCTTTGGTAACTTTTCTATAAAACAAGAGTTTATAATTTACAATACAATTTTTTTTGTCTATTAATTTCTCATAAAAAAATTAATTATGAAAAAAATGACTATTGATTACACCCACTCTGAGATTGGGTTCAAAGTGAAACACCTTATGATTTCTACCGTTAGAGGAAACTTCGGAAAATTCAGAGGAGAAAT
>Ga0129333_10007408_pt1 | contig 10352 bp, 13 predicted proteins | sample CPB6_08_DNA_FD_94474 | JGI IMG/M metagenome (GOLD analysis project Ga0129333, IMG submission 94474) | Freshwater to marine salinity gradient microbial communities from Chesapeake Bay, USA - CPBay_Sum_0.6_0.8_DNA | ecosystem: Environmental > Aquatic > Marine > Coastal | place: USA: Chesapeake...
AAAAAGATTCTTTGAAAATGAAAAGATACAACGAGCATTAAAAGATGTTGAATATTTCATGGTCACACCCGAAAGCCAATGGGTAAGACCAATGACAGATGCAGAAAAAGTTGCAATGAATAGAATAAATTTTATTAAAGATACTATTCAGTCTGAAGTTCAGATAGGTTATAAGAGTCTTGGTTTTAAAGGTGAGCTTCCAAAGTTGGGACCTGGCATTCCGCGAATAATGACAAAGAATGCAACAGAGTTTGCTGCAAAGAATCCTCGATTAGCAGATAAGGTGTTTGATGCATTTAGGACTCTCAAACCAAAAACAATAGAAGATGCAAACATGATTGCAAAAGATATTCTTGAGGGTGAATTTAGATTCAAGAAGACAATCGGATTCAATTGGTATGAACCAAACGCACTTGCTGCACTAGATGCATCGCTAAAAGCAAATGCAAGAGATTTAGCTTACATGCGTTTGATTGGCGAAGTCATGCAAGACAGCGACAGTGTGTTTCGTTCGATAACAAAAGAAACACCAATCACTCCAGCGTTGTTAACTGATTATAGATTTGTTGTAGACAATATGTTTACACCAGAAGACGTGGCAAGATTTAGAGTTGAAGACGTCAACAATCTTCTTGCGCGAATGGACGAAGTCAAAAGAATTATTGGTGGCCCCTACGCAACAAAACCAATATTAAAAGGTGAACTTGATGATGCCATGCTACAAGTTCAAGATGCATTGGAAAGAGCAAAAGCAGGAGCCTTTACTCCAGAAGAATCTGCATTGCTTCTTGACGAAGCCAATAACTTGTTTACTTCATTGATGACAAAGTCTGATGACATCGAGCGTTTGTGGAATGCTGCACTACAGCGCCCAGACCGCTGGAAGACCGTTACATCTATGATTGATGAGGGCATGACTGCTCTTGGATTTGGCTTTGATGTTCAAGTCAATGAAGCTGTGGCACAAATGTGGAGAAATGCACGCAGATTATCTGACCCAGCATTTGCTAATGCAACAGAACAATTCTTTAATGCATCATTGAGTTTATGGAAAGCAAACAAGACAGCAAGCCTTGGTTTTACCTTCCGTAACTTGCTTGGCGATACTTTCCAAATAATTGCAGCCGGCGCCAATCCTAAGAAGTTGATTGAATCAATTTATATATTAAAGAAATATAAAACATGGTTAGCATCGCGCAGTGCTATGGAAGCAAACCTATTGCCTTTGGCTTTCAACGTAGGAGACAGTGCAGTAGATAATGGTCTAAATAGACTCAGAGCACTGCAGATGGATGAGTTTATAAACACACTACCTGAGAAATTACAGGTGCCAGCTAGAACAGCAATAGAAGGAATTGGAGCTGCAGCGTTCGGTCAAATGGCTGAAGCAATCGGTGGTGTTCCAATCAAGAGCATTGGTGTGCTAGGTGTTCCAACCACAAGCAATGTGTCACGTGCATTGGGTACTCCGCTTCGTGCATTTGGTGGTTTTGCAGAAACAATGCAGAACTATTCACGCTTTGCGTTATTGTATGATGGAGTAGCAAGCGGTTTATCACCAGTTGCCGCAGCTGCAAGAGTCAATAAGTTCTTGATTAACTATCAAGATATTTCAACAGTTGACCAGAGAGTTAAAAAATACATACCATTCTGGATGTTCTTTAGCAGAAACCTACCATTGCAAGTTGAGAACATGTGGATGAATCCACAAGCATACAATCTTTATAATAAATCCAGACAAGCTTTAGAAGATGATAATCAAAAAGAATATGACTTGCTGTTAAACCAGTACTATGGATATTGGCAAGCTACGCGTGATGCCATTGCAGATGGCGACAAAGCAAAAGAACGAAAATATTATAATCTTATGGTTGAAACAGATAACAAGATTACAGAGTATTCATCCAAAAAGTTTGCAGAAGACGAATGGGTACCAGCCTACATACCACAGTGGATAACAGAAACAGGTGGATGGAGAATTGGTGGAACCGACATAGTTGTTAGACCACCGTTTGGTGGACCAGGCATGGGTGAGTTGCCGTTTGAAGAAACCTTAAATCCACTTTCTTTGGCTGGCAGATTGCGTCCAGAGTTACGTATTATATACGAACTTCTCAATGGAGAAAAGGTTCTTACTGGTGAAAAAACATATGACCCTGAAAGATTTGAAAACCCAATGCTAGAAACCTTTAAATATATCTTTAGAGAATATCCAATTGGTGCACCAGGCGTACAGTATGGACGTTATGCATCTGCTCTTGGTGGTGCTGGAATACCAGGTGTATCTGATGTGGCAAACAAAGCCACAGCAAATGAGGTTGCAGTCGCACTGCTTGGCACACGTCCACCAAAAACCAATGAAGATGAATACATTGATGCACAGTATCAAACGTTCCTGTCATTCATCGGTTCACCGTTGTTCCCACTGACTGACGCACAACAGCGTTCAGAGCTTTGGAGAAGAACGTATCAGTTGAAAGATTTGATAGACAAACAAAAAGCATCAAAGTAAGGAGAATAATATGAGTCAATTACAAAATATACTTCTCAGAATACTTGCAACATTTGCAGCATCTGGACTATCGGTTGTGGGTGCTGGTGCAATAGCGGGCGTACCACTTTGGAAAGCAGCCATGATGGCTGGTATCGGTGGTGTGGCCGTGGTAATCGAAGGATTGTCACGTGCGTTCTTGGACGACGGCAAACTTACCAACTCAGAGATTAACGCAGTATTTAGCGCTGTTGATAAAAAGGCTAAGAAGGCTGCGTCAGAGAGCTGATTCGCTCCATCTTCATATCGTTGGCATTGCTCTTGGGCAGCGCCGTACCTGCACATGGTTCCAAGGACCCTTGTGCCTGGTTAGTGCCGCATCTAAAAAGACATAAGCTACCGGTAGAAGAGTTTATTTATATTGCCCGCAGAGAATCAGGCTGCAATCCCAAAGCAATCAATGCTAAGTTTGATAAACAAGGCAATGTCATATGGACCTTGAATAAGAACAAGACCATAGACAGAGGCCTGTTGCAGATTAATTCAATACATAAGCCCACCGTCCGTCAAGTATGCGGAGGTGGGCTTAATTTGTTATTAACGCTAGATTGTAATTTAAAGGTTGGGTCGTATTTGTATAAACGTTATGGGCTATTGCCCTGGCGTATGATGGTGCCTCAGTCTGAATCTGGTTCGTAACGCCAGTTGATTCCTTCTTCTTCGAGGTGTTCTTCAATATGTTCTATGAAGCCATGAAAGAATGCTTCCATAACGCTCATAGAATAAAAGTTACCTTCGTGTCTTGAACGAAACCAATGCTTGCAAAGACTAATACAAAAATCGTTGCTAAGTCCTAAATTAACTACAATACCATTTTCATTATTATAAATAATTTTATCGTAACTGTTAGTTAATTCTTCAAGTTCTGCGGAAGAAAAAATCTTTCTTTCCCACTCTTCATTCATCATCCACTCCGAGATGTTCTCTAATCAATGGATGTTTTAATAATAATACTTTAACATTGGCCATGGCTTGCTGGCTTAGACGCCAAGCATGGGGTGTGGATACTCCCAAACGCCTGCCCAATTCTGCATTTGTTATACGCTCAGACATCATGGCATCAATGATAAATCTATCCTGCTCTGACAATGCGTCTATACAGTCCACCACAGCCTCCCTAAGGGGCTGTAAGAGCTCTTTAGACAGTTCCTCAGGAGTATTAGGGGCAGCCTCCATAATGGCCTGTAATTCGCTCTCTGGCCTTCCTGTGGGGGTAAGAGCAAGCAGTGTGTTCATATCGAACGGAAGCTCTTTTCCGAAAGAACCTTGAACTTTGGTTATCTTTATCATAATCATATGCCATGCATTACTCTAATCATATAGGTCAGAACTCAGTAGTTTATTGATATCTTCTGGCATCAATAGGTAGCCACGAGTTACGTTTGGCGACCATTTAGCAAACTCTTTAACTTCAATTTTATCATTAATTTCAATATATCTTTTTAATCTATCAACTTCAATTGCTATAAATGATTGATTAGAAAATAAATATATCCACCATTTAGCTTTAGTAACCATCAACCCTGACGGCTTCCATCCCTTGCCGTTGGGGTTTTGTGCTATTTCTACGACCATACGACCGATTCCTGTACTGGTCTTTTTTAACTTCAAACAGTTGGTTATCTACGCACTCAAGGAATTCTTTAACAATGTTTTGTCCGCAGTTGACCAATGGCTAAATCGTTTTTCCAGTTGACCCTTCTGCGGGCTTTATATTCAATATCATGAGACGGTGCGTTACCTTTGGTTTCTTTACTAGGCATCGTCATCTCCTTTCAGTAGCTCGTGTATATAATGAACAGAAATCGCAGAGATAGTAGCTATTAAAGCCATCTTGCGAGTTTGTCCACTTAATGTAATTAAAACAACAGCTGAACCAGCAAAAGTGAATGCCAGTTCAGCCGTAATCTCCCAGAACTTTTTAAATAACTTCATAGAACTATACGTCTATGACTGTGCTGCTTACCTTCGTTCCAGCTTGCTGATTGGTTGTTTTAACATTTAAGATTGATGACTTGATATCTTCAGAGGATATAATCTTAATTGCTCTACCACCTGTTGTAGTGCGTGGTGGCTCTAGCTTTTCTAACATAGATGTAAGAATCCCATCAAAACATTTCTTAAAAGCAACCACTGCTTCTTCTGGGTTTCTGTTGTTTAAGGCTGCAGTTATTTCTGCTGCGACCTTGGCTGCTGTCTGCATAATTATAGCATTTTCAGCGGACATTTTTAACCTCCTCAGGTATTGTCAGACCCAATTCAAACATGGCATCCTCGGTTTGTTCGGCTGCCTTTCGCATGATTTTAGCCTTCTTTTTAATATATTTTCTATCAAGTTTCTTTAATTTATTGTCTCTGACTGTAGCTATTTTATCAATTTTCTGGTCAGTTTCTTCTAGTTTGCTGTAATACATTTTATACTCGTTTCTACTTACTATGATTTTTATTACACCCAGGGTTGTTGGCCACTGAATACTTTAACTTGGAGACTATCGGCACGATAAACTTTAGTACTTAAAACTAAAGGTACTGGATTAAATTTAAAACCAGCATTTGATAGTCTTTCCCAGAAATAAGCATCGGCTCCAGACCAACACTCTGGGCCATCTGGCCAGCCACCCACAGCGTCAAAAGCACTACGGGTAGTGGCTACTTGGCTATGGTCTAATATATTATAACCATTGCTCAAAGTTCTGCATCCGCCAAAGTCATCACCAATTACACCATCAAAGCGTGTGCCAATGGGGTCTCCTGATTCTTTTACCATCAGTTGGCCCGCATAAGAAACATGCCAATTCTTTTGTTCCATAGCAGTAACTTGTGACTTAAGTTTAAATGTATGGAAGTAATCATCATCAGGCAAATAAAATAAATATTTACCCTGTGCATATTTGTTTACTGCGGTGTTTATTTGTGTGGCATATCTTGCAGTCTTTGGTCTATCTTCATCAGTAACATCAGAAACAAAATACTTATAATTTTTGTATGAAGTGTAATGTTCTAATACATTACGAACCTGTGGGTCAGATGAATTATCATCAGCTACAATTATTTCAAAGTCATCAAAGGATTGATTAACTAAAGATATCAAAGCCTTGTCTAAGAGTCTTGGCTTATTATAACTTGTGACAATAACTGAAGCTATCATTTAATAGCCCAACATCTTAGGTCTGCATGTACCATGGGATTGATGTAAGACGTTTTAGATTCTTTGAAGAATCCTTTTAGTGTTTGCGCCAAGTCCCATTCACCAATGTTGTCGTAGTGTTCCCACTCGTATGGATAGTTACCGTGTACACCAGAGTGTGGTGCACGTGTTTCGCCGGCCATTGTCGCAATAAAGATACCACCATCACGCAGTGAACCCATTGCATTTTGTATTATCTTTTTCCAATGTGGCGTGTGTTCAAATACCTCGCAACAAACAACAACATCAAAAGAATATGGCTTTATCCATTCTGACGCATCTGCTACTTCATCAACACCAGGACCAGCCTGTATATCAATACCATAGTAAGTATTACTGTATGGTTCAATTATCGTGCGTGGTGTTCCGTTGATGTTGAGCGAACCAATCTCCAACACATCATATTTCTTACCTTGTTCTCTCCATTCGTTGAACGTTTGGAAAACCCAATCCATTGCTGCTGTATGCATTACTTGCTCCACTTCTCTTCGAATATTAGTTTGTCATTGGTAACCGTCGCTGCAAAGTTTGCAGGTGGGTCGTTGTCAATTGTTTGTGAATGTGCGTGACGACAGTACGTGCGTGACGTAATTATACATTTACGTTTAGCAGTTCTGTTGACCCAATTGACCAGGTCATCGTCCCCGTACCACCAAATCATACGCTCATCAAAGCGCCAATCTTTGGTAAGTTCCTTGTTCAGCATCATGCAGAATCCAGCCATGCCACCAGTTCCATCATACTTGCCACGACATGTGGTAAAGCATTCAATGTCTGGTTGCTCTGGTACATCTGCATAATGCGGACAAACCAAACCAATGGTCGGGTCCTCGTCCAATACAGTGCACAGCTTAGCCATGCAGTTCTTGTCCAGGCTTACGTCATCATTGATAAAGGCTACGTGGGAATCGGCGTCCGCAAGAGACAATCCAAGGTTCCACATCTTGTGGATACCGACCCCACGTTTCACTGCAACTACCGACACCTTCTCAGGAGAAAAGGAAAATGAATAACCTTCGGTGCCGTCAGTTACAACGATTATCTTGTTCACTTTACTGTCGCCCATAAGCTGAGCAACAAGTTTGTCCAATCCATCTCTGTTGGATTTGGTTGGTATTATCACATCAACCTTTGATGTTGCGTGACGATACCAGAACAAATTCTTTTTTAATCTCTCATCATCTGGTGCATGTTCAAGTGCATCGAGACCATGTGCCAACGCACGCTCGTGCATTCCAAGGTGATGGCAAGCCAATGCTGCAAGGTCATGTCCTATCCAACCCCAAGCCCACGCTTCAGTCAAATACAACTGACCTCTGTTTGTTAGACGTAAAGCTTTATCGGTGGCCATCAAACAAGAAGCCCAATCTTTTTTATTATAATAATATTGTGCAAGCTCCAACCATGGTTCTCTGCCCGAAGGATACTCTGCACATGCACGTAGCAACCAATGTTCTGCTTGGTCTGGGTGCATCTTAGCTAGATAACGCATTGAGAATGCACGCTCTGGTGGCCATTTGCTTCTTTCCATCGTAAGGTGACGATTAAAATACTCGGTTGCTTCATCATGACGTCCGTAGAAAAACAATTCACGGGCGCAATAATACATGTTTCTATCATCTTCTGGGTCTTCTTCTACTGCTTGCAACAACAATGGTAGATATGAACTACGTGACTTGGTATCATCTGCAAAGTGATAGATGAGTACATCACAAAAAGCTTGACGCTCTTCGTGTGGTGGTTGAGTTACGTTGACTTCGTGAACGGGATGTTTCCAGCGGTGCGTAAACCTACCGGTAATCTTATCTCCATGATACTGAAGACCAGGCTTTCCACGTTCAATGGTAGCCCAATGGTCAACTACATCACCATCAAATATCTTTTCTTCCCAGTTCCACGTGTACAGATATCTAGGTCTATTTACTGAGCCATCGGTTGGCATAGTCTCTAGTGCTTTACGCCAGCCACGACCCAACACTTCATCTACATCCAAGTTGATAATCCAATCAACATCATGTGGAATCAAATCAAGCAAATGGTTTCTCGCATTAGCAAAATGCCATGGGCTAATGACTTGCTCATGGACAATCACGCCACATTCTTTGGCTACGCTAACGCTATTGTCTGATGAACCCGTATCCAATAAGATACGATAATCAGCATCAGCACAAGACTCAGCCCATCTACGGATGAACTGTTCTTCGTTCTTGCATATACTAACAACTGCTACTCTCATTTGAGTGCCTTCTGTCCTAGTTTACACACAACCTTGATGGCCGCATAGATACCAATCCAAATCGCCGCAATACTAACAATCTCAGTTATCATGTTTAACCTTTCTATAAGAAATAAACAATGCAATTAACTTACCAACAGTCATACCAGCAACAAAGGCTAATACATCTGCATACGTTACAGCTTCTTGTAAGTTCATGTTAGCCTAACCTAACATTATCAATACGCTGCATCACTTCATTAATCATCTGCATGCGGTCATTAGATACCTTGGATTCGTCTTTTAACTTTGGACGTCCGCAGTGTTCACACACATGCAGATTCTTTGGGTTTAATTTAATTGTCTTCTTCTTAGGCATTGTTGTCCTCCGTTTTGTGGAACTTCTTGTACTGCTCTTTCCATGCACGACCATTTAAAATGGTTGTAACATTTTCTCTTGTTATATTATACACATTAGCAATATCTTTGTGCAGCATACCTTTTTTACGCATTTTATATATTTCAATAACCTGTTCTTCAGTTAACTTAGACAGATAATGATTCTCACCTCTTGATGGGTTCTTGTCATGGTTCATGCGTCCCTCAGCCCAGGCTTTCTTTAAAGCATTGCTTATCTTTACCCTAGATTCTGGAGCAGTTGGAATACCAAGTCTGTATTTCTTACCCTTGTGGGCTCTAGACACAGCTGCTTTGTGCTCATCGCTTCTTGTAATGCCTTTGCAGCTGCCCGCAAACCAACACATATTTAAACAATTAGGGTCATCTTTAGCCATATCTAAATACTTCTGTTCAACATTAATAACAGTATCTTTAGTACATAACTCTAGAATCTCAAACTTTAACTCTTTAAATTCATTATATGCTGCCTGAAGGTTTTTGTTCTTATGACGATTTGCATTTAATTCAATGAAATGCTTGGCTCTTCTCTTTGCCATACCTTGGGTTGTGCCGCCAATATAATAAAGACTTGGCCCAACAAATATTTTATATACACAAGGTTGTTGTTTATTTAATTTAATTGTTTTATTATTCATAATATTCTCCTAGAGAACAGTATCCTATCGGATCAGCTTTCGCTGACCCGATAGGTCTGCTTTGCCTCTAGCCAATGACCTCATCTGCTGTGTCTGGGTTCTCTAACAGAACCAATTGCTCTTCAAGTGTAAGCAATCTCTCTTCAGACAAAGCTGTATCAAAGCTTTCTTCCCAGTGTGTAAAAGGCTTGCCTAAAACTACACGCATGCCCTCTATCTTTGACTGTTGGATGAGGATGCCACTAGTTACAATGGAATCGTCATCTTTGTTTGGATTGGTAATGTATCTTTCCCATGCAGCTGTAGCTTCTGCGTGAGTTATACGGTCATCTACGATATCTTTAAATGTTAACATTCCGCGCAAGAACAAAGCTTCTTTAGCATTGTAGCAACCATCTGGATTGTCCAAAAGGTAAATTAAACGCTGCAATGTTTTTGCACGCTTGTATCTGTTCTCAAGCATTTCCATCTCTTTTTTAATTTTGAGAATCTTAAGCTCACGCTCGGTTAACTCTATTTCTGTATCTGTAATTGTTGAATCTAGTATTTCCATTGTTTTACTTTCTATGTTAGGTTGGCGGACTTGCCAACAGATATATTATAGCATGTGATGTTATCTTTTTTACCTGTTTTTTTGATATTTTATGATAATTTATTAGTAATGGTTTCCCGCAAAAAACACACAATAAATGTTGCAAATACTTTTTATGCCTGATATAATACATATGTCTGGTAAAGCGCCAGACTTGGTTAGCAGTGTTTCGTAAGAAAGACAAAGGCTCCCCTGCCTGCTAGCGACTAGGACATGCTTAATAGTAACGGCAAGAGCTCCAGGTGGTCTCCATTCCACTTGGGGCTTTTGTTGTTCTCGTATTAAATTTTCCAGATGATACTCTCGATGAACAATTCAATTGTGTATTTAATATCTCTGATTGCTTCGGTTATTCTGAACCAAGTGTATGATTTCATTTTAATATCTCCTTGTTGTTAGACTATATATACTAGCATCTTTACCTATGAATAGCAACTTCTACAGCATATTTTATTATGGATTGCCCGCAAAAAGAACTTGCAATATAATACTCATACTGATATAATATATAACGCAGGTAAAATGCCTGTAGGTGTTAGATGGGAAAGTCCCAACTAGCTTCCTTATGTATTTGGATTAGTTTATTCTAATTCTGTTTTTCTCAGGGTCTAGGCTTTCTCTCCAGTTGGTCTAGGCCCTGAGTTTTTTTATTCCCCCCAATGGATTGCCCGCAAAAAACACACACAATATTTTGTAGATACAATAGATAGATATAACACAATAATACTTTAATATTATAATGCTAGGAAAGA
>Ga0129333_10007412_pt1 | contig 10349 bp, 10 predicted proteins | sample CPB6_08_DNA_FD_94474 | JGI IMG/M metagenome (GOLD analysis project Ga0129333, IMG submission 94474) | Freshwater to marine salinity gradient microbial communities from Chesapeake Bay, USA - CPBay_Sum_0.6_0.8_DNA | ecosystem: Environmental > Aquatic > Marine > Coastal | place: USA: Chesapeake...
AAACGCCTGGCTCAGCCAGACATCGTTCCATTGCCAGAAGGCGCAGTCCACATCGGCATGGTGGCGCGCCAGCCGCTGGCGCAGCTCGCCGCTTTCGTAGGCCACGCGGGCCTGCCCGATCGATGCGATGCTGAGGTCTTCGACGATGACATGCGGCGCCATCACCACGCAGCCCGCCACCGGATGGCGGCTGGCGTGCAGCAGAGCGATGGTGCCGCCGTCGGAGTGGCCCACCAGCAGCGGCCGCTCGATGCCCAGCGCGCTCAGCAGCGCAGGCAGCACGCCAAAGGCCTCGCGGTGCATGTAGTCGGGCGGCAGGCGGCCGGCCCCGCGCACATCGGCAACCGCATCCGAGCGGCCATAGCCACGGCGCGAGAACACGATGCCCGGCGCGCCGGCGGCGTCGCACACCGACTGCGGCCACGAGCCCTCACGGCTGGACCACATCGACACCGAGCCCAGCCCTTCGTGCAGGAACACCATCGTCGGCCGCGCTGCGTCGCCTGCGATGCGCTGCACCTCGAGGGCCACCTGCGGGCCTGCGCCATGCGCTGGCGATGCAGTGCGGCCCCAGCATGGCAAGGGAAGCTCGATGCGCTCCATGGCGGCGATGGTAAGGGCAGTGCGGTGTGGTGCCCCGGGGATACACTCCTTGCAGTGGCGATGCAGTGTGGAGCGGTAATGGATGTGAATGCAGGTCGGCGCGGCGTGATGCGTGCCCTGGGGGCAGCAGGTGCGGCGGGCGCGGCGGGTGTGGCGGGTGTGGTGTTGGGGTGGTGGCCAGCCGCGGCGCAGGCGCAATCGACGTCGACGCTGCCGATCTTCGTGCTCAATTCGCAAGACGCCGACGTGTCGGTGATCGACCCTGCCACCTGGACCGAGAAGGCGCGCATCCCGACCGGCAAGGAGCCGCACCACCTGTACCTCACGCCGGATGAGAAGTCGGTGATCGTGGCCAATGCTGCCAGCGACACGCTGACCTTCGTCGACCCGCGCACGGCGCAGGTGCAGCGCACGGTGCGCGGCATCCTCGACCCGTACCACCTGCGCTTCTCGCCCGACATGAAGTGGTTCGTGACCGCCGCGAACCGGCTCAACCACGTCGACATCTACCGCTGGGGCGGCAGCAACCTCACGCTGGCCAAGCGCATCCCGACCGGCAAGACGCCCAGCCACATCTGGATCGACGGCAAGAGCACGCTGGCCTATGTGACGATGCAAGACAGCGACGAGCTGGTGGCGATCGACCTGGCCACCCAGGCGCTGCGCTGGCGCATCAAGACCGGCCCGATGCCGGCAGACATCTACGGCACTGCGGACGACCGCACGCTGCTGGTGGGCCTGACCGGCAGCGACGCGGTGGAGGTGTTCGACGTCTCCGGGCCTGCGCCCAAGGCGGGCAAGCGCATCACCACCGGCAAGGGCGCGCACGCCTTCCGTGCGGCGGGCGACGGCCGCCATGTGTACCTGAGCAACCGGGTGGCCAACACCATCAGCAAGATCGACCTGCAGTCGCTGGCGGTGGTGGACACCTACGCCGCACCGGGCGGGCCGGACTGCATGGATGTGCTCAAGGGCGGGCGCCTGCTGCTGGTCACCTCGCGCTGGTCGCGCAAGCTGACGGTGATCGACACCGTCGAGAAGAAGGTGGTGCGGCAGGTCAATGTGGGCAAGTCTCCGCATGGTGTCTGGACGCTGGACCACGAGCGCCGCTAGGGCCTGGCGCTGGCTGCTGGCCGGCGGCGTGATGCTCGGCACGGCCGTGGCCGCTGCCTGCCCGCGCCCGGTGTACCTGACCTTCGACACCGGCCACATGGGCGTGGCGCCGCTGATTGCCGAGGTGCTGAACCGCCACCAGGTGCGCGTGACCTTCTTCGCCGCCAACGAGCGCACCCAGCAGGGTGACGGCAGCCTGGGCGAGCACTGGGCGCCGTGGTGGAAGGCGCGCGCCGCCGAGGGCCACGAATTCGCCTCTCACACCTTCGACCATGTGTACTGGCGCGCCGACTTGCCCGACGGGCGCTTCAAGGTGCGCGCCAGCGCCGGCGCGCGCACCGGCCGCGACGAGGTGTGGAGTGCTGCCGACTACTGTGCCGAGATCGGCCGCGCGGCCACGCGTCTGCAGCAGGTGACGGGCCGCAAGCCCTTGCCGCTGTTTCGCGCGCCGGGCGGCAAGACATCGCCCGCGCTGGTGCAGGCGGCACGCGCGTGCGGCTATGCGCATGCGGGCTGGTCGAACGCCGGATTTCTGGGCGACGAGTTGCCGAGCGACCGGTACCCGAACGACCGGCTGCTGGGGCAGGCGCTGCGCGACATCCGCGCGGGCGACATCCTGGTGGCGCACCTGGGCATCTGGTCGCGTCAGGACGCCTGGGCGCCGGCGGTGCTCGAGCCGCTGGTCACCGGCCTGAAGTCGCGCGGGCTATGCTTTGCCACGCTGCGCGAGCATCCGCAGTACCGCGAATGGATCGCCAGCCGGCAGTGAACAAGGACAGCGCCAGTGAATGAGGTGTGGCAGGGCTTGCAGGTCGCCTTCGGGCAGGCGCAGCAGTGGCTGTTCGAGTCGCTGGTGCAGCCGCTGGTCTTTGCGCTGGGCCTGGGCGGCTGGCTTGAGGCGGCGTTTGATGGCACCGGCTGGCTGCTGGTGGGGCTGATCCAGCTGGCGGTGATGCTGGCCATCATTGCGCCGCTGCAGCGCCTGTGGCCGGCCGAGCCGCTGCGTGACCGGGCGGCGGTGCGCACCGACATCATCTACACGCTGATCCACCGCCTGGGTGTGTTCCGGGTGGCAATGTTCTTTGCGCTCGAGCCGCTGCTGGACTCGGCCTTCGGCGCGCTGCGCGCCATGGGTGTGCCCCGGCTGCAGGTGGACGGGCTGTGGCCCGGCGTGACCGACCTGGCGTGGGTGAGCTTTCTCGTCTACCTACTGCTGTTTGATTTTGTCGACTACTGGATGCACCGCGCGCAGCACCGCTGGGCGTGGTGGTGGCAGCTGCATGCGCTGCATCACTCGCAGCAGCAGATGACGATGTGGACCGACAACCGCAACCACCTGCTCGACGACGTGATCCGCAGCGTGGTGCTGGCGGTGGTGGCGCAGGCGGTGGGCGTGCCGCCAGCGCAGTTTGTGTTGCTGGTGGCCATCACCCAGCTCAGCGAGAACTTCCAGCATGCCAACCTGCGCTGGTCGTTCGGCCGCATCGGCGAGCGGCTGTGGGTCAGCCCGCGCTTTCACCGGGTGCACCACAGCATCCACACCGGCGAGCGCAACTACGGCGTGCTGCTGCCCTGGTGGGACATGCTGTTTGGCACCGCCAACTTCGATGCGCGCTACGACGCCACCGGCGTGCGCGATGCAGTCGAGCAGGGCCGCGACTACGGCCGCGGCTTCTGGTCGCAGCAGTGGCGCGGCTTGCTGCGCCTGGCCGGCCGCGCCTGAGGCACACACATGCTTCGCACACCTGGCCCGCCATGCTGCGCTTGATCGATTCGTTCTGGCGCGCAGCCGCTTACTGCCTGCACCCGCGGGTGATCGTGCTGTCGCTGCTGCCGCTGGCCCTGATGGTGGCGCTGTCGCTGGTGCTGGGCTGGCTGTTCTGGCAAGACGCGATCGATGCGGTGCGCGGCATGCTGGAGTCCGCCGACTGGCTGGTGGCGGCCTGGGCCTGGCTGCAGCGCGTGGGTGCCGGCGGGCTCAAGAGCGTGGTGGCGCCGCTGGTGGTGATCTTCGCGGTGACGCCGCTGCTGGTGATGGTCACGCTGTTGGGCGTGGCGCTGCTGATGACGCCTGCGCTCACCGCGCTGGTGGCGCAGCGCCGCTTTGCAGCGCTGGAGCGCCGCGGCGGCAGCAACTTCTGGCAGGGCGTGCTGCTGGCGCTGGGCAGCACGCTCGCGGCGCTGGCGGCCACGCTGGTGTCGATGCCGCTGTGGCTGGTGCCGCCGCTGGTGCTGGTGCTGCCGCCGCTCATCTGGGGCTGGCTCACTTACCGGGTGATGAGCTTTGATGTGCTGGCCGCGCACGCCAGCCGCGACGAGCGCGTTGCGCTGGTGCGCCGGCACCGCAGCCCCCTGCTGCTGATGGGCATCGTCACCGGCTTTCTGGGCGCAGCACCCGGCGTGGTGTGGGCCTCGGGTGCGCTGTTCGCCGCGGCCTTCGTGATCCTGATGCCGCTGGCGATCTGGATCTACACGCTGGTGTTTGCCTTCTCGTCGATGTGGTTTGCGCACTTTTGCCTGGACGCCCTGCACGCGCAGCGGGCGGCCGCGCGTGCCCCGCACGACGCGGCGCCGGGCGCCGGCCCGGTGCGCGGCGCAACCACCCCCGGCGAGGTGGTGGACGTGAGCGCGCGGGTAGTATCGGAGCATGAGTCACGCACACCCGGCGCCGGCTGATCCGCGCGCCCCTTCCAGTTCCGCCTCTCAGTCAAGCAGCACCGCATCGGCCAGCACGGCGCGCCGCACCGTTGGCCTGATCGTGGTGGGCGACGAGATCCTGTCGGGCAAGCGGCAGGACAAGCACATGGCCAAGGTGATCGAGCTGCTGGCCGCGCGCGGCATGACGCTCGACTGGGCCGAATACGTGGGCGATTCGCCCGAGCGCATCACCGCCACCCTGCGCCGCGCCTTCGCATCCGATGACCTGGTGTTTTCCACCGGCGGCATTGGCGCCACGCCCGACGACCACACCCGCCAGTGCGCCGCGGCTGCGCTGGGCGTGCCGCTGCACCTGCATCCGCAGGCCGAGGCGCTGATCCGCGAGCGCATGCAGGATGTGGCGCGCGAGCAGGGCGTGCCCTACGAGCCCGAGCGCCCCGACAACGTGCATCGCCTGAACATGGGCGTGTTCCCGCAGGGCTGCAGCATCATCCCCAACCCCTACAACAAGATTCCGGGCTTCAGCTGCCGCGGGCCGGGCGGGGCGGATGTGCACTTTGTGCCGGGCTTCCCGGTGATGGCCTGGCCGATGGTGGAATGGGTGCTGGACACCCACTGCCGCCACCTGTTCCGCGAGTCGGCCTGGCGCGAGCAGTCGGTGATCGTGTTCGGCGCGATGGAGGCCACGCTCACGCCGCTGATGGAGCGCATCGAGCGCGACCACGCCGGCATCAAGGTGTTCAGCCTGCCCAGCGTGGACCATCCCCAGTACGGCCGCCACATCGAGCTGGGCGTCAAGGGCGCACCGCAGGCGGTCGAACCCGCCTACCGCGACCTGCTGTCGGGCCTGCAGCCCTTTGGTGTGCAACTGGGCCCCGAGCTGGTGCGCTGACCCAATCCCGACAAAAATGCACTGATAAGGTGCAAATATGGGCGCCAAATTGCACAATATTGGTGCAAAGGGACGGTACCCAAACGATGGCATGATGCCGGGTTGCGCCGGGGCCATGCACCAAGGTCTGGCACAGAAACTGCATTTCCTGAACGTTCCGTTTTTTCCACAACTGTCCTACTGGAGAACCTGATGGCCAAGACCGTCGCAGACGTGATGAAGATGGTGAAAGAGAACGAAGTCAAGTTCGTCGACTTCCGTTTCGCCGATACCCGTGGCAAGGAGCAGCACGTCACCGTGCCGATCTCCGCATTTGGTGAAGACAAGTTCACCGGCGGCCACGCCTTCGATGGCTCGTCGATCGCCGGCTGGAAGGGCATCGAGGCTTCCGACATGCTGCTCATGCCGGACCCGAACACCGCCAACATCGACCCGTTCTTCGAAGAGACCACACTGTTCCTGCAGTGCGACGTGATCGAGCCGTCCGACGGCAAGGCCTACGACCGCGACCCGCGCTCGCTGGCCAAGCGTGCCGAGGCCTACCTGAAGGCATCCGGCCTGGGTGACACCGCCTACTTCGGTCCCGAGCCCGAGTTCTTCATCTTCGACGGCGTGCGCTTCTCCAACGAGCCCGGCCGCGTGTTCTTCGAGATCGAGGAATACGAAGCCCCGTGGAACAGCGGTGCCAAGCTCGAAGGCGGCAACCGCGGCCACCGCCCGACCGTCAAGGGCGGCTACTTCCCGGTGCCCCCGGTCGACAGCACGCAAGACATGCGCGCCGAGATGGTGCTGATCCTCGAATCGCTGGGCATCCCGGTCGAGGTGTTCCACCACGAAGTGGCCGGCGCCGGCCAAAACGAGATCGGCACCAAGTTCAGCACCCTGGTGGAGCGGGCCGACTGGACGCAGACCCTGAAGTACGTGGTGTGGAACGTGGCCAATGCCTACGGCAAGACGGCGACCTTCATGCCCAAGCCCTACGCCGGCGACAACGGCTCGGGCATGCACGTGCACCAGTCGATCTGGAAGGACGGCAAGAACCTGTTCGCAGGTGACGGCTACGCCGGCCTGTCCGACTTTGCGCTGTACTACATCGGCGGCATCATCAAGCACGCGCGTGCCCTGAACGCCATCACCAACCCCGGCACCAACAGCTACAAGCGCCTGGTGCCCGGCTTCGAGGCGCCGGTGAAGCTGGCCTACAGCTCGCGCAACCGCTCGGCATCCATCCGCATCCCGTTCGTGGCGAACCCCAAGGGCCGCCGCATCGAGGCGCGCTTCCCCGATCCTTCGGCCAACCCGTACCTCGCCTTCTCGGCGCTGATGATGGCCGGCCTGGATGGCGTGGAGAACAAGATCCACCCGGGCGAGGCCGCCACCAAGGACCTGTACCACCTGCCGCCGGAAGAAGACGCGAAGGTGCCGACCGTGTGCCACAGCCTCGACCAGGCGCTGGAGCACCTCGACAAGGACCGCGCCTTCCTGACCAAGGGCGGTGTGTTCACCGACTCGATGCTCGACGCCTACATCGAGCTCAAGATGGGCGAGGTCACGCGCTTCCGCATGGCACCGCACCCGGTCGAGTACGACATGTACTACTCGCTGTGATGCGACCGGCCTGCCATCGCGCAGGTCGCCGCGACAGCGGCACGAAAGGGACGGCCTCGGCCGTCCCTTTTTGCGTTGGGGCGCACACATCCAGCGCGGGCTTGCGTGATACTTGCGCACGATGACAAAGTCCATGCTGCTTGTTACAGGGGCGCTGGCCGCCGCGCTGCTGGCGCTGGCTGCGCCGTCGCAGGCGCAGTCCACCCGCATCTACCGCTGCGGCAACGAATACACCAACAACCCGCAGGACGCGCAACTGCGCGGCTGCAAGCCGATCGATGGCGGCAACGTGACCATCATCGAGGCGCCGCGCCCTGCGCCGCAGGCGGCTCCGCGCACCGGCAGCGCCGCAGCCACGTCGCCCGCCGGCAGCCCGCGGGTGGAGTCGGCGGAGCAGCGTGCACGCGACGCCGAGGCGCGCACCATCCTTGAGGCCGAGCTGCGCAAGGCCGAGGTCCGCCTGACCGAGCTGCAGAAGGAATACAACAACGGCGAGCCCGAGAAGGTGGGCCCCGAATTCCGCAACCACCAGAAGTACCTCGACCGCGTGGCCGAGCTCAAGGCGGCGATCAGCCGCACCGAGAGCGACATTGCGGGCATCCGGCGCGAGATCGCGCGGCTACCGCCCCGTTCGTGACCGTGAGCGCCGCGCGCCCCGATGCGGCCTTGCGTTTCCAGGCCTTCGACCTGCTTGCCACGCTGGTGGCGGTGGTGCGGCTCGACGGCGTGGTGGTCTATGCCAATGCCGCGCTGGAAGACGCCACCGGTGTCTCGCGCCGCTCGATCGCCGGCTCGCGCCTGGCCGATGCCTTCGCCGAGCCCGAGGCGCTGAACAACGCGCTGCGGGGCGCCGGCGGCAACGCCTTCGGTGCCTTGCGCTACGACGCGCTGCTGCGGCGCAGTGCCCACGAGCCGCTGCCGGTGCATGTGGTGGTGGCGCAGACCGAGCAGCCCGGTGAGGTGGTGGTGGAGATGCTGCCGCTGGAGGCGCAGTCGCGCCAGGACCGCGAAGAGCGCCTGATCGACCAGGCGCAGGCCACCAAGGAGCTGATCCGCAACCTGGCGCACGAGATCAAGAATCCGCTGGGCGGCATCCGCGGCGCAGCGCAGCTGCTTCAGCTCGAGATCGACAGCGGACTGACCGAGTACACCCGGGTCATCATCCACGAGGCCGACCGGCTGCAGTCGCTGGTGGACCGGCTGCTGGCACCGCACCGGCGCGCCAAGCTGGTGGGCGACGTGAACATCCACGAGGTGTGCGAGCGGGTGCGCTCGCTGATCGTGGCCGAGTTTCCGCGCGGCCTGAGGGTGCGGCGCGACTACGACACCTCCATCCCCGAATTCCGCGGCGACAAGGAGCAGCTGATCCAGGCGGTGCTGAACATCGCCCACAACGCCTGCGAAGCGCTGGACGAGCGCATCGCCGGCGGCGACGCCGAGTTGATCTTGCGCACCCGCATTGCCCGGCAGGTCACCTTCGGGCGGCAGCGCTACCGGCTGGCACTGGAATTGCATGTCATCGACAACGGGCCCGGCGTGCCGGACTCGATCAGGGACCGCATCTTCTTCCCGCTGGTGTCGGGGCGCGAGGGCGGTTCCGGCCTGGGGCTGACGCTGGCGCAAACCTTCGTGCAGCAGCACCACGGCCTGATCGAGTGCGACTCCGAGCCCGGTCGTACGGATTTCAAGATCCTGATTCCCTTGCCCTGAGCACCGAACCGCAGCACACACGATGAAGCCGATCTGGATCGTTGACGATGACCAAAGCATCCGCTTCGTGCTGGAGAAAGCGCTGCTGCGCGAAGACCTGCCCACGCGCAGCTTCACCAACCCGCGCGAGGTGCTGCAGGCGCTGGACGCCGCCAACGACGAAGACGGGCCGCAGATCCTGGTGAGCGACATCCGCATGCCGGGCGGCTCGGGCCTGGACCTGCTGAGCAAGATCAAGGAGCGCCACCCCGGCCTGCCGGTCATCATCATGACCGCGTTCTCTGACCTGGACAGCGCGGTGTCGGCCTTTCAGGGCGGTGCGTTCGAGTACCTGCCCAAGCCCTTTGACCTGCCCAAGGCGATCGAGCTGATCCGCCGCGCGGTCGAGGAAAGCCAGCGCGAAGAGGTGGCCGAAGAGCGCATGGCCGCCACCCCGGAGATGCTGGGTCAGGCCCCTGCGATGCAGGACGTCTTTCGCGCCATCGGGCGCCTGAGCCAGAGCAATGTCACGGTGCTGATCACCGGTGAGAGCGGCTCTGGCAAGGAGCTGGTCGCGCGTGCGCTGCACAAGCATTCGCCGCGCGCCAACGGGCCGTTCGTTGCGATCAACACCGCTGCCATTCCGAAAGACCTGCTCGAAAGCGAACTGTTCGGCCACGAGCGCGGTGCCTTCACCGGCGCGCAGACCATGCGCCGCGGCCGCTTTGAACAGGCCGAGGGCGGCACGCTGTTCCTCGACGAAATCGGCGACATGCCGTTTGACCTGCAGACGCGGCTGCTGCGCGTGCTGTCCGACGGCAACTTCTACCGCGTGGGCGGCCACAGCGCGATCAAGTCCAACGTGCGCGTGATCGCTGCCACCCACCAGCACCTGGAGCAGCGGGTCAAGGAAGGCAGCTTCCGCGAAGACCTCTTCCACCGCCTCAACGTGATCCGCCTGCGCCTGCCGGCGCTGCGCGAGCGCCGCGAAGACATCCCGATGCTCGCGCGGCATTTCCTGCAGCACAGCGCCAAGCAGCTGGGCGTGGAGCCCAAGCGCATTTCCGATGCGGCGCTGGCGCGGCTGACGGACTTCGGCTTTCCGGGCAACGTGCGCCAGCTCGAGAACCTGTGCCACTGGCTCACGGTGATGGCGCCGGCCCAGCTGGTCGAGCCCAAGGACTTGCCGCCCGAGGTGCTGGACTCCACCCCGGCATCGGCATCGGCGTCTGCGGAGGGGGCCACGGATGCTGCTGCAGCGGCGAAGCCACTCGCTGCTGCCGCGGCCTTGGCAGCGTCGGCTACGACGCCGTCCGCATCACCCGGTCTGCCGCTGGCCGAGCGTGCACCCGACGAGCCATCGGGCGCCCATGCAGCGTCCTTTGCCAATGCATCTGCAGCGCTGACCGCGGTGTCGGGTGTTGCAGCCGCTGCACCTGGCACCAGCGTGGCCGATATCCCCGCCTGGGAAGACGGCCTGGAGTCGGCTGCGCTCGAGTTGCTGGCCGAAGGCCGCAGCGATGTGTGGGATGAGCTCACGCGCCGCTTCGAGTCGCGACTGATCCTGACGGCGCTGGCCAGCACCCGCGGTCGTCGCATCGAGGCAGCGCAGAAGCTCGGCATCGGGCGCAACACCATCACCCGCAAGATCCAGGAACTGGGCCTGGAATAAGCGCACGCGGCGTTTGGCCCTGACCGACGACCGGCCCCGCCAGCCGCGCGAGCCTCAGGTGCCGATCACGCCGCCGTCGCGCTTGCGAACCACCACCGTGGCCGAGCGCGGGCG
>Ga0129333_10007414_pt1 | contig 10349 bp, 20 predicted proteins | sample CPB6_08_DNA_FD_94474 | JGI IMG/M metagenome (GOLD analysis project Ga0129333, IMG submission 94474) | Freshwater to marine salinity gradient microbial communities from Chesapeake Bay, USA - CPBay_Sum_0.6_0.8_DNA | ecosystem: Environmental > Aquatic > Marine > Coastal | place: USA: Chesapeake...
AATAACGATGCGTTTGTTGACTTATTGGATAAAAATTGGGATAATTGGATGGACGAGATGGACAATCAAGAAGGTTGTCATAAAATCAAAGTTGATTCAGGACAATATTTGGCTGATGTAATTGATTAAGAATATGGAAGAAATAGGAAAAGAAATAACACAAGAAGAAATCCAAGAAATTGAAAGATTAACGGGAGGAAAAATCGGGACACACACATTCGGTCCTGATAATTTTGAATTAAAAAATTCATTTTTAGCTCCTGACGGAACATACATTGGAAGTATTGATGAAGCTCGTTGGTATGTTAATAATCAAATGATGGTTGACGAAGAACACCCACACGGAGTTGCTGCGGTTATCACTCCTGAAACATATGGAACAGATAATCCTGTAATTGAGGGAATGTATGGATATACACACAGAGGTGGACAGATGTTTAAAATTGGTGATAGATTATTTGATGAGAAATACAAACCAAAGAAAGAAGATTACGATGAAGAACAATGGAATGGGTGGGAAACAAAATTCAATGAACTTTATGAAACTGAAGATGATTTGGGTAAAGAATGGATGGATAGAGACGGAATCTCCTATGTAATACCATTCAAATTACGAGGATCAAAGTTAATTGAAACAATGGAAGAATCATTTATTTCTGCAAGAAATATGTCAAACTATTTAAGTTAATATGAAAAGAGTTGAAAATATGATGAATAACATTCTAACCGAAGAACAAATGAAGGTTAAGGAAAACCTTGATGAAAAGTTACAACAAGAAATTCAACCACAATCAAAATTGGAAGAATTGGATGACTACTTGATTATGTTAGCTGAAATGTCTAACATTGGAATACATAGAAAAATACTCCTATTGGAGGGTTATATAAATAAAGTAAAAAATAAATTAAAAAAGTTTTAAGAAATGAAAAAGTTATTAGTTATCATGGTAATGTTGTTGGGAGTATTCCAATCTTATTCACAACAACTTGGGGTTGTAAACATCAGTCCCAAAGAAACAGAAATTCCTGTAGATTATTGGTATGTTATTGATGGTAAAGATTTTGCAAACCAAATGTTTTATTACAACACAACAGAAAAGACAAAAGAAGTGTTGAAGAATATGTTGGCAGGTTATGGACAAAGTTCTGAAACTCCTTTTGGAACAGACAAAGAAGGTGACAATTATTGGATTATCACACACCCAAGTGGAAACATCGCTTACCTTTATTACTCCGTGGAAGAAGAAAACTATTCAATGATCATCAGTGTAACAAGGTAAGATATGAAAAAGTTGGTTTTAATATTAATGTTGTTATTTACTTGTAATCTTTTTTCACAACTTGCACCACCAAAACAACAGTATCAAAAGATTGATTTACATCTTGGATATCAAAAGGAATATTATAATCAAAAACACATTCCCGTTGGACCTTTTGTTATGTTGGGTGGTTGTGCGATGGCACTTGCAGGGTATCTAACAGTCCCACCATACGAAGCAAACTCAACTCAATATAAACCATTCTTTAAACAAGGTGGAAGAATGTTAGCGATAATGACAGGAGGTGGTTTATTTGTGGTTGGTGCGACAGTTACAATTGCGGGACACTAATGGCAAAGAAAAGAATCCACGTCAATCAACATCATATTAGAAGTAATAAGATGAAAGAAACTGAACTTCCTGTGATTACAATTAAGGAAGGAAAGAAGAATACATATTGTAACGAGGTGGAAATTCTTGGACCAAGTAAGATTGTATATTGTGGTAGTGGTGATAAAAAACCACTACTTTCTTGTGGTGCGAGAGTTGTGATTGAAACCGAGAGTGAGATAAAAATCATTTCATAATCACAAATAAACTTGAACATTATATTTATAAAAAAATGAATGTTATGCAAGTATTAAAAAAAGGAAGTAAAGGTGAGTCGGTTAAAACTCTACAAGAATTTTTAAAAATCACTGTAGATGGTGATTTTGGATCAAAAACCGAAAGTGCGGTAAAAAATTATCAGAAAAAAAACGGATTAACAGTTGATGGTATTGTTGGACCAAAAACTTGGGCACATATGGGTATTTTAAATACTGACAACGCAGAAAACCTTGAGGTTATAAACGCGTTGAGTATAAAAAAATACTACATGGCCGATGGGACGTATTTCAAGGGACCTGTTCCAAAAGATTGGATCTTTTTACATCACACAGCAGGTGGACCGAATCCTTATCAAGTTGCGGATATGTGGGCAAGAGATAACAGAGGAAATGTGGCAACTGAATATATTTTAGGGGGTCAAGCAGTAAATGGAACCTCAAGTAAGTTTGATGGAGAACTAATCCAATGTTTTCCTGATGGCGGATATGGTTGGCATACTGGAACAGGTAATTCTGTAATGCACAGAAACTCAGTGGCAATTGAAGTATGTAACATGGGTCAAATTGTAAACGGTAAAACTTATGTTAACACAACTGCGGATCCTAATCAAGTAATTAAATTGGCAAAACCATTTAGAGGTTATCAGTATTGGCATAATTATTCAGAAACACAGATTGTAACTCTAAAAAATTGGATTTTGTTTATTGCGGAAAAGTATTCTATTGACCCTAGAATAGGTTTAGTTGAGTATGTAAAAGATAAAGGTGCAGATGGTTTTGATCTTTTGGATTTGGAAAGGGCTAATAAAATTCCAGGAATGTATACACATACTAATGTTATTAGAGGAAAAGTAGATATGTATCCACATCCTGATCTAATTGACATGTTATTAAGTTTGTAAATATGTTTGAGATATTAGTTGCAGTTGGAACTGGGATCCTTTGTTCCTTAGGAGTTATCAGATTGGTAAGCAATCTTAAAAAAAATAAAAAAAAATAACATGAACCCCATATTAAAAATGGGGTTTTTTATTTGACATCCCTTTTTATTTTTTTTATATTTTTGGAATGAAAAAACTAATTATTCTGTCAATTTTGTTGTTAAGTTCCTGTTTTCCTTCGAATTATAAATATAGAATTACAAATAGCGAAGGTGACGATTATTTTTGTAATTTTTATAAAGTAACAACTGACGGTTGTATTATGTTTAATGATAAACCTGGTTACTCTAATACACCAGGAATACCTACAATAATTTGTGATGATTATAAAATAAAACAATTAAGATAAAATGACCGATAAAGAAATTTTGAAATACGGAGAAATCCAATATCTGAAAGGAAGACTTGATGAATTACATAAAGCTCTACCAACAATACTCAACATGGACAGAAAAAGAAAATTGGACCAAAGAGTTGAAAAATATTTGAAAAAATTAAAAAAAGTAGACGAGGTTTCCTTTTATTTGTATCAAGTTGAACTGGCTAATAGATACAGATCAAAAGAAAAATCAAAAAAAGAAATTAAAGAGTTATTAGATCAAATTTACACGGAGGAAAATATCTCTAATGAAGAACTTCTTCAAAAAATTAAAACACAAATTGATAAATATGACTAAGAATAAAATAATTGAATTTTTCAAATTCATTGGGTTTTTGGAAAAAGAAAAAATAAATTCTATGATTGATTGTGGAAGAGGATTTTACTAAAGATACAAAGCCTGATAATGTTGCAGAAAACCCTGCAATATTACCCTATGGGTCAAATGTTGGGGCACCGGCAATCCATGTTACAAATATAGAACATTGGAAAGAACCAAGAGTTATAAGTGTTAATCAACAGCTCAAAGATAAATTCGAAGAATTAAAAAAAGAATATCAAAAATTAATCGAGGAATATAAATGGAATGATTTAATTTATAAATCAAAATTCAATTTCGAACCCGTAATTGGTAAAATTTATCATTTATATTATAATACAAATGGAAAAATATTCTTATCTTTGATTTCACCGACAGAATGGAATTTTGAACATATAGGATCTTTTAAATATAATCATGACAACAAATGGATAAAAGTATAATGGAACAGTAATGAAAATATTTGGAGGGACTCTTCTTTTTGGTGGAAAATAGATATTTATATTTATGAATTACAGAAAATTATGGGAACAACATTATGGACCAATCCCAAAAGACAAAAATGGTAGAACTTTTGACATACATCACATAGATGGTAATAGAACTAATAATTCTTTGGACAATCTCATTTGTTTATCCATTGAAGATCACTATAAAATACATATGGATCAATTTGAAAAAACAAAAAGTGAAAAAGAATTTGCATCTTTGGTGTTTTTATCTAAAAGAATTAACAGACCTTTAGAAAATTTAACTGGTTGGACTAGAACACATGAAACTCGTGAAAAAATAAGAAAAAAATTGAAGGATAAAAAAAGACCATCAGAAGTAATAGAAAAAATGAGAAGTAAGTTGATTGGTTATAAATGGTCAGAACAAGATATAAGAGCGAGAGTTGAAGGATTGAAAAATTTTTATAAAGAAAATAATTATGAGTCAAGATCCGAATGGAGAAAAAATATTTCAGAGGCACACAAGGGTAAAATTCTAACGGATAAAACCAAAGAGAAATTATCAAAACATAACTCAAAATTATCGGATAATGAGGTTTTAGAGATTGTCGACTTGATAATTAAAGGTAAAACTTATAAATTTATATCTGAAAAATATAATATTAGTCCTGCCCAAATAACATCTATTAAACAAAAAAAAACCTACAAATGGTTATGGAATTGATAACAACTTACCCAATAAAAAAATCAGACTTAGGATTCCATGGTAATCTCTTTGGAGGAACATTGCTATCACTTTTGGACGCATCCGCCGCAGGATACTCGATGCAATTATGTGATACACCAAGAATGGTAACAGTTTCAATTGACAAATGTAATTTTGAAAAACCAGCAAAAGAAGGTCAGTTATTGAAAATATTTGCTAAACCAACGAAGGTAGGTAATACATCTATGACGTTGTACATGGAAGCAAGAGTACATAATGTTTATACAGGTAAACAAGAATTAGTCATAAAAACAAACATAACATTTGTCCAAATAGACGAGGGAGGTAATGCGATTCCTTTAGGTGAAAGGGCAAAAAATAGAATTAACAACTTAATATTAAACCCAGATGAAAGCAACTAAAGATTTTGATTTTGTAGTTAGAGTTTTAAACTCATGTAAAAATAAAGAACAATTGAAGACTACTGAAAAACTGTTTGAAAATTTTAAAAACAAATGGAGGAATGAGTTGGACTGCTTTGATTTCTTACAATTTATGTTTAGATTTGAGAACAAAAGAAAAAAACTTAAAAAATTATTATGATACTTACTATAATCTCTGACACACATAATAAACATAAACATATCACCGCCGATTTAAAAGGTGGTGATTTGTTAATACATGGAGGGGATTTGTCATCTATGGGTTACGAACATGAGATCCGTGAGTTTGCAAAGTGGTTTAATGGTTTAAACAACTACCATCATAAAGTGTTTATTGCTGGTAATCACGATTGGGGTTTTCAAAACAATGTTGAGAAAGTCAAAAGTATATTATCTGAATACGATACTATTAATTATCTACAAGATGATTTCATCACAGTTGGTGATAGTGATCCACACGATCCTAATGTAAACACTGTTAAAATTTGGGGTAGCCCATGGCAACCTGAGTTTTATAATTGGGCTTTTAACTTACCTAAAAATGGTGAAGAGTTGAAAGCAGTATGGGATATGATACCTGAAGATATTGACATCTTGATTACTCACGGTCCGGCTTGGGGTATGTTAGATGATGTTGAAGGTAGACGAGGTGATCACTTAGGTTGTGAATTACTTGCTGAACGAATCAAACAGATCAAACCAAAGATTCATATCTGTGGACACATTCATACTGGTTATGGACATTACTATGACGGACACACTCACTACTTCAATGCGTCTATGTTGAATGAACAATATTTATATTCTCACTCACCTTGGCACATTGATTGGAATCCATTAACAAATGAAATAAAATTCTTATGATGGAGAAGGCACATTTTATTGAGAGTAAAATTTTTTTAGATAATAGAGGAAGTTTTAGTCCTTTGGATTTGTCAAAATTAAATAAGAATTGGGTTCAAAGTAATATTAGTGTAAACCCCCGTAAATACACACTTCGGGGGTTACATTTTCAAAAAAACGAATTTGCACAAGCTAAATTAATCAAAGTTATAAAAGGAAGAATATTAGACTTTGTTGTGGATCTCAGAACTGTCTCTGAAGATTATAATAAAATTTTCTTTTTCGATATGAAAGAGGGTGATGAAGTTTATGTACCAAGATACTTTGCCCACGGATTCATAACCATGGAAGAAGATACTATTGTTCAGTATTTGGTTGATAACGATTATAGTCCTGAAAACGAAGGAGTTAAAGTATGGACTGATTATTCTGAAATAATTAAAGAAATTAAAAAATACGACGGATCGTTTACCAAAGAGATTGTTCAAATTGCAGATAAAGATTTAATAGAGAAATAAAAACTTTGTTATATTTATTATAAAAATACACATTATGAACAAATTTGATCTTACAGAAAAATTAAAAGAAGAGTTAAAAAGAAGAAATCTTTGGGAACAAGAAGATGACGATGACGATCAAGATGATAATGAAGATCAAGATGACGATGATGACCAAAATGAAGAAAGTTCATCAAACCACAATGAAGATTTTTGTGAAATGGTTTGTCAAATGTTACATTCACAAAAACAAGCACATATCTTTCATTTAGGTACAAAATCTTATGCTGAACACATGGCTCTCAATACTTATTATGCAGGAATTGATGAACTTGTTGATGGTCTTATAGAGTCTTATCAAGGAAAGTATGGTCTTTTAACAAATTACAAATCATATAAAAATCAATCATATAAAAATAAAAAACAAGTTTTGAAATATTTTACAGGTTTACTAAATACCATTGAAGAAAAAAGAGACTGCTGTGATGATTCATACATCCAAAATCAGATTGACACAGTACAGGAATTGATTTATTCTACAATGTACAAGTTGAAATTTCTTAACTAATTACAAAACATAAATTTCATTTATTACAACAAGAGTATCTCCCTCGGAGTCGCCATCATATTTTGTTAGTGGAAGGTCGGATTCAATTTTTTCATTTACTTGTGTAACTTGAGTATAGTTTGGTTTTGAACTAAATATTGAATTTATTTGTTCTTCAGTTAAAAAAGTTTCTTCGGGAAGGTTTGATAAATCGCGGTTTAAACTATAGTAGTTTATTTCTGATTCATCCCAATATTCGTCATTAGATTCATAAAAACCCGCACCATCACAGTAACTACATTCAACAGAGCCATAACCACCACATTCTCTACACTCTATTTCACCATCAGAATCACAAACATCGCAATTAACTTTACCCCCTCCATGACATCCATTACAAGGATCACCTTCATCATCTTCACCTGAACCACCACATTCATCACATTCATCTTCACCTGAACCACCACAATTATAGCATTCTACGTTACCACTACCATCACAATCAGAACAATGTTCACTACCACTACCATGACATTCGTGACATTCCTCATCCCGAGGCCCTAAATCAGAATATTGAAAAATTTCTAAATATACAAGATTACCATCAACTTTTGAAAATGAACTGTCAAGATCTTTAGTTGACGAAAAAAAATAAACCATAAAACCAATTTTAACTTTTTCACTTCTGGTTAATTTTTTTAAAAGGAGTTGTAAAAGTTCATCGGAATTAATTTGGTGCATAATTAAATTAACACTCATATCAGAGTCGTCATGTTCATCAACTAAATGATTATAGACTTGTTTTGTTAGAATTTTATATTTTGAAGGTTTTAAAGACACTTTTGTTTTACAAATAAATATTGTATTTTTCTATTATGGTTAATAATTCTGAATTGTGTAAGGATCTTTATGTTTATTTGATTAGACACCACCGAGTATTCTTCCCAACCAATAAATTATTTAATTCAAATAAACCACACGTTGTCGTTGATGATCGGTACTTTCAAATAGAAGGTAACAAAAAATACTTAAAAAAGAAAATATACAATTTAATCGAAAATGAGAAACCTGAATTTATAGAAGGTGAAGAAAATATTGCAAATACTCATAAAACAATTAAATATTTCTTACAGGAATCTAATAAAATAAAAAAACAATAAAATGGCGCATCCGATATTACATGCAAAAAGTTCCGCCAAAAAGTTTGGTGGTAAATGGGAAGACTACATTCATATACATAATTGGTTAGATGAAACCAAAGCATGGTATGGACATTCCTTACATAGAGCTTTTAGACACCATTCAGAAGGGATATTTGAACTCCAAGAAAAGTTTGGGGAGGAATTTAAAAACAGTGATGGGAAAACTGTCTATACAAGATATGTTGGAGAACAACACGTCAAAGAAGATTGTGATGGAATTATACCATCCGCATCAGATTGGATTAAAGTTCTAATTTCAAACGAAAGACCGACTTGGGTTATTAGAACAAAAAAATTAGAGTTTGAAGATTAAAAGTATTTATAATAAAAAATCATCATGGAATTAAGTGACAAACAAAAAACCGATTTAAAGAAGTTTTCCAAAATACTCAACGCATTGAACATGGAAGATGGTGTTGTATGGTATAATAGATCTTATGACGGTGATTTAGAAGGTATCGATGGACCTTACTATAAAGGTAGGGGAGTATCGGATGAGTTAAGTTTTATTCCAGGGTCTGTTGATGAGTTTTTTAAAAACATTTCTGAAAATTTTGACACGGATCTTTTCTATAATGACTATTACGATAGTTACAATGGAGGTATTACTTTTACAATAAATGCTGAAAAACAAAATATCGAAGTTGAATACTACTATTATCAAATGGATACTGAGGAACATGAAATAGTAAAAACATTTTTAGAGGTTTCACAACATACCAATCCATGGAGAAGGGGAGAACAACAACTTGTTAAACTTGCAAATCAAGAATTCATAAATAAATTACGAAATGAATATGGTTCATGGGTTAGGTTAAGTTATGATGGAAGTGGTGATAGTGGATGGATAAATGAAGAGATGGAAACACCAAATGGTAATGAAAGAGTAAATTCTCAACTTGAAGAAATTACTTATGAAATTATAGAAATTTGGTTTTCAGGTTGGGAAATAAACGAAGGGTCCAATGGGAATGTTTTTTTTAACTTTGACGATCAAGAGGTTAAAATACAACACGATCAAAATATTGAACAAGAAAAAGAAGATCATTATAAAACTTTTTCATTTGCTTAATGATAACAAACGGACAATTATGGGTGAGTAGAAGACTCAATGAACTTGTTGGTTGGGTGGAAGAGGCTGCAGGAGATATTGATGTTAAGGATTACCCAACTTTTGAATCTTGGATGTTAGACGTTTTTGATAGTGCATTAAATAGAATAACTGAAGAGGATTACCAAAACGAGGATCATTTTTTGAATAAATACAGTAGTGTTTTGTCGTCGATGGAAGACCTATTTAGAGATCAGTTGGAGGATTACTATAGTTCTGAAACCAAAAATAGATTAAAACCAATCAACGAACAGTGGAAAACGGAAAAAAATCTTGAAAAACTTAAAAAGTTTTGGAAGAGTCAATTAAAAAAGGGTGATGAAATTAGATTTGATAAAGAGGAATTAGAATATTGGGGTATAACAAAATACAGTGATGTTTTACATGCACAAGTAGCCTTCCAAAACGTAGTTGGCGGAGAAAAGTTTGCAGAAAAATTTATTAAATCATTACTGAATAAAACATTTTCAACAGAAGAGTTTAGTCAAAAATTGGTTGGAGGATATGATTTTCAATGGATTATTAATGAAATGAAATATCAAGATTTAGATTTTTTTCTTTATGGTAAAACATTACCTGGTGGAACTGTTAGTATTATGGATGGTAGAACTTTTAAGTTAGAAGAGGCAATTAACGATGAGGAAATAGGTTGGGAAATACAAGAAGAAATTAACGAAGTTGTTCAGGATTGTATGAATACAATAATTTTACCAAAAACTGGCGAAGACGTTACTGTGCCATTAATTTATATTGAGGAAGAATGAAAATATTAATAACTGAAAATCAAATGTTAAATCTAAGACTTAGACGAAGAGGAGTGGAGATTGAAAAGATTGGTGATATAATTGAATATCAAACAGAAATACAGGATCCTTGTGATTTTGAAGATGAAGATGATTACGCCGATTTTTGTATTGGACAGGGAATAAGTTTTTATTATAATGATGAGGAAAATGAAGAATATGAATACCCAAGCGATAATATGTTTGAGGTTCGTGCTGAGGTAGAAGATTACATGCAAAAAAAATACTATGGTGAGTTA
>Ga0129333_10007415_pt1 | contig 10348 bp, 10 predicted proteins | sample CPB6_08_DNA_FD_94474 | JGI IMG/M metagenome (GOLD analysis project Ga0129333, IMG submission 94474) | Freshwater to marine salinity gradient microbial communities from Chesapeake Bay, USA - CPBay_Sum_0.6_0.8_DNA | ecosystem: Environmental > Aquatic > Marine > Coastal | place: USA: Chesapeake...
CGGCCGGTGTGGGATCGTTGGGGGGATTGGCAGTCACGTCGTCACCGTAGTTGGTCTACCCTCGACAGGCGATGAACCCCTCCGAGACGTTCGACGGAACGTTGGATGCGAACGACGAACGGGCGATCCGCAACCTTCTCCACATCTACGCCGAGCGAGTGGACTCCGGTGACTTCGACGGAGTGTCGGCTCTGTTCGCCGAGGCCCAGGTCTTCATGGCCGGGCCCGATCGACCGGCCGTGCCCGGACCGATGGTGGGTCGGGTGATGGCGCGCTTCGTGATGTTGCACGACGGTTCGCCGCGCACCAAGCACCTGGTGGACAACACGGTGATCGAGCCGGTGACCATCGACGAGGTTCGCACCCGTTCGGTGTTCACCGTGATGCAGGCCGTGCCCGGTCTGCTGCCGCTGCAGGCGGTGGCGTCGGGTCGCTACCACGATCGTTTCGTGCGTGGAGACGACGGAGCGTGGCGCTTCGCCGAGCGGACGATGTTGGTCGACGCCCACGGCGACGTGTCGCAGCATCTCGTCGGTTCACAACCTCCGAGGGAGACGTGATGAACGCTCCATCGGGTTCGCACGTGCGGGGCGACTGCTCCCTCGCCGAACGCCTGAGGGCACGCCTCGCTCCCTCGACGCGTGCCTCGGTGATCGTCGTCGACGTCGACCCGACCCCGACACCGGTGGGTGATCTCGACGACGCGGCCATCGAGCGTCTCTGGGAGCGGCCGATGCAATCGGTGATCGGGGCCCTCCAGGAAGCGCATCGCGGCGGCCGTGATCGGATCGTGGTGGTGGTGCCGACCCTGGGACAGTCGGGTGGGGCTTCCTACGCCGCTCAGTCGGCGTTGGCCGAGGCGGCGCGCGTGTTGGTGAAGTCGGCGGCGCGTCAGTGGTCGGATCGCAGCGTGAACGCCGTCGTGCTCGAGCCCGGCGAATGGGGGATCGATTCGTCGGTGTCGGGGCCGGTGTCGATCGCTCCCCGTGCCCGCTCCGGAGCCGTCGATCCGGTTCCGTTGATCGAGTGGCTCTCCGGATCCGGTGCCGCCGACGTGACCGGGCAGACGATCGTGTGCGACGGAGGGCAGTGGATGTGACGGCGGATTCCCGTCTCGCCGACCGCGTCGTGATCGTGACCGGGGCCGGTCAGGGTGTGGGCGAGGGAATCGCCCGTCGACTCGCCGAAGCCGGAGCCGTCGTCGTGATCGCGGCGCGTCGGGCCGTCACCGGTGAGCCGGTGGCGGAGTCGATTCGTGCCACGGGGGGTCGCGCGGTGTGCATCGAGACCGATGTGGCCGACACCTCGTCCGTGGCCGGTTGCGTCGCCGAGACCACGAAGCGTTTTGGTCGGCTCGACGTGATGGTGCACAACGCCTTCAACGGTGGAATCCCGCACCGTCTCGAGGACGCGGTGATCGACAAGCACTGGACCTCGATGTCGCGCACGGCGGCGTGGGCGAGTCTGACGTGCGCGCGTCTGAGCGAACCGCACCTGGCCGAGTCGAGCCGGCGCGGAGCCGGCGGTCGCTTGATCCTCGTCACCTCGCCGTCGGGGGTGGAGGGCAGCGCCAACATCCCCCTCTACTCGCCGGCCAAGGCCGCGCAGCGGGCCATCGCCAAGAGCCTCGCCCGCGAATGGGGCCCGCTCGGGATCACGGTGAACTGCATCGCCCCCGTGGCGGGCAGCCCGGCGTTGATGACCGCTTTCGACCGAAATCCGTCCCTGAAGTCGGCGATCGAGGCCCGCACGCCCCTCGGCCGGGTGGGCGACATCACCGACGACATCGGCTCGGTGGCGTTGTTCCTCGCCTCCGACGACTCGTCGTACGTCACCGGTCAGACCGTCGTCTGCGACGGTGGATCGTTCCTCGGTTTGTAGATCCGACCCTCGGGTAGTGCGAGACTGCCCTCATGATCCGACTCGTCACCCTGTTGAAGCGCAAGCCCGGAACGACCCACACCGAGTTCCTCGAGCACTGGTTCGACAAGCACGGCCCGCTCATCCGCAACTGCTCGGCCGCCAAGTACGTGCGGCGCTACGAACAGCACCCCGCGGTGTGGCCACCGGAGGGTAGCCGGCAACCCGAACCCGATTTCGACGGCGTCACCATCCAGTGGTTCGATTCGGCGTCGGACTTCTTCGCGCACATGGGCGAGCCCGACTTCCCCGAGGTGATGGCCGACACCGAGCGATTCCTCGACACCAGCAAGATCCACTGGGTGATCACCGAGGAGCCCCGGCTCGTCATCGGTGATTGAGCGGTTTTCCAGGTTCGTGACCGGGCCCGGTCCGGTCGTACAGTTCGTCGGGTGACATCGCGAGGGAGCCATCGATGAAGAAGTATCCGATCGAACTGGGCACGTTGTTGTTCACGATGGTCGAGCCCCACAAGGGACACGAGGTCGAGTACAACCGTTGGTACGAGCGCGACCACTTCTACGGCGGCGTGCTGACCGGAGCATGGTCGTTCGCCGGCGATCGCTTCGTGGCCACCCGCGATCTGAAGAAGCTCCGCTATCCGGTCGAGAGTCCGATGACCCCCGATCCCGACACCGGCTCGTACCTTGCCATCTACTGGGTGCTGAAGGGCCACCACGACGAGTGGAACCGCTGGAGCGTCGACACCGTGCACATGCTGCACCGAACCGGTCGTATGTTCGCCGAACGCACCCACATCCACACCCAGCTCTACGACAACCAGTGGTCGGCCACGCGCACGCCCACCGGCACGTCGATCGAGTTGGCCCTCGACCGCAACTATCCCGGCATCGTGGTGAACGTGGGCGAACTGAACGACGGCGTCACCCACGACCAGATGTGGGAGTGGACGTCGAACCACTGGGCGCCGCGCGCCTTCTCGGCGGGCTGGGGTCCCGATGTCCTGAACTACTCGACGCTCCTGCCGCTGCTCGACGACGCACCGGCCGACGTTCCGCGGGTTCCGCGTGCCGAGCGACGCTTCCTGCAGATTCACTTCGTCGATCACGATCCGGCATCGTCGTGGGACGAGGGATACGGACGTTTCGGCGCCGACCTCGAGGCCAGCGGGCTCGCCTCGCATCTCTGGACCGCTCCCTTCATCAACACGGTGTTCGGCACCGACACCTACACCGATCAATTGTGGTGAACGGAGCGAACGTGGAACCTCTGCGCGGAAAGCGAATTCTCGTCACCGGGGTCACCGGATGGGTGGCTGGTCCACTGGCGGCGTCGTTGGCCGCCGACGGCAACACGGTGTTCGGCGCGGCTCGGTTCCGTGACCCCGACCAGCGACAGCCGTGGATCGATCGCGGTGTGACGCCGGTGAGCATCGACCTCGAGAACGATCGTCTCGACGAGGTGCCGGCCGGACTCGACCTCGTGCTGCACTTCGCGGTGGCCAAGAGCAGCGACTTCGAGCAGGCCTTCGCGAGCAACGCCGAGGGCAGCGCGAACCTCATGCAGGTTGCCGCCGAGCGCAGCGATGCGATGACGTTCTTCCACTGCTCGTCGACGGCGGTGTACGCACCCCACGATCACGACCCGCGCAAGGAGACCGATCTCTTGGGCGACAGTCATCGTCCGATGCCGGGGATGCCCACCTACAGCATCTCCAAGATCGCCGGCGAGGTGCTCGTGAAGCACACGGCCAAGCGACTCGGCGTGCCGACGGTGATCGCCCGTCTCAACGTGCCCTACGGCGACACCTACGGCTGGATGCTCTTCCATCTCATGATGATGGAGCGCAACATCCCGGTGCCCGTGCACGTGGACCAGCCCACCAGTTACACGCCCATCCACGCTGACGACATCGCGCGCAGTATCCCGTATCTCCTGTCGTTCGCGTCGACGCCGGCCGAGATCGTGAACTGGGGCGGCGATCAGGTGGTGTCGATCGAGGACTGGTGCGGGGAGATGGGACGACTCACCGGGTTGGTGCCGTCGTTCAGTCCCACCACGGCCACCATCGCGGCCATCGTGCCCGATCTCGAGAAACTGCACTCGAGCGGATTCCGGTCGTCGGTCGATTGGCGCGAGGGAATCCGTCGCCAGATCGCGACGTCGCGCCCCGAACTGCTGGCGAACTAGTCGCCGATCTGCTCGGCGAGCAGAGCCCTGTGCATGATGAGGTCCTCGGGATCGGTGGGCATCTCGCGGTTGCCGTACGAGACCTCGCGCAGCGACGTGCGAATGGCGATGGCGGCGAACCGCAGACTGCCGTAGACCACGTACCAATCGAGGTCGGTGATCGGCCGGCCGGCCACCGAGGCGTACGCCTCGTGGATGTCGTCGGTGCGACAGAACTCGGGGAAGCCGGGCATCTGGAACACGTCGGCCAGCGACTGGAAGAACCGGTGCATGAAGATCAGCCAGCCGACGTCGACGCCGGCCGGTCCGATGTTCACCATCTCCCAGTCGAGCACCGCGGTGGGTGTGAGGCCGTCGAAGAGAACGTTCCCCGGTCGGGCATCACCCCAGTTGAGGACCGAGGGTCCCGGGTCGGACGGGCGGTGGGCGTCGAGCCAGGCCAGTGCGCGTTCGATGATCGGCAACCGGAGTTCTCCCCGGGCCCAGTCGTAGTAGGCGCGCTGCTCGGCGAGCAGTCGGCCGATCTCGTCGGTTGATCGCTCGGGCAGGAAGGAGAGGTCGATGCCGTCGTCGCGCGCGTCGTCGAGGTCGATCGAGTGGATGACCGCCTGGATCATCGCCACCCGACGACCGAGTTCGCGCTGATCGTCGATCGAGAAGCCGTCGAGGAACGAGCCACCGAAGACGTAGGGAGGCATGTCGGGTAGGGCCCGGCCGGCCACACGATCCATCACGAGGAACGGCGAACCGAGCAACGACTCGTCGTTCTCGAGGAAACGCACGTTGGGCACCGGCACCTCGGTGTAGCGAGCGACGAGACGCATGGCGCCGGCTTGGGCGGCCAGGTCGTACACCGGGAACACCGGCCAGTCGTTCATGTCGGGTCGCAGACGCGTGACCACCCGTTCGGCCAGGTCGCCGTGGTTCACGGTGAAGAGCAACGTCTCGCTGCTCATGCCGGTTCCCTCGGGAATCCCGACGTCGGTGATCCGACACGATTCACCCAGACGCTCGGCGAACCAAGGTTCGAGCGTGCGAGCCAGTTGCTCGGGGTCGCGCTTGGAGGGGAGCGGCATGTCAGGCCGGCTTGGCGTAGACGAGTTGCTCGAATCGGTCGGCGATCCGCCAACCGGCCGCCGTGCGGACGATGGTGTCGTTGTACCAGCCGCTCGCCTGGAGGTAGTTGGGTTGGGCGCCGTCGGCGCCCGGGATGCGCATCGTCATCGTGTAGAGAGATCGCACCTTCGCCGTGTCGGCGTCCACGAAGTCGATGGCCACGTTGCCGCCCGCCGAGACCGACACGTCGAACATCTTCATCATTCCCTCGAAGGTCGCCGCGGCCTCGACCGGTGTGCCCACCGGTCCGCCGGCGGTGGAGTAGTCGACGTGCGCGTCGGCGGTGAAGGTCTGTTGCCACTTCTCCCAGTCGCGGTCGGTGAGGGCCCAAGAGTAGCGGGCGAGGAGATCGATGATCAGCGTCCGGTCGAGTGCCTCGTTGCTGGGTCCGGCCATGGTGTGTCCTCCTGTTCGCGCGCGGGGCGCCCTTTGATCATAAGGCTCGGGCTCGGGAGGGCTCGCCCTGACAGAATGAGCCGATGAGCTCCACCGGTGAACAGCGAATCGTGCTCGGCACGTGCCATCACGATTGTCCGGACTCGTGCGGGTGGGAGGTCACCGTCGAGAACGGCCGGGCGGTGCGCATGCGCGGCAACCCGGCGCACCCGTACTCGAGGGGCGAGCTGTGCCCGAAGGTGAACCGGTTCCTCGATCGCGTCTACAGCCCCGAGCGCGTCCTCACTCCGTTGATCCGAGACGGCGCCAAGGGCGAGGGCCGGTTCCGGCCGGCCTCGTGGGACGAGGCGTTGTCGACGGTGGCCGCGCGCCTCCACGAGATCATCGAACGGCACGGAGGCGAGGCCGTGCTGCCGTGGGGCGACGCCGGCACCCAGGGACTCATCCAAATGAACGCGCTCGATCGGCGATTCTTCGCCCGCATCGGATCGTCGCGTCAGGTCGATTCTCTGTGCGGTGGCGCGGCGAGGGTGGCCACCCAGACGGCCCTCGGTTCGCCGCTCACCGCCGATCCCACCGACGTTCGTCATTCGCGCTTCGTTCTGTTGTGGGGAACCAACACCCGGCTCACCAATCGTCACCTCTGGCCCTTCGTCGAGGAGGCGCGAGCGAAGGGTGCCACCGTGGTGGTGATCGACCCTTTGCGCACGATCACCGCCGAGGCCGCCGATTGGTTCGTGCAGCCGCTGCCGGGAACCGATGTCGCGTTGATGCTGGGAATGATGCACGTGATCGTGCGTGACGATCTCGTGGATCACGATTACGTGTCGCGCCACACCAATGGTTTCGATCGATTGGCCGCCCACGTGCTGGCCAACTGGTCGCCCGAGCGCGCCGCCGAGGTGTGCGGTCTCGACGTCGAGACCGTGGAGACCCTCGCGCGTCGCTACGCCAGCGAGCGACCCGCCATGATCCGCACGCTGATCGGCGCCGAGCACCGCGAGAACGGTTCGATGTTCTTCCGCACGTTGTCGTGTCTCCCGGCTCTGATCGGCTCGTGGCGCGAGCGCGGCGGCGGTTTCTCGCGCAGCGTCGGCTCGTGGTTCGGTGACTTCGTGGACGACTCGACGTTCGACGTCCCGCGTCTCGATGGCGGTCGCCCGCGGCGCGGAGTGAGCATGAACCATCTCGGTCGGGCGCTCACCTCGCTCGAACCACCGGTGAAGGCTCTCTTCGTCTACAACGGCAACCCGCTCGCCACCGCGCCCGAGGCCGGGTTGATCCGTGACGGTCTCGCGCGCGACGACCTGTTCACGGTGGTGTCCGAGCAGTTCGTCACCGACACCGCCCGTTGGGCCGACGTCGTGTTCCCGGCCTGCACCCAGATCGAGCAGGACGACGTGGTGCCGGCGTGGGGTCACCTCCATCTCGGCTGGAACCACCGGGCCATCGAACCCCTTGGCGAGAGCGTTCCGAACACCGAACTGTGGCGTCGGCTGGCACGGTCGATGGGTTTCGACGAGCCCGAGTTGTTCGAGAGCGACGAGTCGCTGCTGGGCAACGCTCTGAAAGGACTCGACGTGGAGACGTTGCGACGCGACGCGGTGATCCGATTGCCACTGCCCGAGGATCTGCGTCCGTACGCCGATGGCGGTTTCGGCACTCCGGACGGTCGTTGCGATCTCTGGTCCGAGCAACTCGAACGCTCGGGATTCGGCGGACTCCCCGAGTACGTGCCGGCACTCGAGGGACCCCACGGCGATCCGGATCTACGCCAACGTTTCCCGCTGTCCTTGATGTCGCCGAAGTTCCATCAGCGCTTCCTCAACACCTCGTACTCGCATCTCGAGGGGCACGCCGGACCGGAGGGCGAGATCCGTTGCGAGATCCATCCCGACGACGCGGCGATTCGCGGAATCGTCGACGACACCTGGGTGGAGGTCTTCAACGACCGCGGTTCGTTGCGGGTGCGCGCCCGAGTGTCGGCCGACCGCGTGCGACCCGGGCTGGTGAGCGTGCCGTTCGGCTGGGTGGGCTCGCGCACCTCCGACGGACGCAGCGTGAACGACCTCACCAATGCGGGCACCACCGGCTGGGCCGGCGGTGCGGCCTTCTACGACACGCTCGTGCAGGTTCGCCCGGCTACTTGATCCTGCCGAGTTCGGTGTCGCCGTAGTCGCCCACCAGATCGACCACCGTCGACTCGTCGCACGCCCAACCTTCGGCGGTGATCTCGGTGGAGGGGACGATCGCGCGATCGGCGTCGGTGGGTTCGATCGGTGGATAGAGACGGGTGAAGGCGCCGTCGCGAACCTGGATCATCTGGTAGCACGGGCTCGGTCGGTTGGTGCCGGGGCTCGACGGGGCGTGCAAGCCGCCCCCGGTCCAGTCGATGTAGGTGGCGGCCTTGTCGATCACGCACGAACGAGTGAGCACGTCACTCTCGGCGAAGCAGTCGCGGGCCGCCGAAGCGAAGAGCAACATCGCCGATAGCCCCTGCATGCCGAGCCCCGACACCTTGCCACCCGGGTTGTGTTCGTTCATCATGTCGAGGTAGTCGGTCACCGCCGTCACCCGCTCGGCTTCCTCGAAGAGCGCGTAGGCGGTGCGCACCACGACACCTTCGACGCTCGAGCCACCCTGTTCGAGCAGCACCTCGGCGTAGAAGCCGGCGTCGGCCATGATGAGTTCGGGCCGGTACCCGATCTCGTCCATGGCCTTGGTGAGTTTCGGCAAGACTTCCGGAACTCCCACGAACGCCATCGCCCGCACGCCGGAGTCCTTCAACTGCTGGGCGATCGGTGTCCAGTTGGGCTCGCCGAGCGAGTTGTAGGGAATGCGCTCGACCACGGTCGTGCCACCGAGAGCCTCGGCGATCTCGACGTACTGCTGCTCGACGACCTGTGAGGTGAGGATGTCGGAGTACACGGTGCCGAACGACTGCATCGCCTCCGGATACACCGACGTGGCCCACGCGAACCAACCACCGTCCTTGGCGTTGGAGGGATTCGGCATGGGGCTGATCAGATTGTCGGAGAGTGACTTGCCGGCCGAGACGGTGAACCCGGCGATGTCGATCATTCCGCACTCGTGGAAGCGCGGGAACTCCTGGTCGTCGAACGCGAAGCCGCCACCCGCCATCGCGAAGGCGTTGTCGCAGATGTTCTCCATCTGGGCTGGCACCTCGAACAACTTCGCGTCGGCGTCGATGATCTCCACCGGGACTCCGCCGATTCCGCCTTGCGCGTTGCACCAGCCGGCGAACGCCACCGCCTGGTCGTAGAGCTCGCCGTTGAGACCCGGCACGGCCATGTTGCCCTTGTCGGAGGCCGCGGCCAGACGGATGGTGTCGGGAGTTCCGCCGGCCTGATCGGATTCCACCGAATTCTCGGTGCCCTCGGCGGCCGGTCCGCACGGCGACTCGAGGTCTCCGAAAGTCACCGTCTCGACGATCGGTGCCACGGTGGTCACCGGTGCCGTTGTCTCGGTGGTCGGCTCGACGGTCGACGGGTTCTCGGGAACGGTGGGGGACTCGGTGTCCGCGCGATTGGCGCACGAGGTGGCAACGAGGACGAACGAGACGAGGGCGAGCGATGCGCCCCTTCGGGGGGAGAGGGACATTTCTCCAGTCTGTCGCAAGTCTCGTTCCCGATGTCGGATCGAGACCATGCGCTGGTGGCGGCCCGCGTGCGCGAACTAGTTTCTCGAGAGAGCGTTCGGGTCGAGTCGGCCCGGCGTGGCAACGAGGGAGGCGGGACGGAGATGCGGATCGACATTCTCGATCGCGATTGGTACCAGCGGGGACCCTTCGCCGAGTTGGCGTGGATCCGGGCCAACGAGCCGGTGTACCGCGACGTGAACGGCATGTGGGCGCTCACCAAGCACGAGGACATCCGCTGGGCCGAACGCCAACCGCAGCTCTTCAGCAGTGCCACCAACGGTTCCCGGCCCAACGGCCAGCCGCAACCCTCGATGATCGACTGCGACGACCCTTCGCACGCCGACCAGCGTCGGATCGTGGCCCGCGGTTTCGGACCTCGTCAGATGAAGGCATACGAGGATCACGTGGTCGAGGTGGCGAGGCGACTGGTTGATGCCGTGATCCATCGCGGTGAGTGCGACATCGTGGACGACATCGCCCGCACGCTCCCGATGACGCTGATCGGCGAGATGCTCGGGGCCGACGAGAGCGACCACGAGAAACTGCAGACCTGGAGTGATCGGATGATCACCGGATCCGACAAGGCCGAGTACGTCACCGAGGACGTCATGAACGCGGCTCTCGAGTACTACGCGTACATCAACGAGGTCATCGAACAACGGCGCGCCACGCCCGGCGACGATCTGGTGAGCAAATTCGTGCACGGTGGACCCGAGGGTGAGTCGCTCGATCACGCCCACGTGGTGGGCAACGCGCTCCTCCTCTTGGTCGGCGGCAACGAGACCACTCGCAACGTGATCACCGGCGGGCTCGAGGCGTTGATCCGAAGGCCCGATCAGCTCGAGTGGGCCAGCCGTTCACCGGAGAATCTCGAGACGGCCATCGAGGAGTGCCTGCGCTGGGTGACGCCCATCGTGAACATGAACCGCACGACAACGGCCGACGTCGAGGTGCGCGGGATCACCATCCCGGCCGGTTCGCAGGTGATCATGCACTACACCTCGGCCAACCGGGACGAGGACGTCTTCGATCGACCCGACGAGTTCGTGGCGTCGCGCGACCCGAACCCGCACATCTCGTTCGGCTGGGGTCCGCACCTGTGCC
>Ga0129333_10007416_pt1 | contig 10348 bp, 8 predicted proteins | sample CPB6_08_DNA_FD_94474 | JGI IMG/M metagenome (GOLD analysis project Ga0129333, IMG submission 94474) | Freshwater to marine salinity gradient microbial communities from Chesapeake Bay, USA - CPBay_Sum_0.6_0.8_DNA | ecosystem: Environmental > Aquatic > Marine > Coastal | place: USA: Chesapeake Bay...
ACGCTGGCCCGCAGGGCGGATCTGCGCGTTCTCGAGAGCCGGCACCTGGCGCTCGCCACCGACCGCCCGCCGCGCGACGGCGACGGTGTGAGCGAATTGCCCCGCGTCTTCGACGAAGCCTGTGATGTCTGGTGCGCGCACTACGGCATTGATCCTGCGACGATCGGTGACTGGCGGGTCTTCGGCTGCCTGGTCGTCGATCGGGATCGTTTCCGGACCGCGGGTCTGCTCCCGGATGAGATCCCCGAATTTGCCAATGGGTACTGCCTGCGGAACCGGTTCTGGATGATGGATCAGTCGAATCCCGCCTACCGCAGGCACCTGCTGCTTCACGAGGGCGTCCATGCCTTCACGATCACGGTGCGGAATCTGGCCGCCCCCGTCTGGTACACCGAGGGCATCGCCGAATACCTGGCGACGCACCGGCTGCGCGACGACGGTGGCCGGTGGCGTTTCGAATCGACACCCCTGCCGCTGCGCGCGTCAGATGTCGAACAGTTGGGCCGCATCGAGAAGATTCGTGAACTGCGAACGCAGGGCCGGGCTCCGGGCCTGAGCGACGTGCTCGCCACGGCGCCGGGCAGGCATCACGAGGTCGCAGCCTACGCCTCGAGCTGGGCCGTCGTCGCGCTTCTGGCCCGCCATCCGGCCCACATGGCGGCATTCACGAGCGCCGAACGGGGCCTGCTCGACGCGACATTCAACGACCGGCTGGCGGCCATGCCCGGCTGGGACGGCGGCCGCGCCGCCCGCGACTTCGACGCCTTCACCGACGACATCGACTACGGTTACGACTTCGCCAGATCGGCGATCGACTGGGCGCCGGGGCGACCGCTGGCCACGGCCCGGCAGCTGGCGGTCGAATCGACGCGGGGCTGGCAGAATTCGGGAACGATGCTGCGAAAAGGCGACCGTGCCCTGCTCGCCGCGAGCGGACAGGTGCAGGTCGGATGCCTGCCGTCGGACGACGCCAGCGCCCGGGGCACGGTTCTGGAGAGCAGCCCCGACGGCATCTCCCTGCGCTGGTATCGGGGCCGGCCCCTGGGGCGCCTGCTGGCGGCACAATGGGTGACGGCGAACGCCCCGGCTGACCGGCCGCGCTTCGTGATTCTGGCCGAGGGCGCCCGCGGTGGGTTCACGGCCGTCACGGACGGCCCGCTGTATCTCAAGGTCAACGACGCGCCGGGTGAGCTCCACGACAACGAAGGCCGGTTCTCCGTGGAGATCCGGCCGGCTCCCTGAGCAGCCTGTTTCAGCGGGATTTTCGCCGCCTGGGCGGCGGAAAATGCCATTCCTGCGGCCGGACGGCCGTGCTACCGTCCCGCCTCCCTCAGCGTCGGCCCGGCGGGCCGCAAGGTCATGGCATCGGACACCATCTTCCACACGATTGCTCCGCGCCCGTGCCATCCCACGTTCCGGCCGCTGGCCGACGATCTCGTGGCCGGTCTGGGTGATCTGCTGGCTGCCCTCGAGGCCAGCGGTGAGGCGCGGGCGTTCCATCCACACGCGTTCGACCGCCGAACGCTCGAATCACTCTGCCGCCCGACAGCCGGTCCGCACGACGAGTATCGGGTCGCCGTCGAGGATCGCAGGGTGGTGGCCTATGGGATGCTGCGCGGCTGGGCGGAAGGCTACGCGGTGCCCAGCCTGGGTATCGCCGTCCACCCCGCCGCCCGTGGCCGCGGCCTGGCGCGGAGCACCATGGCCTATCTGCACGACGTGGCCCGCGGCCGCGGTGCGACCCGCGTGCGGCTCAAGGTCTACCGGAACAATGCGACCGCCGTTCATCTCTATCGATCGCTCGGTTATCGGCTCGAACCACTCAACGAGCAGGAGTTCGTCGGCTTCCTCGAACTCGGACGGCAGGAGGAATCGGCTGCATGAAGAATCGCCGCATCGCCATCGCGGAGCCCGATCTCTCCGACCTGGAGGAAGCCAACGTCGTGCAGGCGATCCGCAGCACGTGGATTTCCTCGAACGGAGAGTTCCTGCGCCGCTTCGAGCAGGAGTTCGCCGCCGCCTGCGATTGCCAGCACGCCTTGGCCGTGTCGAATGGCACGACCGCCATCCACCTCGCCCTGGCGACACTCAACGTGGGGCCCGGCGACGAGGTGATCGTGCCGTCGATGACCTACATCGCCACCGCCAATGCCGTCCGCTACTGCGGTGCCGAACCGGTTTTCGTCGATGTCGACCCGCTCACCTGGTGCATCGATCCGGCACTCCTGGAGGACGCGATCACGCCGCGGACGAAGGGCATCATCCCGGTCCATCTGCTCGGGCATCCGGCCGACATGGACCCGATCCTGGAAATCGCCGGCATGCACGGCCTGTGGGTCGTCGAGGACGCCGCCGAGGCGACCTTCGCCACCTACCGGGGCCGGCGCGTGGGCAGCCTGGGCCGCATCGCCACCTTTTCCTTCTACGGCAACAAGGTGCTCACCAGCGGCGAGGGTGGAGCCGTCACGTTCCAGGATCCGGCCCTCGAGCAGCGCATGCGCATGCTGCGCGGTCAGGGAATGGATCCGCGGCAGCGCTACTACTTCCCGATCATCGGCTTCAACTACCGGATGACGAACGTCGCGGCCGCGATCCTCTGCGGCCAGATGGACCGCCGCGACCAGATTCTCGATCGGCGCCGCCGCGTCGTCGAACGTTACGAGTCGCGGCTCAGGGGCATTCGTGGCGTGGAAATCCGCGACGACGCCGACTGGGCCACGACGTCGCCCTGGATGTTCGCGGTGCTCGTCGACTCGGCGGCCTGCGGCGTCCAGCGCGACGACCTGGCACGGCAATTGGAGGCGAACGGGATCGAGACGCGACCGATGTTCGTGCCCATCCACAGCCTGCCTCCCTACCGTGGAAATCACCAGCGGCGCGAGACGGACCTGCCCGTCACCGACCGGCTCGGCAGCCACGGCATCATGCTGCCCACGCACACGCTGCTCAGCGACGCCGACATCGATTTCGTCTGTGACAGCCTGGTGGCGGTGCTCAAGGGTCGGGCTGCGTCCTCCGGCTCGCAGCGGCGGGCCGCCTGACGAACCGCATGGGCTCGTGGCTCGAGGATCGAATCCTTCCGGCAGGCGACGCGCGGCGAGGCAGGGCGTGAGAATCGGGATCTGGTGCGACTACGGTTTCACGCTCGAACCCAGCGAGGGCATCGGCGTCTTCGTCCACAACCTCGTCCGCGGCCTGATCGCGGCCGATTCCCGCTGTCATGTCACGCTCAAGGCCTGCCCCGGCAACCTCGCCCCGCTGGAGCCCGCGGTCCGGGAGGGAGGCGGTCGGGTCGACGTGGTCGCCGAAGAGCCGCATCGCGGCCTGGGCAAGGTGGTCTTCAAACTGCTGCGCGGGCTGCGCAAGGGGCTGGGTGTGCCCGCCGAGGACCGCCCCCTGCTGCATGGTTGCGACCAGGCGCTGGCCGCCGCCCAGCACTGGCTGGAGGCGGATCGCGAGGCCCAGCGGCAACGCCTCATCGAGGCCTGCGACGTCTGGCTGCTGCCCTACGTGAGCCTGGATCAGGAGTTCGGCCGCCCCACCGTGGTGGCGATCCACGACCTCGTGACCTACCACTTTCCCGACATGGTGACCCCGTCGCGCCTGCGGATCCTCAAGCAGCGGGTCTCCCGGGTCGCTGCCGCGGCCCGGCTCGTGGCCTGCATGTCCAACTTCATCCGTGACCACGACCTGCTCGGCACGCTGCACCTGCCGCCGGAGAAGGTCCGGGTGATTCCGCCGGCGGTGCCCGCCGATCTGCAGGGGGCCGCCTCACCGGCGCCGCAGGGCCCGCTCCCCGCCGGGGTCACGCAGCCCTATCTCTTCTATCCGGCGAGTTTCCGCCCCTACAAGAATCACGCCTGGCTCGTCGAGGCGCTGGCCCTGCTCGAGCGCCGCGACGGCACGCGCTGGAAGGTGGTATTCACGGGAATCAGGCACTGCCCCTCCGCCCTGCGACAGCTGATCAATCGTCTGGGCGTGGCCGCCGACGTGCTCACGCTGGGCAAGGTGTCGCGGGAGCAACTGCAGTCGCTCTATCGGCATGCCTTCGCCACGGTCGTGCCCTCGCTCTACGAGCAGGGTTCCTTTCCGGCGATGGAGGCGCTGCACTGCGGCTGCCCGGCGGTCGTGTCGGCCATCCCCGCGCTCCAGGAGCAGTTCGCCGCCTTCGGAACCGCCATGCCCTATCTCGATCCCGCGGATCCGGCGTCGCTGCTCGCGATCGTGGACCGGATTCAGGCGGACCGGGCCGGCTTCATCGCCGCCCAGCAGCAGGCCTTCCGCGCCATGCAGCAATACACCTGGCGGGACGCGGCGCTGCGGTGGCTCGACGTGCTGACCGAAGCCGCTGCACCGCCCCGAGGATGACCGCCATGAAAAACCTCCTCGCGTCCTTGAAGCACGCGCTGCGCCGGGCCCTGGGCACGCCGCGGCCGCAGGGTCGGCAGATCGGCAGCTACCGCTACTACGGCCAGTTCGACCCGCCACTCGATCAGGTGCTGCACGAGCGGTATTTCTCAACCGACCCGCGCGACGGCGTGTTCGTCGAATGCGGCGCCTTCGACGGCCTCACCGAGTCAACCTGCAAATTCTTCGAGGAGACGCTGGGCTGGCGGGGGATCAACGTCGAGCCGTCGCCCCCCATCTTCAAGCGGCTCTCCGCCAACAGGCCGGCGGCGACCAACGTGCACGCGGCCCTGTCGAATGCCGAGGGCCAGGCCACCTTCACCGCCATCGTGCATCCCCGCTTCGGCAACCTGTGCACGAACGGGTCGCTGCGGCATCACCCGGACCACCTGCGCGAGATCCGGGCCTCGGGCTGGAAGGAGCGGCCCTACACGGTGCGCACGATGACCTGGCGGCGGTTGGTGGAGGATCGCGGGCTGACGAGGGTCGACCTGTTCGTACTCGACGTCGAGGGAGCCGAGCTCGACGTCATCGCCGGCATGGCGGGCTCTGCCGTGCTGCCGCGGCTGATCTGCGTCGAGCATGGCCACCTGGGAGTCGACCGCCTGCGGGCCGCGATCGAACCGCTCGGCTACCTGTACGACGGGTCGCGCGACGTGAACTCCTTCTTCGTACAAGCAGCCGACTAGGGGGCATCCCGAATCGGCGAAGCGGTCACTGTCGCCGTCCCCCGAGCCGGTGCCGCACCACGAACGGATGCGCTGTCGTTGGCCAGGGAAAAAGCCGTCCTTGGCAATTCTGTTCGGCACGAGGGTCGCCGGAGAGCTTGCCACGTCTCGCGAGGGTCGGGGCTGCCCATGCCCCGTGGCCGGACGTTCGCTGCGGCCCTCCGGGCCTTCACTCTCTCGGAGGCGTCTGCGCTTCGCCATCCATGGCTCCGCTGGTCGCCTACGCCGGCTCCCGGGACACGGGCAACCCCTCCCGGCACCCTGGCCTCCAAACTCTCCGCAGCGAAGATCGCATTCCAGGGGCGCGAGCTTTGCATACCTTCGAGCGCTGACGGAGCACCGCTCTGGCCGGATCGTTCGGGCGGGAATAGCCCGGTCGGCGATGCCGGATCGACCGGCCTTCATGCCGGGCACCATTCCCGATCAAAGCCCAGAACGCACGTCGACCCATCGTGCCTGTCATTCGCAGGTGGTGATGTGCTATTCCCCACGCCAACGAGATCGCCGAGGATGGCTTTTTCCGCGGGCAGCCAGAGCCGTCAGGCGGCGCGGCGCAGCGCTTCGGGCCGAACCCGGGCCCGGAGGGTCGCGGCGGCGAATTCGTAGAGTTCCAGGTCGTGCCGATTACGTTCCAGGATCACCGCCTCGTCGGCCGGACTGGGGATCGTCCGTTCCCGGGAGGCATTGACGTTGGAGCGACCGATGCCGCACCCGGCCGCCACGGTCGGGAACGCCTCGCGCAGCCAGGCCAGCGACCACTGCTCGTGCTCGCAGACATAGAACCAGCGCATGGCCGCCGTCCGCTCCTGGGCCAGCCTCATGGATCCGCCGTCGATGGTCCGCGGCGCCCAACCCGATTCCACGATCTGCCTGGTGTGGAAGTCGGCGACGTAAAGGGCGAGGAATGGGCTGTCGCTCCTCACGAATTCGGCGAACGTGAGCCGCCGGGCCAGTGCCGGACCGCTGCGGGAAGACAGCCGGAACATGGACGGCTCGGCGACGCTGCGCCAGAAATCGTAGAGCGAGACGATCCGCGCCAGCGGATGGCGGAAGTTGGTGATCAGGGCGTGGCCCGCGAAGTGCCGCCTCGCCACCTCGTGGCCGAAGTGGCCGGCCACGAATCGACAGTGCGTCCAGCGACGCCAGACGGCGGGACGCCGGTCGTGTGGTGCGCTCTCCAGCGTAGGCGCGATCTCCCCGGCCGTGTAACAACGGCGCAGGGCGTCCGTGATCGACGTGCCGCCGGCTTTCGGGTTGTGCAGGAAGACGATCGGTTCCACGAGGAATCCCCCGACGCGGCGGCGACCCGGAACGCGGATCACCCCCCGTAGAGATCGGCCGCAGATGCTCCCGGGCGAGAGCCGGCCGGGTGAACCTTGCCCGCCTTGCCCGGTCGGGCTCGTTGCCCCAGCTGCCGGGGGCACGCGGCCGCAGGGGCGGACCGACAGCTCAGGGATGCCCAGCCCGCGCCGACCGCCCATCACATCACCGGGGCGACGCACGATGCGGCCCGGCTGGCGACGACCGCAGGCCTGCGAGCCGAGACAACTTGCGTCGTGGCGGGTGTTCTGCGAGATGCACGCGCGACGGGCGAGGGCGGACCTCGGACGACAACACTGCGATCGAGAGCATGACGATCACCTCAGACAGCCTCGCGGACGCCTTCACGCGGGTGCTCGCCGGGGCCTGCGCTGCGAACCGCGTTGTCACGTTCCTGCACGTGCCCAAGTGCTTCGGGACCGCCGTCACGGCGCATGCCCGACGGCTGTTTCCCGACATCCGCCTCGACGGCGGCCACCGCGCCCTGCTGGAAGGCCGCGCGCCCGCGGCGGATCCGCTCGTCCTGTCGTCGATCCGCAGCCCCGCGGCACGATTCAAGTCGATCGTCCTGCACGCCCTGCGCGACAATCGTCCGGATGGGTTCTGTGCCGCGGATAAATTTCCGGTCCTGAGCGGATTTCTACGCCGGCCCACGGCCGCCGGCCTGCGCTCCTACCTGGTCGAGGAATACTGGCACGCCAGCTATTTCTTCTGGTTTCGCATGTTTCTCGGTGACACTCCCCTCGACCGCCTTCGCGCATGCGCCGCCGACCCCGCTGCGGGCGCGCCCACCGCGGACGAGCAGCGGCTCGTCGAGGGCTGTGCGGACGCCGTGACCGGAAGCCTTGCGGTCTGCCTGTACGACGACCCCGACTTCATGCGCTGGATGCCGCCGGCCAATGCCGCCAGCCAGTTCAGCCGGCTCTGGCAGCGACGACGGACGCAACGCGTGACGGCGATCATCGCCGAAGTGATCGCGGAGAAGCCGGGCGTGCTGCTCTGGGAGCAGTTGTTCTACGACCGCTGCGTGACCCGGCAGCGCGAGCGGCTCGAGGCCGGTGCCACGCCCCCTCTGCGGCGCTGCGCCTGAGCCGAGGACGGGCCGTCATGCCGCCTCGAATCGCAGGGGCCCGACCGCCTCTGCGACCGCTCAGGCATGCACGGCGAATTCACCGGCCGCGAGGCTGGGGAGGTTCGTCTGGCCCATCAGCCAGAGGTCGACGGCCCTGGCGGCCTCCCGGCCCTCATGGATCGCCCACACCACGAGCGACTGGCCGCGCCGCAGGTCGCCCGCGGCGAACACGCCGGACCGGCTCGTCATGTAATCCGCTCCTGTCTTCACGTTGCCACGGGCATCGAGTTCGATGCCCAGCTCGGCGATCGGCCCCTCTTTGTCGGGTCCCACGAATCCCATCGCCAGCAGCGCGAGCTGGCAGGGCCACTCCTGCTCGGTGCCCGGCAGCTCCCGGAACTTCTGCTGGCCGTTCGCCGCGTCGGTGTACCACTCGATGCGCACGGTGCGCAGGCCGCGTAGCCGCCCCGCATCGTCGCCCAAGAATTCCTTGGTGAGGATGCTCCACTCGCGGCGGCAACCCTCCTCGTGGGAGGAACTGGTCCGCAGCATGACGGGCCACGACGGCCAGGGAGTATGCGCCGGCCGCTCCTCGCGGCGCGGATACTTGCCCAGATCGGGCGGCTGCGGCAGCAATTCGAACTGGGTCAGGCTGCGGCAGCCCTGGCGGTTGCTGGTGCCGTCGCAGTCGCTTCCCGTATCGCCACCGCCGATCACGATCACATCCTTGTCCGCGGCCAGGATCTGGCCCGGCACGTCGTCGCCGGCGTTCCGCTTGTTCTGCTGCGGGAGGAAGTCCATCGCGTAGTGGACGCCCTGGAGTTCCCGGCCCGGGATGGGCAGGTCACGGCCGATCGTGGCCCCACCGGTGAGCACGATGGCGTCGTATTCGTCCACCAGCTGGCTCGTGGGCACGTCATGCCCGACGTTCGCACCGCAGCGGAATTCGACCCCCTCGGCCTCCAGCTGTTCGACCCGGCGCCAGACCCGCCACTTCTCCAGCTTGAAGTCGGGGATGCCGTACATGAGCAGGCCGCCGGGCCTGTCGGCACGCTCGAAGACGGTCACCAGATGACCCGCACGATTGAGTTGCTGGGCCGCGGCCAGCCCCGCCGGACCGCTGCCCACCACGGCCACCCGCTTGCCGGAGCGTACGGCGGGAGGCTCGGCCACCACCCAGCCCTCGTCGAAGGCCCGGTCGGCGATCGTCATCTCGATCTGTTTGATCGCCACCGGATCCTCGTTGATGCCGAGCACGCAGGCCGCCTCGCAGGGAGCCGGGCAGACGCGACCGGTGAATTCGGGGAAGTTGTTCGTGGCGTGCAGCCGCTGGCTGGCCTCGTGCCACTGCTCGCGATACACGAGGTCGTTGAAGTCGGGGATGATGTTGCCCAGCGGACAGCCGGTGTGGCAGAAGGGCACGCCGCAGTCCATGCAGCGGGCGCCCTGGGTCTTGACCTCCTCGGGCGGGAGCACCGTGAGGAATTCGTTGTAGTGCTTGAGGCGGTCGGGAACCGGCGCGTAGCCGCTCACCTTCCGCTCGTACTTCATGAATCCACGGGGTTCACCCATCGCTGTGCTCCTGAAAAGTGCCCGCCACCGAGCCTGGCCCGGGCGGGGGCGTCCTGACTGCTGAAACTCACCCGGAAACGGCCGCCGGCGCCGTTTTCCTGGCCTCCTCCCGCTCCTGTTCCGCGAGCTTGCGGAGTTCCGCCAGCGCCCGCTTGTAGTCGGTCGGCATCACCTTCACGAAATGCTTCTGCTCGGTCTCCCAGCGGCCGAGGATCTCCCGGCCGCGGCTGCTGTCGGTGTAGTGCACGTGCTTCTCGATCCGGGTCCGGACGTACTCTAGGTCGCCCTGATCGAGCGGCTCGAGCTCCACCATCTCCATGTTGACCCGCGACCTGAACGTGCCGGCGGCATCCCAGACATAGGCGATGCCACCGCTCATCCCGGCGGCGAAATTCCGCCCCGTCTCGCCGATCACCAGCGCCCGGCCCCCGGTCATGTACTCGCAACCGTGGTCGCCCGTGCCCTCGACCACCGCCTCGGCGCCGCTGTTTCGCACGCAGAAGCGCTCCCCGCAGATGCCGCGGATGTAGATCTCGCCGCTGGTGGCGCCGTAGCCCACCACGTTGCCGGCGATCACGTTGTCCTCGGCCTTGAAGGCGGCGTCGCGGGCCGGACGCACGACCACGCGGCCCCCGGACAGCCCCTTGCCGCAATAATCGTTGACGTCGCCCTCCACCGTCACGGTCACACCGGGCACGCCGAAGGCGAGCAGGCTCTGGCCCGCCGTTCCCTTGAAGGTGATCTGGATCGTGCCGTCGGGCAGCCCGCCCGCGCCGTAGCGCCGCGTCACCTCGCTGGAGAGGATCGTGCCGACGGTGCGGTTGATGTTGCGGATCGGCAGTTCCAGCGTCACCGGTCGCTGCTCGTCGAGCGCCGGCCGGCACAGGTCGAGGAGCGTCGTCATGTCGAGCGACCGGTCGATGCCGTGGTCCTGCACGTCCTGGCGGTGCGTCTTGACCCGCTCGGGCACCTCCGGCCGGTGCAGGATCGTGGAGAAATCGAGCCCCTTGGCCTTCCAGTGGGCGATCGCGGCCCGGGTGTCGAGCCGGTCGACGCGTCCCACCATTTCGTCGATGCTGCGGAAGCCGAGCTTCGCCATCAGCTCGCGCACCTCCTCGGCCAGCATGAAGAAGAAGTTCACCACGTGCTCGGGCTGGCCGGTGAACCTGCGGCGGAGTTCCGGATCCTGGGTCGCGATGCCCACCGGGCAGGTGTTGAGGTGGCACTTGCGCATCATGATGCAGCCCAT
>Ga0129333_10007417_pt1 | contig 10347 bp, 16 predicted proteins | sample CPB6_08_DNA_FD_94474 | JGI IMG/M metagenome (GOLD analysis project Ga0129333, IMG submission 94474) | Freshwater to marine salinity gradient microbial communities from Chesapeake Bay, USA - CPBay_Sum_0.6_0.8_DNA | ecosystem: Environmental > Aquatic > Marine > Coastal | place: USA: Chesapeake...
TCCCCCCAAGAGATAATTGAGACCAACACATACCAGGGGATAGAAGCAAAGTTAAAGTTTAACAACTGGAAGAAAATATGAGCAACGGAACGAAAGTTAAGAAGCGTAATGGCGCACTCGAATCACTAAACCTTGATAAGATTCATTTAATGGTTGAGTGTGCATGTGGTGGACTAGCTGGGGTTAGTGCATCTCAGGTAGAAATTAATTCTGGCATTCAATTCTATGATGGTATCACTACAGATGAAATCCAAGAAATCCTGGTTAGGTCAGCTAGTGACCTTATCAGTCTCGATAATCCAAATTATCAGTATGTTGCTGCTCGTCTCTTGCTTTTCGGTTTATATAAGCAAGTCTTTGGAGCTAATTGGAAAGACGGCTTCCCCGCAATAAAGGACCATCTTGTTCATGGTGCTTGTAGCGGCATCTATGACATGCATCTTCCAGCTAAATATACTGATGATGAGTGGGACAAGATTAATTCTTGGATTGACCATGAGAGAGATTATCTATTCACTTATGCTGGTCTTCGACAAGTAGTAGATAAGTATCTTGTTCAAGATAGGAGTTCGAAAAGAATTTATGAAACTCCTCAATACATGTATATGTTAATCTCTGCAACTATCTTTGCAGAATATCCAAAAGAAACAAGACTTGATTATGTCAAACGATACTACAACGCAATCTCCAAACACAGAATCAACATCCCAACGCCAATCATGGCGGGAGTTAGAACCCCTCTTCGCCAATTTGCTTCTTGTGTGCTTATTGATACCGACGACTCTCTCGATAGTATCTTTAGTTCTGACATGGCTATCGGTCGCTATGTTGCACAAAGGGCTGGAATTGGCATTAATGCAGGAAGAATCAGAGGTATTAATAGTAAAATCCGTGGTGGCGAAGTTGCCCATACGGGAGTTATTCCTTTCCTCAAGAAGTTTGAAGCGACGGTCAGATGTTGCACTCAAAACGGCATCCGAGGTGGTTCTGCAACTGTTCACTTCCCTATTTGGCACCAAGAAATAGAAGATATCCTAGTATTAAAAAATAACAAAGGAACCGAAGATAATCGTGTTCGTAAGTTAGACTACTCAATTCAAATCAGCAAACTGTTCTATGAACGATTCATCCAAGACGGAGACATTACGTTATTCTCTCCACACGACGTTCCTGGTTTGTATGATGCTTTTGGCACTCCTGGATTTGACGAGTTATACAATGTTTATGAACGAGATACAACTATTCCAAGAAAGACTATCCGAGCTCAAGAACTCATTCTGGACCTTCTAAAGGAGAGAGCAGAGACTGGTCGTATCTACATCATGAATATTGACCATTGCAATTCTCATAGTTCTTTCTTAGACAAAGTAAATATGTCTAATCTCTGTCAAGAGATTACTCTTCCAACTGTTCCTATTGGTCACATTGATGACCCCAATGGTGAGATTGCATTGTGCATTCTTTCTGCTGTGAACATTGGTAAACTTAAGCATCTCGAAGAACTTGATGAACTATGTGACCTGTCTGTTCGTTCTCTCGATGAACTAATTGACTATCAACATTATCCAGTGGAAGCAGCAGAAATTTCTACAAAGTCTAGACGCTCTCTTGGTGTTGGTTACATTGGTCTTGCTCACTTCCTTGCTAAACATCAGGTTAAGTATTCTGATGGTGCTGCTGCACATATTGTTCATGGTCTGACTGAAGCATTCCAGTATTACCTACTGAAAGCATCTAATCAACTTGCCAAAGAAAAAGGTTCTTGTGAATATTTTAATCGTACAAAATATTCTCAAGGTATCCTTCCTATTGATACATACAAAAAAGATGTAGACGAAATCGTACCACACCACCTTAACTATGATTGGGAGTCACTTAGAGCATCCATCCTGGCTCACGGTCTCAGGAACTCAACACTGTCCGCACAAATGCCTTCGGAGAGCAGTTCCGTTGTGTCAAACGAGACAAACGGAATTGAACCCCCCCGTGCTTTCTTGTCCGTTAAGAAGTCGAAGAAAGGACCTCTTAAGCAGATTGTCCCATCTTATCAATCTCTTAAGAACTACTATACATTGCTTTGGGATATGCCTGGGAATACTGGGTATATTAATATTGTTGCAGTTATGCAGAAATTCTTCGACCAAGCGATTTCTGGAAACTGGTCCTATAATCCAGAAAATTACCCAGATAATGAAGTTCCTACTTCAGTAATGGCACAAGACTTCCTGATGACTTATAAATTAGGATGGAAGACAAGCTACTATCAAAATACTTATGACGCTAAAAAAGATGAAGATTTAGAAGAAAAGAAAGATTCTCTAGAGTCATTGCTTATGAGTCTAGAGGGAGAAGAAGATTGTGAAAGTTGCAAAATCTAAGGAGAAACAAATGGAGTTTATTCAAAAGTCCCAATCAAAGATTGAAGGCATGACTGTATTTAATAGTAGTCATGTAGATACCAAAAAACAACCAATGTTTTTTGGTAAACCATTGGGAGTGCAAAGGTACGATAGTTACAAATATCCTATCTTTGAAAAACTAACAGAACAACAACTAGGATTTTTCTGGAGACCACAAGAAGTATCTCTACAAAAAGATAGGGCAGATTATGCAACTCTACGCCCAGAACAAAAACATATCTTCACTGCTAATTTAAAGTATCAGATTATGCTTGATAGTGTTCAGGGTCGCGGCCCTGGACTTGCTTTTCTTCCATACTGTTCTCTTCCCGAACTGGAAGCATGTATGACTGTATGGGAGATGATGGAGATGGTTCATTCTCGCTCATATACCTATATCATCAAGAATGTTTATCCAGATGTCTCCGAGATATTTGATACCATCCTAGACGATGCCAACATCCTACAGAGGGCTTCAACCGTCACCAAGGCGTACGATGAGCTCATCCAGGCAGCGCACCAGTGGGACTCTGGTATCCTTTGGTCCCTTGGACCTGGCCACTTGACTGCTGATGCAGAATTAAAAGAAATTAAACGTAAGCTCTATCGTGCTATAGTCAACGTTAATATTCTTGAAGGTATTCGTTTCTATGTTTCATTTGCCTGCTCCTTTGCATTTGGTGAATTGAAACTGATGGAAGGTAGTGCAAAGATTATCGGACTCATCGCAAGAGATGAATCTCAACATCTTGTCATCACTCAGAACATTCTAAAGAACTGGGCTAATGGTGATGATGCTCAGATGTTAGAGATTATGAAAGAGGAAGAAGAGACTGTTTATAACATGTATAGAACTGCAGTAGAAGAAGAAAAGGCATGGGCAGATTATCTGTTCAAGGATGGTTCTATGATTGGTTTGAATGCCAAACTTCTAAACAATTATGTTGAGTGGATTGCTAATCGTCGTATGAAGGCGATTGGTTTGAAACCTGCATTTGATATTTCTATGTCTAACAATCCTCTTCCTTGGACAGAGCATTGGCTAAATTCTAAGATGATGCAGAATGCCCCACAAGAGACAGAGATTGAAAGCTATGTCATTGGTGGCATCAAACAAGATGTAAAGAAAGATACTTTCTCAGGATTCAAACTGTAACAAATGTTACAAACATAAGTATATAAATATCAGCACGTTCATTCGCTATTTCCAAATAGCGAACGGAAGTAAGCCGACTCGGAACGGGACGTTCATCTATGGAAGCACTCATTCTAACGTGCCTACAAGCACAATTGATTGCTGTTAGGGTCAATCAACAAGACCTTCCTAAGCAAGCAAAGAATGATTTAATCTGGGAGATTAAACAGATTTCCCCAAAGGAGTGTAAGATAGACGCAAAAGCCGACTGAAGGAACGCTCTTTAACTTAACAAACTAAGGAGAAACCTAATGTCACAAGCAACCTATCGTGGTTGTCAGTATAATACTGACACACCTAAGCAAGAATATCAACACTGGTATTCTCAAACACACGCACCAGCACATCCAAATAATGTATATCGTGGTACACCTTACCGTCCTTGTAAGAACAGTGAGGTAGCAAAATGAATTGGTTACATGTTATTCGTCAACAGATGATTAAGCAAAGAAAACTTCAAGAAGCGCAATACTACATTGCAACTCTTGGATGAAATACCTGATACCTTTATTAGTTTTATTTCGCATCATTAGTAACGATGGTGTGTTTTCAGAGCAAAGAAAATTTCCTGCTAAACGACAACCACCTGAAATAAGGAGAGTTGAAAGAAGAAAAGGAAAGAAACATTTCAGAGGGGGTTGACAGACCCCCTCTTTTTTTGTACAATAACTCTGCCAGGGTTCAGATAAATACTTAGCGATTGATTTAAAGCTAATATAATGAAGCCACAATCGTGTAAAGCTAAAGGTAGAAACCTGCAGAAATGGGTTAGAGACCAGTTAATAGAACAACTAGAGATTCATCCAGAAGATATTGAATCACGTTCTATGGGTGCTGGAGGAGAAGATTTAATTATGGCACGTGCTGCCAGAGAGAAATTTCCATGTAGTATTGAATGTAAGAATGTAGAGAAACTCAATGTATGGGAAGCATATGAACAAGCAAAAGCAAATGCTGGAAATTACGAACCAATCGTTGTCATGAAAAAGAATCATAAGAAACCATTAGTTGTAGTTGATGCCGAATATTTCATTCGTTTGTTCGGTTCCCCCCAAGGATAAAAAGTATAAATACCCCCAGGTACTTGACAAGAGTACCTGATTGTGGTAATCTATAATTCAGTTAAACGGGGGAGAGAAATCTCCCCTTTAACATAAGGGTGATTAACTCAGCGGTAGAGTTCCTCGTTTACACCGAGGCAGTCGGCGGTTCGAATCCGTCATCACCCATTGATAGTAATGGATTACATTATATGCGAATGATTACTATCAAATAGAGCCTAGGAGATTGCCCCTTGAGAAAGGGGAAGTGCGCTTTCTCTATTAGGATGTAGAGTTCAATCGGAGTTAATGTTTAATTTCTTTACAGTAGCCATGCCCCTTCTGGCAACGGTTACAACCATTTCGGCAACACTGCCATCATCTGCTATTGCTCCTTCATATGCAATTATCAAGGAGTTTGATTCAGAGAAGACAGCGATCCTAGAGGTTGCTCCCGAGAAGCCAAAAGAGAAAAGGCTAATTTGTAAAGGGTGTTCAGAACATGAAAACCTTGCATTGGATTATTTCCAAGACCGAGGCATTAAAGACAGAAACGCCCTAGCTACCATCATGGGCAACATTAAGCAAGAATCTATGTTCGTGCCTAATGTCTGTGAAGGTGGTGCAAGGACTAGTTACCATAGTTGCTACGGCGGTTATGGACTAATCCAATGGACATCTGCCAACAGATATTATGGATTGGGTGATTTTGCTAAAAGATTTGGTGGTTCACCATCTAATCTTGACACGCAACTTCGTTATCTAACCACTGAAGTTCAATGGCAACGAATTGAAGACAAAATGAAAGTTCCTGGTAAGTCTATCAATCGTTACATGGACTATGCGTACAGTTGGATTGGTTGGGGTATTCATGGTGCCCGAACACATTATGCACATGAGTATGCCAACAAACTGATTACGGTAGAAGTTTAACAACTGAATAAATATGGGGGAGTGCTGCAGACCTCCCCTATATGTTCAACTTTCAATTTGGTAAAAAGAAACCAGATAAAAAACAATTAATAATCGTTAGTATTGTATTATCTTCTATCATTGCAGCACTCTCACAATGTACTGGAGTATCTGAAAATGGACTTTGGGATTTATTGGACGAGATTCAAAGAAAATATTTCCCGAATGGGATTCTTAATGAGCTTATACTACAAGATCCTAACAAAGTAGAACGTAGAGTTAAACGAGACGTAGATATAGCAATAGATAATTATTGGAGAGAATCTGGGTTGCAGAAAGCAGAAGTATACAAACCCAGATACATAGATGAGAAGAATGACGAATCGGTGTGTTACACTGATGAATGTAAGTCACTCGCTCCTCCCATGAGACTCTGTGCTCCATGGGTTGACAGCTGTCCTAAGGACTGATAGGATACACACATCGGGTAGGTGTCCGAGTGGTTAATGGAAACGGACTGTAAATCCGTCGGCTCCGCCTTCGGGGGTTCGAATCCCTCCCTACCCACCTTGACAGTCTGACCATCATTTGGTATGATTGTCTCATGACTCAGTAGCTCAGTTGGATAGAGCAACTGCCTTCTAAGCAGTCGGTCGCTGGTTCGAGTCCAGCCTGAGTCGTTGTTTAATTGCAATTAAATGAGATGTATAAAATTAGATGTAAAGACTGCAACCAGGAGATGGTTGCAGCCGATTCGAGGGGACAGTCCTGCAAGTGTCCCAATGGGGCCTACATAAGACTTGACAGGGACGGTCAACCTGTTATAATGGCTGAAGACCTGGAGAGAGTTGAATTGATTACAGGTGTTATGAAAACTAAAACAAAAGTCAAAGAAGAATTCGTCGAAGTACCTAAAAGACGAATACGCAGATTAGATTTCGAAGTTCGTTAATCTAATCTCGGGACTGTCGCCTATTGGTTAAGGCCCACTGCTTATAACGGTGTGAAGAGGGTTCAATTCCCTCCAGTCCTACTTAAGTTTAAATCATATAAATAGATTTAAACTTAACGTTATGCCGGCAAAAAATCCAAAAGAATATGCTTCGGAACATTATAAACAGAATAAATTAAAATATTCTAGTAATAGTAAAGAATCAAGACTCAGGAAAAAACAATGGTATAATGAAGTCATGAAAGATAAATTTTGTGACAGATGCGGCGAATCTGATAAAGTCGTATTAGAGTGGCATCATCTAGACCCTAGTAAAAAAGAAGCTAGTATTGCATGGATGATGGACAATAGAGGCAGACAAACAATTTTAGAAGAAATATCTAAATGTCAATGTCTGTGTGCAAATTGTCACAGAAGAGTACATTATGAATTAAGAAACGGGGCGTAGTTCAGCGGTAGAATGCTGGTTTTGGGAACCAGAGGTCACAGGTTCGATCCCTGTCGCCCCGATTGGTAGTCCTTAGCGATTAACTAAGTAGACGCCAACTTCTACTACGGGTATCTTCCGTAGCGTCGTATGGGTGCAACAAGGAACGTTGCATTAAATAAAGGGTCCCCTAGGCTGCATCGTAGATTATCGTAGGCAGATACCCTTGCCCACCCGTTAGAAGCCAAAGGGAAAGGCAAGTAGACAATACATTCAGTAGTTGGTTCGAGTCCAACCTAACGGATACGGGGAATTAGCTCAGTTGGTAGAGCGCCTGCTTTGCAAGCAGGATGTCAGCGGTTCGAGTCCGCTATTCTCCATGTCCGATATATACTACTATGGACTATCGTGTAACATATCAAATTGAACGCGCTATTGATGCACTTCAAAAGGCACTTCAATATGCCAAAGAAGATTCTAAACTTGAAGGGGTTGACACCAATCCATATACCATGTATTATGGTCAAGTTGTAAAATAATTATTTTACCCTTCGGGGGTTTCTGCGGAGTTAGTTCAGCGGTAGAACGCTATCCTTCCAAGTTAGATGTCGTCGGTTCGATTCCGATACTCCGCTCTTATCCTATAGGATAACAACATGTCACTTATTTCTCAGATAGACCGTGAGATGGTCATTGAAGCTCTAGAACATTATGTTCTATCCTTGAAAACATATCATACGCCAAATGAAGAAAAAATTTTTCAATACAATGCCCTTCTCAACTGGATTAAATTGGAACGTTTCAAACATGAAAATTAATCTGTGGTATTGCACTATCATGAATCAGTGGCGGTGGTCTCTCACTGATGACCACCGCCCAGTAGTTAGACAAGAAAGTGGTCAACAACCACATCTACGGGATGCCATGCATGACATTGCAAACACTGTAGAATACATGATGGACACTAAACAGTCCTAATTTTTTATTCCTCTGTAGCTCAGCGGTAGAGCTATCGGCTGTTAACCGATTGGTCGCAAGTTCGAATCTTGCCGGGGGAGTTGTCCCTAAATATTTTGTGTGGACAGATACAACAATGAAATACACACTCTCTCAAGGATACCGTTTTTATATGGGTCAAGTGGTTAGGATGTATTTCATTGAAAATGTACCTTATACATTTGATGAATTGCCACTTATCATTCAGGAACATCCTGAGATACAAGTTGAAGCAATGAGTTATCGAGATTATGATGACGAAGAGATGTATAAGTATTCTAATTATCTAATGATGGAAGAAATGCATCCATTGATGTATGATTTAGAATGTTTAAATCCTGAATTACTTCCACAAGACGAATAGTGCCTTTGTAGCTCAGCTGGATAGAGCAACGGTTTTGTAAACCGTAGGTCGCCGGTTCAAGTCCGGCCGGGGGCTTCGTCAACTAAGGAGGTCAAATGTCTTATCAACATCAAACAGATTTTGAATATCATTTATTTGACTTTGGTAAAAAGGTGGAGTACATTATTGCTGCCGAAATGGCAGGTAAAGAAGATGCTAATGAAGCATATAAAAAAATCAAACACTTATTCGAAAACCTCAAAAAGTTTCGTAAAGAAGAAAAGAAACAAGAACATCCATTAGATTACGACCAGATTCCTGAACGTTATTGATTATGTTGACACAAGGATTAGTTGAAACTGAAGATGAAGACCCTGGATTTGAGATTATTCATCTCTCATTCAGAAAGAAAAGGTCTAACAATATGTGTGGTGGTCCAGTAGATTACTACATCGGCAACATCGTATTCCGTTTGACTGACGAAGATGCAAAAGGTCGCATGGAATATATTCTGAAAGAGAATGAGAGAGTTCGTGTAGCACCAGACGAAGAGTTACACGATAAGTATTACGATGGTCTTCACTTCAAGTTTGGAAAAAAAAATTTTGCTGATTTGGTTGAGGGTGATGAATTGGATGAAGAGGATGCCATAGAAGAAGATGGTCAAAAGTTTTATCCATTAGAAATCATCAACAAAGAAGGTATCAAAGATGAAGATGTATTCATTTGGGGGTATCGTCGCAACATGAATCCCCTACATGATTTTGTTCAATACATTGAGAAGTTCGATTGTTATCGAATGCACGAATATTTCCAAGACACACCAGTAGTTCGTGGTATAATACAGTATCTCCAAGACATGAAAGATGGTAAACCTAATCCAAGCCGCACTGTCTACCATGAGCAGTTCCTCAACACGCTCACAAATCTCTGCTGGTGGTGGGACTAGACAGTGTTCCAAGTGTCACCAAGACAAACCCCTTGACAAGGACCACTACCAAGTGGTAAAATACTTTCGTACAGGATTTTCTTACTACTGTAATGAGTGTAACAAACCCAAACCCAGAGATTAATTTACCTAAATAATTTTGACTGAACATTCAGTCTCAACTCATTCTGGACTGGGGTTCGACTCCCCACACCTCCATGCATGGGGGTGAACTGGTATCGACGGGGTGGGGGATGCGAGAACAAATCTCAATAAAATCGTAAAATTTGAGAGGACTTCTGTTGCTGTATAGTAACGAACTCTGACTCAGTTAACGGGGAGGTAACTCCCCATTTCTATAGTCTCGGAATGACTTTAAACTTGCCCTGGTCGGGAGCAACCCCTTAAATAAAATGAATAAAACCGAATTGTGTTCTTTAAAAATTTTAACTGCTTGTGAAGAAATTGGTAACGTAGTAAATGAACTTAAGTTTATTCAATCTACGTTACCTTTAAAAGATTTTATTAGAATTAATGAGTCGCTTAATAAACTTGAAGAACACAGAACTTTTCTATTAAGTTTACAAAAACAAATAACTGGTCTCGGATAGACTTAAAACTTGCCCTGGTGGAGTCTAATGACCTCATAATGCCCGTCATGGAGAGACGTTAAAAACCCTGGTGTGGATGGGGAAACCCCGCCGAGTTTCTTGTTTTCTCGTACTCAAAACAAGTGGCGAGCCTGCTCACAGGGGATTGACCATCCCCACCTCGTCGGTGTGGCGGAATTGGTAGACGCGCTGGGTTTAGGTTCCAGTGTCTTTATGACGTGGAGGTTCAAGTCCTCTTACCGACATAGGGTAAAAGCCCTTGACATGATCCCAAAGAGAATGTTAAAATGGTGAAACGAAGACAAGTCGAGTCTTCTTTCATCTGTGGGTATAAACTCCACAAGTAAAATTTTTTAAAATACTATGAAACAATTTATTGCTCTCGCTGCCCTTCCTATGATTGCAGCACCTGCTATGGCTGGTCCTTACGTTGAATCTAAAACCACTACCGCTCTGGTTGATGGTGATTATACTGGCGCTCAAACTGAACTTCGTGTTGGTTATCAACAAGAAGTTGGAACTGGTGTAACCGTGTTCGGTGAAA
>Ga0129333_10007418_pt1 | contig 10347 bp, 17 predicted proteins | sample CPB6_08_DNA_FD_94474 | JGI IMG/M metagenome (GOLD analysis project Ga0129333, IMG submission 94474) | Freshwater to marine salinity gradient microbial communities from Chesapeake Bay, USA - CPBay_Sum_0.6_0.8_DNA | ecosystem: Environmental > Aquatic > Marine > Coastal | place: USA: Chesapeake...
AAGGGTATCATCACTACTGATAAGAACGCAACTACTGAACTGTTTAGTAGTAGTGCCAAGCCCAGCAAGCACAGGGGTGGCAAGAGTGAAATGGCCATCTGAAGCGCACTCATAGTAGTCCTTGACATATTTTAATCTTTTATCTTTTGGTTCGTTGTGAAAAGCAGTGGCGGCTGCTATAGCGTATCTAATCTGAGGAGTTTCGTAGATCTGTCCTGTGGCCCTATTTTGTACAAGATATTTTTCACATAACTGAGCAATAGCAGCATAGGTGTAATTTTCATCTTTATGATGATCAACAAATAAATCAATAATATTCCATTCTTCTTCTGTATACCAATCAAGTAGTTCCTGTGTATACATGCCCAGTTGTACATTTTTTTGTACTATTTTATAAAGTGGGATAGGATCATATTCCCCATATACTTCTTTACGTAGCATGGAGTTTTTTTGTCTACCTGCTACGTATTGGTAGTTAACATTGTTAATTTCTGGATTTTCAGACTCATCTACAAGATTAACCATAGCCTTCAATAACAATTCGTCTATGGTTTTTGTGGTCATACCGTCGTGAAGTTCTATTTGCGCCTTAATTTCTATCATGCTAGGGCTAACTCCATCTATGCCCCTGCAGGCGTTTGCTACTTGTCTCTGTATCTTACTAATGTCTAGGGGAACACGATCCCCATTCCTTTTGACCACTGTGATCATAGGACTTCACCTCTTTTGTTTGGATGAGATATTTACCTAGGTTATCTTAACTCGATATGATTTTCCAGGATAAATGAATCTGGTAGTTTATCGAATAAAATTGGACCATTATCGTCCAAGTTAAGTACCCAGGCTTGATCTACTATTAGGATATTATATTCTCTGTGATTTAGATTGTCTACGAGTGTTTGTAATATAAAATTAGAATTGGCAAATTTTTTTGTCAATTTTAAAGTATAGGCCATCATTATGGACTTAGTAAAATCGTCATATTTGTTATCTGCTATGATTTCCCAAGCAGTTGGCCAACTATTTTGGTTATAACGATCTATCTTTTGATTATGAGGAATAAAAGGAGCAGATTTCCAAAACTCCCAAACATCTATATAAGGTGTTTTTGACTTTTCTAATCGCCGTCTGAATTCTAACCAATATTCTAATCTGTTTTCTAACTTCAGATTAAACATCATGTAGTCATTAAGTTTAATTGATAATCTAAGTAAAGGATTCCACCTGTTCCACCAGATCTAGTTACATTAGTTGTCACTGCAGTGAATGTGGCAGTGTTAATTAGATTTGTAGCCGTAGAAGTTCCTACAGTGTATGTGGTAATTCCTCCAGATCCGTTTATTCCTGTAACAGTAAGTGATATGTCATTGTCTGGACTGAAAGATGTAACAGATCCATTAGTCAACAACTGTCCAGGTATTACAACAATATCGCCTATAATATATTTCTGTCCGCCAGAAACTAGAGTAATATTAGTATAGGTTCCTGTACTTAATGATCCTGTGTAAGGATTAGGTTGTATAGTAACATCGAATGTAGCACCATACCCTGATTTGTCTAAATTTGTTATATCAAACTTAACAAATTTCTTTATAACATCTACACTATAGGACCAATCTATATTACCTTCGTTAGTAATGAAATTATAATTATCTGTGAATAAAATATTAGGGCCGCTGCCAGGTCCAACATATAGTTCAATTGTACCTCTGCGATCTATAATGTCTGCAGGATCTATGGGAGATTCGTTATAAAAATGATACTTTACAGTACCATATTGTGGTGTTCCTAAAATAGGCAAACTAAGATAAGTAGAGGTAGAAGATATAGGGATTTTTATCGTAACTACACCTGAATCATTAATTAAACTTTTGCCTTTTATTAAAGGATTGTAAGTAGTAGCAGTGTATATACTATTTTCGATTTGTTGATATTTTCTTGCGAAATAATCGCCTATACTAATATTATCCCTTGTGTAATAAGATATAACCGGTGTGCCTGTGCTGACATCTGCCAAATCGCCCTCCAACCAATTACCTACATCTATAAATCTATTATTTTGACTTACAATATGTGATTTGATTAAATTTGAAGCAGTAGTTAAATCTGTTAGCGTTCCGACGAAGATGGCTTCTTGGGCAACATTCTCAAAACTATTGTTCGTTATGTTAATAAACCTTGGACCATCTTGTGCTAGATTAAAGTAAGGATTGCCAAATTCTATTCCTCTGTTGAGATCATAAAACTTATTATTAGAAATTACAATATCCTTGATATCGTGTCCAGATGTTATACCTCTTGAAAGACCCTCAAATGAGCAGTGATCTATTAAAACATTATTGGAACTAAAGGCATCATATCCACGTATGGCTACACCTGTATAACTGTTAATTGTTGTAATACCTAAATTATAATTGCCCTTGAATCTAACGTGCCTAATTACTGAATTACTACTACAATCTAAACTTATGAATGGATAACTTGTAGCAGTGGTATCTTGATGAATTAATCCTATGTGTTCTATACTGATAAAATTTGGAGCCTCACTACTTGAAGTCATAGGGGTTTCAAATTCATATAACAGTGTATCCCCTGTAGAAGTCGAAGATACTGTCTTGAAAAAATGACTGCCTGTATTATACAGTTGAATTAGAGAATTACCCATACCTTCTCCTAAGATACGAGTACCCCTAGTCATATATAAAGTTCTAGTTATTTTATAATTACCTGCTGGGAAGTATAGAGTTTTTTCAGTAGCAGTCGTTGACCTGCCACCAAATGTATGAGCATTTGTTTGATACAAATTAGCCAAAGCCGCTTGAATATTACTAGTATCATCATTTATACCATCACCTAGAGCACCGAAGTCTTTTACGCTGACAAAATCATCTAATTTCTTTTGGACAGTTCGAGTGATTTCATCTGCAGGAATAGTAACTACGTTATATGTAGATGAAGTGGCTACATACTGATCATTCAAAAAAGTATAGGTAGTAGTAGTGTTTAAATTTGAAAACCCGCTATTACCTGAAAAAAAGTTTCTCAGATCATTTTCAGTAAGGATACGTACATTTCCATCTCTGGATCCACCGTCTATACGTCTTAAACCTATATATAATTTTTCAGTATCAGATGCCCAAGCAAATTCACCGCCATCTAAAGTTGGTACACCTGTTTGATTTTCCTGTCCTCTACGAACTTGTATTTTGCTAATTTCTACAACGGCCATAGATCATATCCCCTTATAGGATATTTATCAGGCGAGAACTTGTTTGAGTCCGTGTAATCCTACAGTATAATATTCTTCTACCTTATCTAGCCATTGATTTTGCCAATGCTCAAATTCATCTGGCCAAAGATCAAATTGCTGATATTGAAGGTCTCTACTACACATAAACACATGTCCTTCTTTTATGTCTGTGCCATATACTTCATTATGAGCCAAAATATAGGCCATTAATTGGATTTTATAATCATCAATCCATTCTTCTTTTTTTGGCTTATTAGTTTGCTTATAGTCCATTACGCAAGGTTGACCTTTGAAAACACCAACCAAGTCTGTAGTACCGCTATAAAGTCCTGGAAAGTAAAGACTCTGTTCCATGGCCCATACTTCGTTAACATGCTTAAGTCCATTTTCAATAATAATATCTGCCATTTTATTAGCCTGAACATGTACAGGATTATTACCAGGTTGACGTTGTAGGCCTGCGATAAATCTTTCCAAATTACCGTGCATAGCAGTTCCTATTCCTGCTGCTTCTTGTGTTATCTGATTGGCTTTTTCATGCCCTATACGATTGCGCCATTCATTCAACGCAGTCATGTCTTTGGTAGCACTAAGAATTGTGGTTACACTTGGTAATTTTTCTCCGTCTGGAGTTTGATAAACACGCTTTTTTGTTATTGGGTCGTTTATCTGTTTACAATTTCTATATTGAAATTTTTCTATAAAGGGTGGTGGAGTATAATTGTTCATATCAAACTAATTATACTAGTTTTTTTTAATAAGTCAAATTTTTGAGCCGATTGTTTTAGCATTGCTAGAAGCCATAGCATCAACGCTAGGACCTCCACCTTTGGCTAAAGTTTGAAGTGCTTCTGGTTTGTTTAGAATTATAGATCCTTTGTCAGATATATCGAACACATCTCCTGTGGGATCTATTTTATCTTTGAATAACTTTAATGTATCTAAATCTGTAATGCTAAAGCCCAAATCCCTTGCAATATCTTTGACTACTGCGAATGGCAATTCTTTACCTTGTCCAGATTTTTTAGCCTGTCCTTGACGGACAGCCAAAGCACTTCTAAGAGACCCGATATCATAACTCGGGTCTTCTAAGAGTTCTTGAATTCTCATTTGGCCAGTTTAGATATGATATTATGAGATTCTGCTAGTTTACGTGAAAACTTACTTTCACGCATTTCACGTCCACTGGTCTCTGGGCCACCGGCGGCAGCATCTGCTGCTCCGAACTCATCACCAGTTGGCTCATTCATTAGATCTGGTGCTGCTGCATCTACACCAGGTTCTGGTGCCATATCCATGCCCATTGGCTCAGTTGGCATCTGTTCCCCTGCTAATGCCGCTACAGCATTACTAATGGCTTCACGCTGTTGTGTTAACATTTCTAATGTTTGACTTAAGGCAGGACCAACTGCGTTTTTGAAGGCTTCTGCTTCTGCTGGACCAAAATCACCTCTAATCTTATCAGCAAGTTCAATCATAGATTTAGTTTGATACTGACCTACACGCTGCATCCATGATGTATAATCATTGACAATATCACCTGCGGCTGTAATGCTCTTGGCTTTTTCTTCCTCATTTTCACTGAGTAGATAAGCAAGACTTTCATTTACCATGCGAACATTACGCTTGAATATTAAATTACTTTCTTTCAAACGACCATCTCTCTCAGCACTTTTTAATAGGGCTGCACGATCTGCGTAACTACCACGCTTGACATCTTTAGCAGCAGCCTGTTCACCGGGTGTTGGATCCTTGACATGCTTTAGAGGATCAAACTTTCCTTGACGTTTTTGATATGCCTTATCTTTACGATCAGCATCTAGGTTACTCATAGCACCTTCATATGTGCCACATTCTTTTAAACCATGAACAGGACACTTCTTGCCTTTAGGAGTATGGTTACATTTATCTGAGGCTTCTTTTACACCTGGCTCGCTTTGCTTGGCGCTTTGTGCCTTGCCCTTGACTAACTTACCCTTTACCTGTGTAGCGTGTAGTCTTGCTGCCTGGTCACCTTGTTTGCCTTGATGGAAACTGGTAAAGGGAACTTTACCCTCTGGTGGTTTGCTATCATGTTCAGGATTGTCATAACCTTTACCTGAGACTCGACGACCTTCGTCTGCCTTTACTTCTTTTTTCTTCTTGCCACCCTTTTGATCTTTACCAGTAGCACCAGCAATTACATCGCCTCTGGTAACTTTATCAAATGGAGGATAGTTATTGGCTAAATCGCCATCGTTGCTTCCTTTGGCCTTTTTGGTATACTTAGGTGCGCGAACGCCCTTCTTGGCTTCTTCTAAAGCATCAATTTTATCTCTTAATTTTTTAAGGTCTTCGCCTAGCATCTCTTTAATCCTTGTGTTGAGCAATTGTAACATTGCCTTGTCTTTTTGATATGATTCGTCTGCGAGTAAATCATTTATTCCTGTATTGCCTTCTGATTGAAATACTCTAGTTCTTAACTTGTTACGTATATCTTCAAGTTGCTCTCTAGAATAATTTTCAAAACTCACCCTTACACCAAATTGCTTGGCGATGTTCTCCTTAAGAGTCTTACTATTCAATGGTTTATTAAAATCAAAAGTTTTCATAATGATTCCAGCATTTTATCAATTTATTTATGTTATTTTAATAAGTTTGTTATATCCTGAAAGAATTTTATTCTTGTAAAATTCTTTCTTCTGTTTGGCAACTTGGTACTTTATGTTCATAAGTTCAGCCTGACGATAGTCTTTGTCTTTATATTTTAGATATTTTTGTTTATATATTTCTTCATCAAACATACAGGCACCATAAATGATGTCCATATCTATGATTTCAGTTTCAGTAAGTTTACCTAATGCTAGATTATTTGCTAATATAGCAGCAGATTGCGGCAGATTAATATTATCTACTAGGTTATCTCCATCTCTGTCAATTACAAAAAAGGATCCGTTTTTATTTTTCTTTATTATAAAATTACCAACTGAAACACTACCATCAGAATTACGTAGGGCTGGTACAAAGCCTTTTCTTTTAAGTTCTTTGGTGACATTTCTATTAATAGAAATTAATTCATTAACGAGATGTTTTTGGTCTCTAATCATTTGATATTAGATGTGGGCTTACTGGTCATCATAGTTTTCATAATACCAGTCATCTGAGTAGGTAAATTAGGCTTATTGATTGTTGCTTTGGTATAATCGCTTATGGCACGTTGTTGTTCTGGAGGAAGTTTAGATAATTCAGTTTTTTGTTGAATAGCATCAAATGCCCTAAGAAAATCATCAGTACTTTTGACATTAATTTGATTTTGCTTAAGTAAATTGTCGAGTGGTTTTGTATTAGTTGCGTTGGTTGATGTATTCGCTGACATTGGACTAGTAGCACTAGCAGGTTTGTCACTGGGTTGATTACTAACAGGATTGATAGATGTTGCCTGTCCCGATGTGGAACCTACGGTCCCTATAGTTTGTTCTATTAGTTCAATTATTTTCATACTATAGTTTAGTAAAGATGGTAACGATTAGTCCCATGAATCCTACTAACACGGTACCGGCAGTCCCGACTAACACTCTTATAGTATCACTGTGACTTTTTTCAACAGTTTTCTGTAGTGTGCTAATTTTTTCTTCAACAGCACTAAGCCTTTTATCTAAGGCATCATAGCGATGTGCGCAGAGATCTACGTGCGCAGCAAGGTTTTCTTTTTCAACAGCAATTGTTTCCACTATCAAAGTCTCCGAAATGAGTATATGACAACTATGGTGCCAGAATGTGCCTAAATTGTGCCTTTGATTGCCTTAACAATTGTGTTTTTAGTTTGAGCATCTTTTAAATCAAAAAATGCCTTATTCATATTTATCGATTCATTTAGTTTTTGTATCACAGGAACCTCGTGTAAATCATTGATTAGTAAGCCAACTTCATCAAATTCATCACTATAAGGACCATGTCTATCAGGACTAAATCTAAATGTCCATACATTGTGTTTACCTTTGAATGAGGATCCAAATCCTAAATTCTTAATATCTTTGGTTTCCATTCTCGGATCTGTGTCATAAGTTATGATAGAACGTAATTCAACACATTGCTTCAATGTTACAAAATTTTTATACTGATCATGTTCTTTAACTAGACCATACTTAGGTCTATTAACCTTTGTATCGGTTATATCAATTAGTGTTTGGATTTCGATAATTTGCATAATGTACCTATATAAAGATATTTATGCAAAAGAAAAGGCGACCTAAGTCGCCTTGAGTATCAGTTATTACTGATTAGAATGTAAATGCTGTTACTGTTGCTGATGCTAGGTTAACAGACTGTAATGTACCAACTGCTCTTACTAGATCTTGTAGATGTGCAGCCATTGTCTCAGAGTTTGTACCATCATACTTCTGTGTAGGATAGTCACCACCTGGTGCTGCGATAGCAATACGTAGCAATTGACCAGCGTTTGAACCTGAATCTGCTTGTACTGTTCCAATAACTTCAATTGTTACTGTTTGTGCAATAGCGTCTAGAGCGGCTGCTACTGGGCTACGTACACCTGCTGTTGTAGCAGTTAGTTTAGCACTAACATCAGCACCGAAGTCAATTTCGAAAAACTGTAAAGAAACTCCATTCTTATAAAATGGGGCTACAACTGCTTCATTCTTTTTGATAATACTTGGCATTTTTTATCTCCTAATTTTTTTAAGCATTCTCATGCTATTGTATCTATTTATCTCTTTGGAAAAAAATTAGGTTTTAGAGGGTGGTTCTTTGCTATCTCGTAACTTCCTAATGCTTCTAACAAACTTATTAGGATCTCCACCTTTTATACTGTTGATTAAACGTCTTTCTAATTCCCCAGAAACTTCTTCATTGAAATTTTCTTTAATAAGTTTTAATAAATTAATGGCACTATTGATAACATGAGTAGCACGACTTTCTATAATAGCCTCGCTATTGCGCTTGTCAGCAATACTATTTAATTCTTCTAAAAGGCTCTTAGTTGTTTTTTTCAATTGGATATCTCCAAAAATATTTATTTGATTTATAAATATCTCCTTTTATATTGATTATGCTGCGGTGCCGCAATATACTGCTAAATATACTCATATACACATATACATATAGGAGAAATATAAGCAATGTCTATATCAACTATTATGCTCAATATCCTTGAGCGCTTAGCCGAAATGTTTCCACAAGATGGTTACCAATCACGCTTAGAAGCATATTTGGCACGCCGCAGTATAACTGATGCGGCCACTCTAGATAACTACATCAAAGAGTTTGAATACAATTCTCACAAGGAACTAAAATGATTACCTATGTTTTAGCAGTCTTTCATAAAATATTTCTAGCCCTAGAAGCGAGCGGCCAAGCTCGTGCCCGTAGGTATATGAGCACCCATAATAAAGGAGCATGGCAATGAAAATTCTAAAATTAATGTACGAAGTCTGGTGCTCTGGACTATTAGCCAGTCATCTTACTCGCCGCGGTAAGTGGCAAAGTGCTGTAAGGGTAATGAACAAATGATTATAACTTCAATAATAATATTTGCTTTTTTATTAATGGTAGTAGCCATTGACGAGATGTTAGAAAAGAAACCAATACTAGGCGAAGAATGGGATTTTACTAAGATAAATTTTAAACCGAGACCTATTGACATTAATAAATAAAAAACGTATATTATACAACACACAGGGAGACAAAAATGTTTAATCAACCTTTACTATTCATTGACAGCGTTCAAAATGCTAAAAGACAGTTTGTAGAAAAGTATGTTCGTCATCCAGATATTAAAGCAGACATGATCATCTATATTGATGCTCAGAGTAAATTTTTACACAGTGCTGTAGAGGCCACTAGTAATATTATTTCAACATGTGGCAGAGAAATATTACATACCAAAGTAGAAAAATTAGTCAATCCTTTTAGTATTGACTGGTTCAAGGCAGGTTGGGATGCCTGGTCTGCGCAGAGCCGTGCAGAAAATAAAGCCTAATATAAAGACATACACACATAAGGAGAATATAATGTCTAATTTACCAGAAATGAAATTACCTGAAGTTAAATTTAATAAGAACGGATATGAAATCCGCACAGATATTCTACATCTAGCCAAAGACCTAGTCGCTCAGGAATATACCTACAAATATCAGGGTTGGGAAATGAGCGCAAAGCGTGACGACAAGACTGGTCAGATCGTTACATCAGTTGGTATGCCTGAGTTCCCAGGACTTGACAAAGTTCTAGAGACTGCTGAAAAAATGTACGCATTTGTTAATTCAGCGGGCGGATACAAACGATAATAGGTTTTTACTTCGTAAAGGGTCTCTAGGACCCTTTTTTTACCACATTATTAATTTAGGTAGTAAAATTAACAAACCAAATAGGAATAATAAAACAGCCCAATATTCACGATAATCAAGTTCAGTTTGAAGCCTTTCAAGATCTTCTGGGCCAAGGGCTTGTCTTACCTGCTTGCTAATTCCGTCTTTAGTTGAATATAAAATTAAAATTGCGTATATAATAAAAATTATTGCGATTGTATTTAGAAACATCGTTATCTTTTTTTACTACGCCCCTGTCTCATATTGATCTGCCAGTGTGCCAACTGCTTTTTTCTTGGGCTGGCTGAATCACTGGATCTAATCTTTTTTAGTTGTGCTATTGTAATACCTTTTTTAATGCCGTGTCTACCACTATCGCCTTTGTCTTGTGGGTTACGACCATCAGCAAAGTTTTCTCCTACCTTTCTAGGATCTTCTGCTGTGCCACCATCTATTACATCAGTGACTTCACGCTTGGGTAGGCTGTTCAAGGCGTGTATCTGCATTAAATCCAAATCTTTAAAACTAGGTTCTATTTTCATAGCGTGCTGAACAGCAGTCTCCCTATTTGGGGCCCTAACCTTAACTGCCACAGTAGGTGTATCTTTATCTACATTATATACATAGAAGATAGGCATAAAACTACCGTGTTGTGGCTGTTGAGCACTAGACCATTTTTCAGGTGCAGCACCTTTCCCTATGACAAACACGAACCCATTATCACTGTTATTTCTATACAATGGATCCTTTTGTATTTCATCAAATGGTATAACGTGCCATCCTACCTGCTTG
>Ga0129333_10007419_pt1 | contig 10346 bp, 4 predicted proteins | sample CPB6_08_DNA_FD_94474 | JGI IMG/M metagenome (GOLD analysis project Ga0129333, IMG submission 94474) | Freshwater to marine salinity gradient microbial communities from Chesapeake Bay, USA - CPBay_Sum_0.6_0.8_DNA | ecosystem: Environmental > Aquatic > Marine > Coastal | place: USA: Chesapeake Bay...
CCATCCCGGCACATACGTCTCGCCCGTATGGGCCTGCTGCACGTACCCGTAGTACTTGGCTTCCTGCCCGTTAAACGAGGCGTTCTTACCAAGGGGATATTCGTTGCTTGGGCCGATGCTTGCAACGAATGTTCCGTTCTCATTGGTGAACACGTCGCTCTTGCCGTCGCCCTTCAATCCCTGTAGCTGGGAAACATCAATTCCGGGAAGAGTTTCTGCTGATCCAATGTATTGCTTGGTCTTGAATCTCAGGCTACCGTTCTCTCCGCCGTACTCGACATCGGCGTAGATCGGTGGATTGGCAGCATCATGCTTCTTCTGCGTGATGTCCATGTCTCGTGCTGCTTGCCAGTTATCCGGATCAATCCCGAAGGTTCGTTGGGACTGGGCGCGGTAGTACTGCTCCTCAGTAACAGGCTTCCCCATTATATTCATGACTACAGGGGATGTATCCTTTGTCTTATCGTATGGCATTTGTCCTTCCTCTTATCGTGGCGTACTGTTCAAGTACGCTTTGTAGTCAGGAGAGTTGAGGTACTGCTTGTAATAATCCGGCTTTGGTGCCGGTGCTGGCTGTGCCGTAGGAGTCGGAGTTGGGACGTCCGCTATTACACCGCCGGGACCCCAATCTCCAGTGGGCTTGCTCTGATTGGGATTGTATGGCCGGAACCCGCCGGGCGGAACTCTATTATCAAAGGAACCACCACGAAACGGCTCGTCCCATCCGGGACCGGGTATTCCGGGCCTACTCACTCCTTGTGGAGGCGGTAATCCGGGTCCACCAGTACCACCCCAATTATCGTATATCGGTTGCTGTGGTTGTGGCGCACCGGGCCTAATTTGACCCCATCCACCCGGTCTCTGGAGCATGAAGCCACCGCCACCGGGATAGCCACCACCGCTACCACCCCAGCCGCCGCCACCCCAGCCGCCATACCCACCACCGAAGCCACCCGGACTCGGGCTAGGCCGACCCCAACCACCGTATCCGCCGAAGCCACCGCCCCCACCGTAACCCCCGCCAAATCCGTTACCCGGAAAGGGACGTGGTTGTGGTTGACGCCAAGGACTGTTAAATCCCCAACCCCCGTAACCACCGCCCCCGAAGCCGCCACCGCTTGTACCATTACCCCAGCCACCCGGCATTGGACGTGGTTGCGGGTATCCCCCATAGCCACCCCCGCCGTAACCGCCACCCCCGAAACCACCCGGATAACCCTGCTGCGGGTTATTGTTAAAGTACTGTGGATTGGCAGCCTTGAAGCGAGCAATTTCATCCGCACCGCGTTGATCTTCTGGTGTCCAGACGTGCGTCATGGCTTGGTCATTGTATGCCATTATGTTTACCTCGGCCCAACTGGGGGCTGTTGCGGAATGGTGGGCTGACCGGTCTTTGGAGGCATGGCTTGCTGCGCCCCAAGGAAGGCACGATACATACCAGCAGGCGGTACAGGCATCGCCTTTACAGGCATCGGCTTGCCCCCGACCGGCTTTAAGGGCATCGGAGTACCACCCCCGACCGGCAGGTTCGGCTGCATCCGTTGCATCTTGAGCCTGCGTATAGCTTCGGCCCGAGCGAACTGATCCCTAGGCAAGGAGTTATATCCCGCAGGCGGGGCCGCAGAAGGCGGCGGTACAAATCCACGAGTAGGTCCAGCGTTGTTGACAAATCCCATTTTAGTATCTCCTTGATCCAAAGCCGCCACCGCCCCTGATGTACGGGGCTGGTACCATTGAGGGAGGGGTAGGGGTTGCGGCCTTAGCCAACCCACCTTGTTCAGTAGCACGGTTGCGTATGGCGTTTTGCAGCCGACCACCTATCGTATAGAGCGGAGCCTGCGTAGCGGTGTGGTTCTGTCTACCTTGGAACCCAGCAACGCCCTGCTGACCCCTATTCAAATCCTGTCCGGGCATGTTACGCCGGGCTTGTGAAGCTTTAGTTAGCCACTCGGAGAATACCCCGCGCATACGCGGGTCTCTGATAGCTCCGGGGACTCTAGTATTTGCGCGTTTCAACAACCTCGTTCTCCATAAGTATTTGCTTATACCAATAGTAGCGCTTCTCTGCTTCCTCAAGGGTAATCGCATCGTTCCTATCTTCGTACTCACCACCCGGAACAAACTTAGCTAGAGTTTCGCGATACTCTTCTAACGTAGGAGGATAGTACGTACCATCAGCGAAGTTTTCAATGGCGTGTCCGCCAGCCCTAGTTATAGAGCCAGCTTCCCGTAGGGCTAGTTGTATTTCCTCACTGCTGCGCCCGAGAACTTGATGTGCTCCCTGTACCATGTGATACAGGGTATCGAAGTTCTCCCGACGCAGGTTGTTGTACGCACGGAACGCTGCTTGGAACTCCTCATAGTTCTTGTAGTCTCCCGTGGACAACTCATTCTTCATCCTTGTCCCAGCTTTCTGCATCTGGTACTCTTCGCGCTTGAATAGCTGTGGGAAATCTTCCGTAAAGGACATCTGCCTTTGCTTCAGCCCAGCTACGTGCGCTGCTCCGTAGAGCAGAACCTTCAGCATGTCAGACTTGTCATCTTCGAGGGAGGCATCATATAGCTTCTCGATGAACTCTGGCAGATCGGCGAACTGGTCTATTGTAGCCTTCGGGCCAACAGACTCCACAACCGCAGCGGCAGCGGCACCAAATGTACCACCACCCAACGCTTTTTGCACATCATCCGCACGCTTCTTAATCCACGAATCATCTTTATATGTCCAGACGTTCTCGTCCTTCTTGAAGCGCTTGGCAAACGTACCAAACAGTACCTCTTCTTGCAGGAACAAACTTGCTGCCCCCTCAAAGGTAGCCTTGATGGTTGCTAGTAGCAGGTTCTCGTCGCCTGTTTCGGCGGCGTACATGATGCGCTTAGCCATCTTCGTAGCTACAGTCTCGATGGCTCCCGTAGGGATCATGTAGTCAAGAGACATCATGGTGTAGTCCCCAGTCTCTTCATCTATATGTGACAGGGTAGCTAGCGTATCCCTAGCCCACTCTGGTAGCAGGGCTTTGGTTTTCCTCTGATAATAGTTATCACCCGTTCTTGTCAACAGGTTTTCCTCAATGATCCCGACCTCTTCTTCGTCATCGTCATCGAAGTATTCCGATACTGCAACGAGAGCATCCTTAGCCAGATTACCGACAGCGGTAGCTGCTGCAGATCCTGCAGTCCACAGAGCCAAGCGGCCAGATAACTTACCTAAACCTAGGGCTATAGCCATAGCTCTTTGGTTAGACCCTATCTTAGTTCCGTCCCGCATGGTACCAGTAATGCCGCCCTCGATCAGACTAGCTCCATAGAGCACGCCGTTTATGTTGCTACGGAGTACCTCATATGGGAACGAGGGGAACGCACCGATTATCGTGTTACGGCTTATGGCCTTGATGATCGGGGCTGTACGGGAGAAGGTTGGATACGTCTGCAGCACCATCTCCGACGCCCAATCCAGCGCCTTGTTCAATTGCTTGGTCTCGTTCGCGTCTAGCTGTTTACCGGACAAGCCTTTATCCAATAGAGCCTGCGATCCAGAGGTAAGCTGAAGGTATTCAGCCGCCTGCATCAGGAAAGCAGAGCCCTTAACGGACTCGTCCTCAAGACGGAACCACTCATCTGCATTGTGCTTAACCCGATTCCATGCCTTGCCGTACCACTTACGCATTTCGTTTTCAGCGTTCACAACCATGCTATCTGGACCAACGCCTAGGCCACGTTCACGGATGTCATACATAACACCGGAACGCCCACCATCATACAGCATGTTGCGAGTCGTCATCCAGTCTTGCAAGATCCTAGCCTTCGGATCGCGATTCATTATAGCCGCTTCTTCGGCTTTCTCGGACCACGCTTCTCTGACTTGGCTCATGCTAAACTTAGCCCCAATACTACGAGCACGTGCCCCACCCAAGCTGAACGTATTGGCGGCCCAGTGTAGCATACGCGTAGAGAAGAGGTTACGCGGGTGCGCCAGAGCGTTGAACACAACCATCATGTACTTGGTCCACGAGGAGACACCACGAATGATCTTGAGTCCTGCGTTCTGGTCTCCACCAGCGTCAGAACCAAACTGATTCTTGACAACATCAGCTATCTCTCGTGGTACAAGAATCTCGTGGCCCTTACGGAAGCCGTAAAAACCCGGAATGGTGAAGGAACTGTCGCCAAGCGACGTACCCTTCTCAGCAAGCGACACCAAGCCAGCAGCCTGCGGAGAGCTGGCGTCGATAGCACCGATACCGTTGGCCGTGAACACACGGGCTATGTGCCCTAAGTATTCCGCAGCGTATACGTTGGTTGCAATGTTCTCGATGGTATCGTACACAATGCTTTCGGTGTCCGTTACCTCGTTCAGGGCTTCCCGCATAGCCGCGTTAAGCTTGTTCTGAGCACGTACCTGCTTAACCCCCAACGCCAGAGTAGGATACTCCTTCGCCATCATATCGACAGCTTGGTTAAAGGTCATCGTAAGCAACTGCTCACGCTTTGACTCATAGTATTCGCCAAACGCTTTGCGATCTTCCTTATCTAAAGACTGGCGCAGGGTTATTGCTGCTCTGCGGATCTGGTCCCTGTCCGATAACAATAAGCGACGCCGTTCCTGCAGCCCACGTACAGCACCCCAACCCGGCTTATTGCCGGCGTTGGCGTCTACGTCCATGCTGTTAACCAGATTGGTCAAGGCGTTGGCGTACGCTTGGTCGTCCTTTGGAAGCACAGACTTAACTGCTTCTCTGAGCGACTTCAGCTTGGCGTCGTACAGACGGGCATAGGCTTGGGGATCCTTTAGCGCGATAGGCTTAATATCCTCTAGGAAGTTAGCTTCACTAACACGACCGCCCTTTGTCTGCTTGCCTAGGGGGGTAATGACATTACCCTTAGAGAACACCAATTCGTTAGCAGTCTTATCTGACGTATCTCTAGGGCCGGGCTTGACATGCGAACGCCAGATGTTGTGCGTACCGTCGTTGAGCAGGCGGATAAGTTCGTGCATGCTCATCTGATCTACCTCCGCATCGTTGCGCGGAAGTCTCCATGCAGCTCGGGCGTGGTCGATCAGGATACCCATATGAGAACCGAGCAGTTCTTGGGTAGTCCTGCCCGTGTTTGCTATGCTGTGTGTCAGGTAGGCTCGCCCGTTGCGAATGGTCGCACGGGTACGGGTACGATCCCAAGCACCTACAGTTAACCCTAGACGGGCAATCTGATCCCTGTGCTTCATAAGCATATTCAGGTGCCCTATCGCCTTATCTGGTATCTTTACTCCGTATTCTTTCTCGACGGCGTTGCGGGTGGTGCCCTCCAAATAAGAGTTGATGGCATTCTGCCAGTTCCTATTGTCGCGGGTCCAGCCGCTCTTCTTCAGTTCATGTCTAGCTGATACCCAGTGTTCTCTGGCCTTGACACCTTCGTTACGCACCTTACCCTTGACACGAATGAACTTGTCAACGATCTGCTGCTTGGTCTTTACTTGTCTCTTAGTCTTGTTGTTCGTCGAGACTGCATCTATGATATTGTACAGCCCCGCATAGCGAGAGAAGCGAAAGTACTTACCTGCCTTGACGTACGCAGCATGCAACTTGGCATGCCGACGCAGCCAGTTACCTGCCCTACTGGTGACAACCGATGCCTCGAATACGGACTGTGCCCGCGAATCCGTAGAATCCATGTCATTTACTTCGGCTTGACGTTGGACGTTAGCTGGAGTAGGCGGTATCACTGGGGTAGGTGTAGCCGCATCCTCAACCGTCGCGGCTTCAGCGGTCTCAATGCCCTTCTTTGGCGTAACCAACTTCTTCCACGCATCCGTCTGCTCAAGCTTAACAGCATCCTTGGCCGTGTACTCTACAATCTCGCGGCGAATGGCTGGATCCCATACGGTCTCCTTCCAGCCCAGTATGTTAGCGGCGGACTGCAGCTTCTTCTCTTGGTTGGTAAGCTTGGCATATCCAGTATCCATCGCTGGAGTACTGGCAGGACCTACTCCTTGAACTATACCAACGCCCTTCTCTCTAAGTTCGACGGGACCTATAGCTTTCGGCAAGGAAGCTTCCAGCGTAGCGTTAGCTAATTCCTCGCGCACCTTCGCCGTGTCCTGCTCGAACAGAAGCTCTCCCTTCTTTGCTGCCTTCTTTTCCTCGGCTGGCTTAGCAGCCGCAGCTTCTTCTCTCGCCAGTTCCTCGGCAGCTACCTGATCGTCCAACCACTGCTCAAACTCTTGACCAACTACCGGTTGTTCAGTAGGCTCAAGGATAGTAGGGCCTCGCGTATCTTCCTTGCTCGTCCGGATCTCGTCAAGAACCTTCTTGAGATCCTCCTGCGCTACAATCCTGCCCTTGCCGGTAGCCTCGCGATCCGTCCTCAAGCCCTCTTCCAAGCGCTTCAGGCGATCAATAGACTCCTGCGACAGACGGCCGACCTTAGCGTTATCACCCTTTAGCCGGGCTTCCATCTTGCGGGCATCGGCCCGTAGCTTATTGGCTTCCTTTATCTGCGCCTTAGTAAGCCTGTCGATCCTGCCCGTCGTCTCTTTTAACAGACGATTGGACCGGATGGATTCCTCTTGCAGCTTAGCCAGTTGTGCCTCAACTGAGTCAACGGTAAGCGTACGGCCCTCGATGGGCCGGGGGGATGGGATCTTTTCTCCGGCAGCTTCTACGGCAGCGGTGGACGCTACAGCCTCAGCTTGAGTGACATCCCTAGTTTCCGGAATTAACGGAATACCAGTAGCCCCTTCGCCACGATTCAACTCCTCTATTTGACGGAGCTTTTTGGCTGTTGGCGGAACAATACCATTACGCTTAATACGCTCAGCCGCCTTGGCGTGGGAAATTTTCCACACGCTGGCGGATGCTTTGACCAGATCAAGATACTCCTGCATCATGTCTGGTTCTTTAGCTAAGTTCTTGCGGACGTAGGCAACGATTTCTTGCGCTACGGGTGTGCGGTAGAACCTGTCTAGGTCGGCTGCCGAGAAATCCTCGGAAATTGGGATATCGGGATTGAGCGCAACCAGCATCGACCGATACATGGCGATGGTCTTATTGATCTCCTCCGATGGCATATCAGACTTGAGCATCGTCTTGATAAGCGCACGCGCACGGGCGCGCTGGCGTTCGCCCTTCTCGGTTAAACGCACTGCACCGCCTGTACTACGTACCTGAGCGACGTCATCATATGCCGCATCAGTCCACTTCCAAGTACCGTTATCAAGTGCGATATACTTGGTATTCTTCAAGGACTCAATAAGGTCAGGCGTGAGTTTAGGCAGGGAGACTTCCTGCTTAACCGTTCCAGACCTGCCGAGGTCGTTCTCATAGAACGGCAACAGGAAATCTTCCAGCTTCTTGGCATACTTCGCCTCGGCGGTGGTGAGATCCAACATCGCCTTTCCTTCGGCGTCGATGGCCCACGTCCACTTGCCGTCAACGATGCTAATCAGACCCGATCCCTTCAGAGCAGAGATCAGACCCTTGGTAACTGGAGGCAACTCCGGGGTTTCTTTGGTCTTAGCTTCTACTCTCTTGGCTTGCTTGAGAACTTCAGCACGGAAGGCTTTGTCGGCCTTCTCACGACCAGTTACATCCTCTACCCTGCTCTCTCCCTTTTCCGTACGCGTACCTTGCTGCCTACCAGCCAGCCGTTCCTCATAGGCGGGCTGTGCTTGCTTACCGCTACGCTCCTCGGCTGCCTTCTCCGCAGCCCGAGCCTCCTCCCTACGCTTGGTCCTAAGAGCCTCGCGCTTCTTGGTTATCGTCTTACCGCCCGGCAGCTTCTCCAGTCTACCCTTGGTAGCCTGCGACACCCTAGCCGGGATGGTGTAAATGACGGGAGCGTCATAGAACTTCTCCGTCCCAACGCTTTCCGGCTTAACGTCGTAGCCCGTCATGCGGTCGTTCAATTCTAGCGACAGAACACGGATGTTTCCATCAGGCAATACCTGATACGCCCGTTCTTCGAGCGTGGTTCCGGCCTTCATTCTATCCCTAGCAGTCTTGCTGATGAACGTCAATATCCTTGCCTTACCATCACGAGCTAGGCGAGGTAACTTGAGGGGAACGGCTACGTCTGGATCGCCATTGGCGTTCTTGTTTTCGGCGATTCTCTGCTTAACCGTCTCAGCCACCTTGTCTTGGCGGCCCTTGATCTCCTCTACCAGCTCCAGCTCCAGTTCTTGCGGAGTACGTCGAGTAACGGCAGCAGCCGTTCTTCCGACGGGAACGTCACGAATCGTACGACTAGCTTCCGCCTGCTCTTTTCCAACCAGCTCTGTCCCGAGATCGGTTCCACCAGCCCGAGCGGTTCTGCGCTGTACTCTTAGCGCATCCTGAATAACTTGCCGCAGCGGTTTGGCTCCGCTGAACAGTATCTTATTGGAGCCTTGGAATTTATTAGCGTTGGCAAGCCGGTTAACTTCCTCCATAGATACGTCGGGAGTACCGTAACGTGTAGCGTTACGGAGGGCCTTATTCACTTCTTCCTTGAAGTCACGGGGTGGACGCGATTGTTTCGGATTGAAGTCCTTCTCGTACCGTTTACGGTTGGTTCTGCGTCCAGTAGCCTCGTCTGTATAGATGTAGTGAGGCTCTGCCTCGGTTTCGTCCAGTACCCACGTATACGCTACCTTGCCCCGATTGCTTTCGTACTCCACGAACACGCGGCCCGTCTCTGGGTTGTACGCAGTGACTTGCCAAACGCCCTTAGTTCCTTTGCGCGCATAGGGTACATTCTCAGGACGAGCAGCAACGCCCCACCCTTCCGCCTCCGGGGTACGTTCCTTCTCTATCTCGTCCGCTATGCCAGCACGTTCAATACTAAACGCCTCCGCCTCTTCGTCGGCAAGCTGCGCGTCAATCGCGTCTTGATTGAGCTGAGGTTGGAGGAGATCCTGCTCCGTCACCGTCTCGATATCGGCTTCCATGCTCAGATTGGCAGGGGCATACTGCACATTCCCACCCCCACGGTACCGCAGGCCTTCAAATAGCCGGGCTTCTTCACCGGCCATCCGGTCCATCTGGAGAGTGAAGTCCTCCCAGATAGCTTTAGCCTCTTCGGGTAGGTTTTCTGCCGCCCCAAAGGCTTTATTCCACGTCGATCCTTGGTCGAGGTCCACCAAGTTCTTATTTTGAACTCGAACGTCGTACTCCCGACGTGCCTGATCCTCGATAACAGGCATATTTGGGGACGCAAAACCCTCCGTATAACCCGTGTACCCCTGCGCTGGCTGCGTAGGAGCCCCTAGGTTCGCTTCATATGAAAAACCGCTATATGGGTCTGGCTCTGGGGCTTGCTCCTCAACTGGGGCCTCCTGCGGAGGCGGGGGAGCCGGTCTTTCCATCGTAATCTGGGCATTACTGGGGTCAAGGGCCTGTGTAGCGTCGGCCATTGGGTCTTGCTCGACGAACTGGTTTGCCCTATCCGCAGCCCGATTGCTTGGGATCGTAGCGGCAGCCATACCGCCGCCCGTAAAGGCACCCAGCACGCCAGCATATCCCTCTCTCTTGAGAAGATCCCATGTACTGCCGACGTCCTCGCCCTTTCCGGCCTCGGAAAAGATCGTACCCGCTTCGGTCAGGACCTCAGATGCAGCTTCCCGACCACCAATGCCCATCAGATCCTTGACCGTCTTGGCACCTACCAACTTGTCGAAAATACCGAGCAGCTTCTCTGGACCAAGCTCCAAGGCAGCAGACTTAAAGCCTTCCGCCCGCGCCATGTCCTCGTTAGCTCCCCTTCTTTTAGCCTCTTCGTAGGCGCGACCGTATGAAGTGACGCCCATCATTGATAGACCGAGACTCGGGTTCTTGGTAGCTAGGGTAACTCCGATGCTGGGTAGTTGCTCGGTTATGGCAGTTACTACGTCATAACCAAAGCCACCAAAAGCACCTTCCGGACGAGCTGCCTGAGCTTTGGCTCGCTCACTTTCTGCTACATCCCTAAGCGCGGTTTGCGTATCCGATAACCACTCAGGACGTTCCTTTTCTTCCGTTACTTCTGGCAAATCTCCGCGCAGCGCACGTCCAATACCGCGTCCCAGATTCATGCCAAGTCCGTAGACGGGATCCATCGGACCCCGAGCGCCCTCGTCTATCAGGGCAGACCCAGTTTCGGCCAAGGCAGCAGTTGAGGCAGCGGCAATACCGCCCCCCACCCGCTTAGTCTTTTCCCAGAAGGTTTCTTCTTCTTCCTCGTCCTGATCCCGATACGACTCCCAATTGGAGCTGATGAACGACAGAATTTCGTCGTCAGACGCATCATCTGGGCCTTCTACTTCGTAGATGTACCCGTCCGGACCTTCAATTTCGTAGATGGCTAGCGCCATTACGGTCTCCCAATGTTAACTACCA
>Ga0129333_10007420_pt1 | contig 10344 bp, 8 predicted proteins | sample CPB6_08_DNA_FD_94474 | JGI IMG/M metagenome (GOLD analysis project Ga0129333, IMG submission 94474) | Freshwater to marine salinity gradient microbial communities from Chesapeake Bay, USA - CPBay_Sum_0.6_0.8_DNA | ecosystem: Environmental > Aquatic > Marine > Coastal | place: USA: Chesapeake Bay...
ACCAAATGCTCTATTAAATACATTTTGTGATTGTTCGAAACCGTATGCTACAGAAGGCTGTGTTTTAGCACCATTGATTGTAGATTGGTTCTGAAATAATACATTACCTATGTTAATTATAGAGTCAAATTGACCATTGCTAAACGGTGTACCTTGTGCATAAATATTACCGGTCGAATCGATTCCGACGAATGCTTGCTGGTAGGATGCGGTAAATGGTGAAATACTTGCCGATAAATTACCCCAGTTTAGATATTGAATTGTTGGGTATGGATTATCATTAAGACTTGCGTTTAGATTGACGATAATACCGCTACCGCTACCAATTTGATAAACAGTAGATGATTGAGTTGTAATTAAACCACCGTTTAATAAACCTGTATATAAATTACCCTCTAACCAACGTAAACGAGTTACGTTATTATATCCTTTACTGTTTTGACTGAAGTATAAATCTTGAGTAGATCCTGATACATAAATGTATGATGCGGATACTGAAGTATTAATGTTAGTAGTTACAGGTAAAAATCTTGTATAACCTGTTTGTTCTATATCACCAAATATGTTAATTGTAGGAGTATTTGAACCCTGTGATCCTGATATGGTTAAGCTACCTGATAATGAAGTATTACCTATTAGATTATTATTACCTACTTGGGTAGTGGATCCTGTTATGTTCAACGAGCCTGTAATTACAACATCTTGACGCAAAGGATTTACGTAAGATGCTGTTAATGCATGAGAGGCTGTTAATGAAGAAGGTGCATAAGATGCACTTATTGCATAGGAAGAAGAAACAGCCTGACTGGCGGTTCCAAATAATGATCCTGTAAATGAAGTTGCTGTGATAGTACCGTTGACATTAACGGAGCCGGATTGTGATAGTGAGCCGGTAAATACTATTGTGTCTATATTGGCTGTAAATACATTACCCGTACTACCTGAAACGTTAAAAGATCCAGTTACGTTAAGGGCACCGTTAATTGATACGTTCTGATTTAACGGATTGACAGATGAGGCTGTTAGTGCATTCGAAGCTGAAACTGCCCAGCTAGAGGTGCCGAATAGAGATCCTGTAATTCCATTAACTACAGTGAGAGAGTTCAGTGATGCGTCCGAACCACTGACGAGGAGTTTTTTCCAATTTGGCATACTATATCTTGACAGTTTCTTCTGCGGTTAGATACATACACTTATGCCGTGTATATGCCTACTTCCTTTATCAGGCCAACAGTGCTGTCCTTAATATAAATATCAGGTAATCAGGGTAGCTTAACGTAATAGTCTTGTAGTTTTAAGACTAATTCAAAAATCTTTTGAACCTGTTCTCCTCTGAAATGAGATTCTCTGACAAGATTCAATAGAGTCTCGACTTCTGCTTTGTTCAGACTTAAAATAGGTAAAGGAGCCTTTTGGGGCTCCTCTACTTTATTATGTACAACGACATTTTTAGCGTTAAAACCCATAACTATCCTTTTAATTACTCTCTTAAGAGTAGATCCAAATACTTTCATCGTTTCCTATGAATAGGTTACCTTTCGCTACATATCTGCCGGGTGCAGTACTAGGATTCCCGCTTGCTCCTTCCACTACAGCTGCTACATAAGCATCTGGCGTATAAGCACTCTGATTAGCAGTAAATGAGCCTGTGAAACCCCATCTTGTAGCTCCGCTATCGAAAGCGAATAACTCTCCTACGTCTTGAGTTGCTTGCTGTACTACGATACCTCCGTCTCCGGCAGCATTTGAACCAGAAGCAAGTAGAATAAATCTATCGGCTACTTCTAAGTTAGTCGTATTTTGGAAACTAGCAGTACCGAATACTGTCAAGTTATTGCTAACTGTTAAGTTATTACCAATGGTTACGTTATTGGGTAAACCAATTGTAATTGTTTGACCAGCTGCAGAAGTTTCGATTTCATTGTTAGTACCGACAACTGATAAAGTCTGCGTTAATAAGTCTACAGTACCACCTCCGGTTGAACCAGAAATATCTAATTCTGTAACTAGACCAGTTAATTGAGAACCATCACCTTTGAAGGATCCAGTGAAGGAACCTGTAAGACTTGAATTGGCTCCTGTTAGTTGAATTGAACTAACGCCGCTTACTACAGTACCGTTATCACTTAAACTAGTGTTAGTGAAGGCGGTTCCTGTCCATTTAGTGATTGCGTCAGTATTAAGGCCAGCGGCGCCAGAAACGGCAACTGTTGCTGTTGTACTACCGTCGTAGGTGAAAACTGAAATACCGGTACCTTGAGTCAGGTCGGGAAGATCTGTAGTACCTACAAAATTACCAGTAAAGGAACCGGTAAAGGAACCGGTTAACTTAGAATTTGCTCCTGATAATTGAATTGAGCTGCCTCCGCTTACTACTGTACCGTTATCTGTAAGGCTTGAATTCTCGAAAGCGTTACCAGTCCACTTAGTTACTGCGTTAGAGCTTAAACTGGCAGCTCCAGAAACGGCTATTGTTGCGTTTGCACTACCGTTAAAAGAGAAGTCGGATACACCAGCACCTTCTGAAAGGGTACCTAGTGTAGTTGATGCTACGGAAGCAGTAACAGCGTGAGAGGCACTAAGTACGCTATTCATTCCTAGAGGGCCATCTACTCCGCTACTTAAAATATAAGATGCGGTATTAGCTGTGAATGAACCAGTACTTTGGTAGCTAAATAATCCCGTCGTTGTATCGTAGGATATAATGTTAGGCTTATTTGCGCTAGCTAATCCGGCTACGTTTAGTGACCCGGTTATTGCTACATTGTTATCGACACTCAGATTGTTTAGCTGGGCTATACTACCTGAGACTACGACTTTTTTCCAATTTGCCATTTTTTTTTAATTTATTAATAAATAGTACGTTTTAGTCTAAACCTACGTAAAAATTAGTTGAAGTAAACCAAATTCCTCCGTTTGGTGCTGGACCTACTGGATTTGAAGATTGAGTTGCAAATTGCACAATACTCTCACTTACTGTTAGTACAGGTTGTTGGGTTTGTTTATTACGTACGTAGAAATATTCGCTGTATATATCTACAACAGTAGTTGAACCTGTAATAAAGAAAGTGCTTCCTGTATATATTAAATTAACAGAAGCAGTAGCAGCATTAGAGGACCCGTCTGAAACGAGAAGTCTCCCTGGGCCTGGATTATTTATAGTCTCAAATCCTTCTCCAGGTGATCCTACAGGTATAAATGCAAATTGATCGTTTTCGTTAGGGTCGTTACCTGCTGAGGTTAGTTGTATAACGCCGTAAGATTCATATCCAGTTTCAGAAGGAGCTACACTGGTTACTTGTAGTAGCTTATAAGTTCCTGATTCATTAAGACTTACGAGTTTAATTATCGTTCCGATAGTTAAATTATCAAGGTATCCTGAAAAGCTAACATTAGGATCGTAAGCGAAATTATCAAAAGAAGCCGATGTTGGAGAAGAGGACCAGGGTTGGTTTAGTTTAAAGTATCCGTTACCTGGATCGATTCCAGTACTAAGGCTTGAAGTATATCTCCAAATAGCTAGCTGACCTCCAGTTTCTGCACCAACTAATAGTCCGTTCACAAATAAAGAACCGGATAAATTCGTACTACCGGTAACGGCTAAACTTCCACTTATTATAGCAGATCCTGTATAGGGGAACGAAGAAACGTTTGCTACGTAAGAAGCTGTTAATGCATACGACGAAGATATAGCATTTGAAATAGATCCGCTAAAGTAAGAAGCAGTTAATGCAAGTGAAGCAGTGGCGGGGACTAAGGTAGTTAAATTTATTAAAAAAGTTGTTCCGTCTCCTTTTGTAAAAGTAATGATCGGATTAGAGAAAGAAGCGGTTTCTACTAGAGAACCTGTATCTGTTGATCCGGCATTTAATGCATAAGATGCAGTAATTGCATAAGATGCTGTTCCAAAAAGGGATCCTGTGGCGCCTCCGTAAAGATTGACAGTACTTAAAAAATCAGCGGATCCTGTAACTCCCAGGCTTCCTGACATTAAAATAGTACTTCCGCTTACGCCATTTAAGGCATAAATAATTCTTAGAACCTGTTCGGACTTAATTATTTGACCCGGAGATATACCGGTTGTTGATATAGTATTCGCCACTCCTAAGAAGTTTAATTATAAATAGTTCATTCCATAACAACAATAAACAGAATACTATTGCACTTGTTCGGTGCTAAATACTATCTTACATATATTATATGTTTTTCCAGAAAGCTGTGCTAAATAAGCATTTAGCGAATCAGGAATTAAATAACCATTTACAGTCAAGTCGAATTCAGTTCTTACAAGCCTGTCTTCTCCCTGTTCGTAGACCTGAGCATCGTTAAATGTTTCAGTTTTTGTTAAAAATTGAAAAGAATCCGGGTCTCCCCAGTATGAATTAGAAGCAAAATTGATCGCTTCTATCATTTTATTCATCTGTTCTACAAAATTCGTCCATACTATGCAGGTATAATTCAACGTTACATAGTCAGGTGTAACTACCACCGTGTACTCTTTTTGAGGCTTTTGATTCTGTAAAACATTAAAATTATCGTATATATTCCTTCTTGAAAATACTTTTTCATATAACTGTACGTTTCTTGCTACATTACCGTCTATCTTATTTCCAAGAGTTCGATTCTGTACTACTGAAGATCTCTTAAAAACAAGTAGCGGTGACATAATTTTCGCTGCATTATCTCGGTAGTATCCATCCTTCTGTATCGACTTCCACTTTTCTGGTGATCCGTAAATAACAGGTACTAGTACCGTACTATTGTTTTGAAACACAGTAAGCTTAAGTACATTTGTAAAGTGATACATTATAGCTTGATCAATATCTTTTAATCCTATAGAGTACTTCTTGTCTCCTGTAGGTTCAAAAGCAGTCTCGTATGCTCTGTTGAATTCAGGTTGCCCAGGTTTAAATGGTTCAGAAAAAACGAGGTTGGGATTACCGTACTGCGGATCAGCAGGGATAATCAATTTATTCATAAACTCCCTTCTAGTCTCTGGACGTACTATCTGTGGCATATTAGAGTCTCTGTTGTGTTATACCCAGTCTTTCTGGAGATGTCATATGGGTGTTCAAAATAATTGAAAAGCTAGTTCCAAAGTTGTTTAAACCTTGAGAGTATGAGTAGTTCGGATCTTTTCCTAAGAATAGCTGGTTTTCGTTTACGTTATCTACTTCGTAGTACAATTCGTTATACATAACGATATCTCCTGTCTCAGGTACTACGTTAGCTGTTTCTAGATCCGGTTTCAAAAATCTAAAATCTACCTCTCTCCTACTGTCAGGTCCGAAATTATTATCTGTAACTGTTGTGAAATCTCCTCTCACTATCAAGCAGTTTAAAAGTACCGGGCCGATATACTGCTTAACAATAGCTTCTCCATACATATTTGGAGGTGTTGCAGGTAATACTACTTTATAATAGCCTACTTGCTGAGTTACTACATCGTTTACAAACTCGGATGCTACTCCTAATTGCATTGTTGCGTCTCTTACTGAACCGAATAGAGCCATAATTATCCTATGTATACCATTAGCGGTATACTATTTAAAGTATCGTTAAGAGATTGGTTTTCTGATTGCTTTCTTTCAAGTTGCTTTTGTCTGGACATGTCTTCAAAATCCAGTCTTAATTTTTCTCTCAAAGCAGCTTGCTGTTCTTTACCTCTAGTAATTAAATCGTTATAATTAAGTGTTGCTTCAGCCCCAGGAATAAGTACTGTCTGGTATTTTCCTCGAATTAAACCTAGTAGTTCAGAAGCTAATGCTAAAGTATATTCAAAGATCCACTGCTTACCTGGTTGATTGATGTTTGAATAAGTAATTAATCCGTAAGGTGCAAGTGCAGGATTAGCTACTAACCCTTGACTTCCACTATAAGGACTGTTTTCAGTCAACGACATTAAATCAGATTGGAATGCATATTGAATAGAAAGATATGCTCCGTAATTATTTGTATAGTTGCCGATAGGTACTGGTGTTACTCTTAAGTTAGTACCTATGAGTTCAAAGCTCCATTCAGGTAAACGTACATCATTTGACATCTCTAACTCCTGAATTCTTTGGATATCCCAAAAAACAGGGTAGTAAGTTACACTGTTATTTCCGCCATATCCCATACCTCCGTATCCGCCCCAATCCCCGGGCCATGCACCTGATCCTCCAAGCTGTGGGTAGTAGGCACCATACCCGTACCCGTAAATTGCAGGAGGGGCTTGGTACATTACTCTCTGAATTATTATTCTGTCTCCAGGAGACATACTTTGGGATGCAACTGCCCAATCGTATACATTATAATTTTGTTGCCCTGATATCAATTCTAATGAACCGCTTTTCCAACTTACAAATCCTCCTACTCCTGCTACTTGTCCGTAAGTTTCTGCTATATTAACAAGATTAGTCAGGTTTGGTGAAACTACAGTATTATTAAGTAGGGAAGAAGTTGGCTGCCCTTCGAGGGTCAAATAGTTATCTTTGATTTTTAATTGATAGAGCTCTTCAGCATAAATTGAAACTGCTTCTTCAAAGCATGCATAAATTGATCCAGACTGTAATTCGACGTCAAGTACAGGGTATCCTAACTTCCAGGCTACGTAATTTGCAACTTTAGGGCCATCAGATTGATATACTGTATTATTATCGTAGAAGCCGAAAGGAGTACTTCCTGATATTGGTCCTGGGTTCCCGTTGTAAATTATAGGATTTGCCATATTATTTAGTCTCTATGATCTGTGTATATTTTTAAAATGTCTTCAACGATCGGGTCACGGTGATTTGTTTTCAAAGTCACGACTGAAAAGCCTTCTACACTTGTCAAATTATTACAAATAAATCCAAAACCTGATAATCTCTTATCTTTTAAGTCAATCTGAGCAGTATCCCCGCATATTATCATTTTTGAGCCTTCACATATTCTACCCAAGATTAACTCCATTTGCCTATGTGTAATATTTTGACCTTCATCAACTACTACACAACAATTCGTTAAATTTCTACCTCTCATAAAGGCTACAGGAATGACTTCAATCCTACCTTCTATGATTTCTTTATCGATCTTCTCCTTGCTATACAGCCTATACATGTTATCGTATATTGCTGCTGTGTAAGGAGCAAGTTTTGCATCTTTATCCCCAGGCATAAAACCTAATTCTTCCCCTGCAGTCACAGCTGGTCTTGTTAAAATTACCTTTTCAACCTGACCTGTAAAGAGCAAATCAAGAGCGGCTTGTGCTGCTACCATCGATTTACCAGATCCTGCACCTCCTCTCAAAACAGTTATCTTATTTCCGAGAATCTGTGCTTTTGCAGATTTCTGTTCTTCGTTAAGTGTAACCTGGAATTTGATTGGATTCTTAAGTTTTTTCTTCTTTGTAACTGTTGTCTGAACCATGTATACCTATTTGATATAAATAGTGAGGCTTCCCAAATAAAATTCACAGTGTTAAATCTTATAACCTCTTGATATAGATACAAATAAAAAAACCGGCCTTTTTAGGGGCCGGTTTGTATTTTCGCTATCTAAGTACCTTAGCTAGCTTGAGCTACGTTCAAATTAGCAACATATACCTTACCGTAGTACTCAGGACGGATCATCTTCTTAGCGTAACGAGTCATGATACCTTTACGTGGAGTGAAGGTATTTGGATCGTACACTAGAGGTGTCATGATTAACGGTACGTATGGAGCGTAAACGGCACCACACTCTAGGAATTGGTTACCACGGAAGCCCATAAGGATTGTGTTCTCAGTCATGTAAGGATTCTTGTAAACCTTGTAACGACTGTTAAGAGCTCCAATCTTCTGAACACCGAACGCATACTTCATAGTATCTGCAGCTCCGTCTGTGTCAGCAGCAAATCCTGGGATAGACTCAAGAATTGTAGCTACAGTTGGAGAACATACTAAGAAGTTAGCACCACCACGGAGAGTTAACTGATGGATCTTATTAGATACAGCCTGAAGCTTGATACCCAAAGTTTGGAACCAAGACATTTGGTTGTAATAAGCACCAGCAGTATTGCTTACGTAAGCAGTACCTGCGTCGTTGATTTGGTTACCGATTTGTGCAGACCAGTTAGCAACTGTTTGTGCATTCTCGATAAGCATATCTAGGATTTCAAGGTCGATCTCAAGAGAGATATACTCAGAAAGCATACCAGTCAATTCAGCTTCAGCATCAAGAGAATGATAAGCATTCAAATCTTGAGCGAATTCTGGAGTCCATTGAGCTTTCAACTTACGAGTCTTAGCAGAAATGGTCTCTGACTTCATCTGTACGTTAATCTCAGGGATAACGATAGATGCAGGATCAGCAGCGTTCGGGTTAGAGAACGGAGTAGGTGTATCAGTTGGTGCATCTTCGAAATCACCACGAGTTTGGAAATTGGTTTGCTTGTTATACCATACCCAGATTGATCCAGTTACAGCATCAACAGCAGCTGCGTTTGAACCGCTTACATAGAACAAGATGTTACCGCCAGAAAGGGTAGTAAACTCATTGATCAAAGTTGCAGGGGTAACAACAGCTCCGCTACCACTTAATTCGAAAGCACGGATACCGTTAAGGTCTGGAGTGCTCAAAGAAGCAGTAGGAACGGCGATTTGAATCATTTTGCTGTCAACGATAGACTGAGAATAGTCTTGGTTAAAGTTAACTTGCTCGAAATTAGCAGCAGTAGTAACTACAGTTCCAGCAGATGCAGAGAACTGGTTAATGGAATAGCCATAACGGCCAGTTCCATAAAGACCACCTTGTGCTAAGTTACCAAATCCACTAGTTGGAGTTTGGTTTAAAGTACCATAAACTGACTGTCCTTTTACGAAAGGCAGAGGTACGTTGTTACCGTACTGGAAATCTAAGTAGAATACTAGACCAGCAGGAAGATTCATTGGCTGTACGCTAACGAATTCTTTAGATGCAATTTGTCCGAAGATCTTACGTACAAGTGGAAGAGCGACACCAGCCCACTGCTCACCATTACCAGGAGTAAAGGTAGCACCGTTGGTAACACCACCACCAGTTGTAGAAGACTCGAGTACGAGCTGCTTAGCTTGGTTTTCAAGAATTACGGCCATATTAGTGCGGTCGTAGTCTTTCAAACCCTCAAGAAGGCCTGATTTAGCCCACTTCTTAGCAAGCTTCTGGCTAACGCCCAACTGGTCGTTGTAAGGGTTAGCGCTTTCTAGAAGAGAATTAACTAAGTTTGACATTTTGTGAAATTAAAATTTGGTTAAAAATTGATTATTTTATTCCAGCAAGCACTTGCCATCTTGATACGAAGGCATCTGCTTCTACAATTGGGCGAGCTGGAGCGTTACCAATTGGTTTTGATGCGAAACCTACAGATTCTTTGAGTGAAGATTTCTTACTCTCTACGCTTAAAGACTCAAGTAAAGTCTTGTAAGTATTTTCAACTTCTTTAACAGAGATTGCTCTATCAAAGGCGTTGATTACTTTAGTTTTCTGTGCTTCAGAAAGATTCTTAGCTTTGAAAACTTTGTTTACGTAGAGAAGTTTAGCGCTGAAAAGATTTATTTCGTTCAATTCAGTCTTAAGAGCTTTGATAGTCTTAACAGCCTCGTTAAGCTCTTTCTTCATCTCTTCAACTTTTGCAACGTGAGCAAGATTACCAGTTCCACCGGGGATGTCACCAGCTTCTGCTCCTTCTTCCATTGCCCCTTTACCTTCTTCTTTTTCAAGTTCGGCAAGAATTTCGTCAAGAGAAATTTCTCCTGCTTCCATTTCTTCACCACCACCTAAATCAGCGGCAAGATCAGTACCAGCATCAAGAGCTCCGCCACCACCTTGAAGTTGCATAAATACATCACGGATGATGTCTTTAAGCTCTCCTACAGTAATGTCAACAACTTCTTGTTCTTCTGTACCTTCACCAGCTTCGATGTCTTTTGTAAGGTCTTCGCCAGCTTCTTCAGCTTCGTCGTCCTCTTCTTCTTTTTCATCATCTTCAGCTTCGTGAAGTTTGTGATCGCCATGAGATACTTTGGCTTTCTCATCATAACCAGTTTCGCCTGTAGCGGCTTTTCCATCATAGCCATCAGATTTAACATGCTTTTCTTCAAGCGTGTCATCTCCTTCTTCAGCTTTTTCTTCAGAAAGAGCATCTAATTCAGCTAGGATTTCATCTAGAGTAGCTTCTTCCATTTCGGTAGCTTCGTGTTTGTGCTTATCATCCCATTCGATATCTTTGGTAACTTTCTTACCAGCTTTTTCAGCATCAATATCTTTTTGATGACTAGTCTTAGCTTCCTCCATTTCAGTAGCCTCTTCCATGGTTTCGTCCTCTTCTTTTGTGAGTTCTTTCTCCATGGTTTCCTTGATAAAAGG
>Ga0129333_10007421_pt1 | contig 10344 bp, 10 predicted proteins | sample CPB6_08_DNA_FD_94474 | JGI IMG/M metagenome (GOLD analysis project Ga0129333, IMG submission 94474) | Freshwater to marine salinity gradient microbial communities from Chesapeake Bay, USA - CPBay_Sum_0.6_0.8_DNA | ecosystem: Environmental > Aquatic > Marine > Coastal | place: USA: Chesapeake...
TGGCGCACGAAGGCATTGTTGGCGATGCCGGTGGCTGTGATCGTCACCACGCGGCTGCCAGCGGAGGCGGCACCGGCGCTGGGGGTGCAGACCAGCAATTCGCTGCTGCGGAACCCGTAGGCGGGGGTGCCATCGCGATGGCGCCTGCCTGGCAGCTCAGCGCTGGGCAGTTCGCTGCCTGAAGCCACGTTGGCACGGAATGGCCCCTCGGTGCTGATGTGGCTGTAGTGGGCAGCCGCGGGGGCTGGTGCCCAGCTGGCCGCTGAGGCGCTCGCGACTCCGGCCACAGGGATCGCTCGGTTCTGATGCAGCGCCGAACCCAGCTTGAACTGGGTGCCGCTGCCATCACCCTTCACCGAGGCGGCGGCGCCGCGCGCCAATTGGAGCACCCACGAGAACTGGCGGCCCTCATGCCCCACGGCGTAATCCCAACCGTGCATGTGGGGCACGCTGTCGTTGCCGAAGTTGGTGTTGTATTCGGTGCTGTCGATGTAGGAGTCGATCTCGGCGTCGTAACCCTGTTCCTGCAGGATCGTGAAGTGGTGCAGCATCTCTTCCCGGTTGTGGGGAGCGCGGCCGAGCAGGTGTTTGTGGTTCAGCTCGATGAATCGATAGGGATTGCAGCTCTCGAAAAAACGGGTGCGGTACTGGGCGCTGCGGGCGACGGCGCGCACGAACTCACGTACGCTGAGGTGGCCGTTGCTGAACAGGGATTCAGCTCCCTCAAGGCGCTCGCTGGCCATGAGATATTGGCCACCCAGCACCTGCTGATAGACAGCGCGGATGATTGTGCGCTTATCGCCGGTGGAGGCGTGGCGCCAGTGCTCTTTGTGCTGACCGTTGGCAAACCGCTCGATGCCCAGGGCGGGCGCTTGCACGAGTGACATGAATCGGGCTGGCAGACAGGGGAATTGGCGTGCTCGCACCACGCCTGCCGGAACGTAGGCAGGACGTTTGTGTTTGTCTGCTGACCGTTGCGGGCTCGTTACCTTGTCGCCGCCAGGCTGGGCTGAATCCGTACCGTGAGAGGGCTGATCTCCTCAAGGATCTGGCCGCTGGCACAGACCGTTCGGCAGCGCCGTTGCTCTCGCCGGCTCAGTTTGCACGCGGCGATGTAGGCCAGCAGCGGGTTTGGGTAGGTCTTGAGCTGATCCCAGGCACCATCGGCGCGCAGGGCCTGAAGCTTGGTTTGCATCGGGCGGCAGGTGCGAATGATTTCAGGAGGTTATGGATCGGGGCTGCCCGGCGCAGGTAACAGCTGCTACCAATGCGGGAGTGTTCTGTCGCGATCGACACGCTGATGCCGGAATCCACTGATTCGCCGCCGCCGCATCAGGGCCATCGCCATGGCCATCAACAGGCGCACCGTCACCCGCTCGTGCATCAGCACCGCGGCGCATCGGCGGCCGCCTTTCGCTGGAGCGTGCTGCTGAATAGTCTGCTTTCGGGGCTGCAGCTGGCGATCGGCCTGGCCTTCGGTTCGCTGGCGCTGGTGGGTGATGCGCTGCACAACCTGGGCGATGTGGCGGGACTGATCCTCGGTTGGGTGGCCGAGCGCCTCAGCACACGGCCCACCACCGACTCCTTCACCTATGGCTACGGCCGCAGCACCGAGCTGGCGGCGCTGTTCAACGCCCTGCTGATTTTCGCGGCCGGTGCGGTGGTGATTGTGGAGGCGCTGCAGCGGCTGCTGCATCCCCAACCGGTGGTGCCTCTGCCGGTGGCCTGGGCGGCGGCGGCCGGTGTGGTGGTGAACCTTGGGTCAGCGCGGGCCTTCGGCGCCACGGGCCACACCGATCTCAACCGCCGCGCCGCGGTGCTGCATCTGCTCACGGATGCAGCCGTGTCGGCGGCGGTGCTGATCAGTGCCTTGCTGGTGATGCTCACCCGCTGGAGCTGGCTGGACAGCGTCACCGCCATCGGCGTGGGCATCGCTGTGGCTGGCACCGGTTGGGAGCTGCTGCGGGAAGCACTGCGGCTGAGTCTTGATGCCGTGCCCCGCCACATCGACCGCGATGCCGTGCTGGCGCGTCTGTCTGCCCTGCCGGGTGTGATGGATGTGCATCATCTGCACGTTTGGGCGATCAGCACCTCCCAGACCGCCCTCACAGTGCATCTCCGCCGTTGCGTGATCCTCGATGATCGAGAGCTGCTGCGGCGAGCGCAGCGTGAGCTGGCGAGCCTCGGCATCGTGCACGCCACGATTCAGCTTGAGCCCGCGGATTCCGCTGCTGAGATCCCCTGATCTTCCCGGGGCCTCAGGACTCCATAAGGCGCCAGCCCAGCGCTTCCCCTGCGTGGAATGGCACCAGCACCGTGGGGTTTTCCGTGCCATTGGCGAGCTGCAGCAGCGGCGGCACCAGCATCGGGGCCTCGGCCTGATTCGCGGCATGGATCGGTTCAAGGGTGATCGTGTCGCTGTTGAGTGGTAGCCCGTAGAAGCGCGGTCCGTTCTCGCTGGCGAAGCTCTCGAAGCGATCGAGGGCGTTCTCCTGTTCGAACACCGCCAGATAGCTCTCCAGCGCGTAGGGCGCGTTGTAGATGCCGGCGCAGCCGCAGGCAGATTCCTTGGCCTCACGCCCGTGCGGGGCGGAATCCGTGCCAAGGAAAAAGCGCGGGTGTCCGGATGTGGCGGCCGCCACCAAGGCCAGGCGGTGCCGTTCGCGCTTGGCCACCGGCAGGCAGTAGAAATCAGACCGCAGCCCACCGCGGAACAGACTGTTGCGGTTGATGTGCAGGTGATGTGGCGTGATCGTGGCGGCCAGGTTGGTCGGCCCCTCGGTCACGAACGCTGCCGCATCGGCGGTGGTGATGTGTTCCAGCACCACCTTCAGCCCAGGGTGACGCTGCAGCAGGGGGCGCAGATGGCGCTCGATGAACACCGCCTCGCGATCGAAGATGTCCACCTCGGGATCGGTGACCTCACCGTGGATCAGCAGCGGCATGCCGATCCGCTCCATCGTTTCCAGAGCAGTGCTGATGTGGGCGGGATCGCGCACACCGGCATCGGAGTTGGTGGTGGCACCGGCTGGGTACAGCTTCGCCGCGGTGAAGATACCCTCGCGGAACCCGAATTCCAGCTCTGCCGCCGGCAGCGTTTCGGTGAGATACGCCGTCATCAGCGGCGTGAACGCTGCCGCTGCCCGCTCGCCGCTGCTGGCCCGCAGGGCCATGCGGATGCGATCGCGGTAGGCCGCGGCCGCGGCTGCGCTCGTGATCGGTGGTCGCAGGTTGGGCATCACGATCGCCCGCGCGAACTGGCGAGCGGTGTGGCCCACCACCGCCTGCAGCATGGCCCCGTCGCGCAGATGCACATGCCAGTCATCCGGGCGGCGGATGGTCAGGGTTGTGCGGGTGGTCATGGCAAGCCGGGCGGATTCGAGCGATGGGGTGCCTGGGGATCGCGTCAGTGCTGACGCCCGGGCCCACCGGCCACCAGCCAGGCGCTGAGGGCCAGCAGCAGCACGCTGCCGCTGAAGACCAGCAGATTGTTTGTGTTGTCGATCGGGAAGATCAGCATTGCCTTGAAGGCGGCCACGATCAGCGCAACCACAATCACTTTGACCAGCTTTTCTTTGAGCGCATCAAGGCTGCGAATATCCAGCAGTCCGCTGCCGCCGCTGCCGTTGCCGCTTTCACCGCCAGCTGGCCGTGCCGCCTCGATGTCGGAGATCAGCAACTCGTAAACGCCGTAGCCGAAGATCAGCAGGGCAATGCCGATCAGATAGAGATCCACGCCGCCCACCAGCATGCCCAGTAGTTTGGCCACGGATTTGCTGTCGTCGGGAGCGTTGTCGAACAGCAGGGCCAGCGCCTCCAGAATTTCCTTGCTGCCGCACAGGAATGAAGCTGCCGTGCTCAGCAGGCTCATCACCACCGGCACGATCGCGATCAGCCGAAAGCGCCACAGCCAGCGCTCAAACTGCCGCTCAAACCGCGACCCGAATCCCCGTGCCAGTGCCCCTGGGGAGCTGCGCATCTGCCCCGCTGTCCGCTCTGACCAGACCCTACGTCGCCTCGTCGCCGTGCACCCCAGGACAGCTCCTGGCGCTGCCATTGCTGCCCCTTGATCGGCCGCGCTGCCGGGGCAGCCGCTCTGCTGGTGTGTTCTGCTGGCGGTGGGTTGAGCCGCGTGGTTGGGTTGAGCAACGATGGTCGCCTGCTCCGACGATGGTCACGACCCCTCCGGCGACATCCCGGCTGAGACCCTGGTGGCCGTGCGGGTTCAACCGCGGGCCCGGGCCGATGCGGTGCTGGGTGAGCGCGAGGGTGTGATCGCCATCCGCCTCAAGGCGCCGCCGGTGGATGGCCAGGCCAATGCTGCCCTGCTGGCTTTCATCGCCCAGCGCCTGGGGGTGCCCCAGCGGCGCGTGACGCTGGTGCGCGGTGCGACGTCCCGCCAGAAGTGGATCCAGGTGGATGGCTTCAGCGCCGCCAGCGTGCGCGCCATGCTGCTCGCCTGATCGAGCCGGTGGCGGTGCCGGTCGTTGCGCCTGCCTCGTGGGAGCCCCGGCCCGCGGATTTACTGGCAAACTGCGCCAAACAAAGCAGCGTGCCATGACTCTGATGCGCAGACTGGCGGCAGTCCTTCCCCTGGTCGCGTCGCTCACCCTGCTGGGCTGCGCCGGAGAAGACGGCGGCATTCAGAGCCAGAAGCTGGCCATGATCAGCTCCCGCGGCAAGTTGATCTGCGGTGTTGATGGCAAGTTACCCGGCTTCAGCTACGTCGGGGCCGATGGTCGTTACAGCGGCCTTGATGTGGATGTCTGCAAAGCCACCGCTGCTGCCGTGCTCGGCGATCCCGCCAAGGTGGACTACCGCGATCTCAACTCCTCGGAGCGTTTTGCTGCCCTGGCCAGCGGTGAAGTCGATCTGCTCTCCCGCAACACCACTTACACCCTCAGCCGCGACGCGGCCGGTGGCAATGGCCTGAGCTTCGCGCCCACCGTTTTCTATGACGGTCAGGGTGTGATGGTGCCCGCCGGCAGCGGCGTCGCCAACCTCAAGGACCTGGCCGGCAAACCGATCTGTGTGGAGAGCGGCACCACCACCGAGCTCAACCTCGCCGACCGCATGCGCGAGCTCAACACGCCTTACACCCCGCTCAAGTTCCAGACCGGCGATCAGACCTACGCCGCCTACCTGGAGGGTCGTTGTGTGGCCGTCACCAGCGACCGCTCGCAGCTTGCTGGTAAGCGCACCGGCTTCCCTGATCCCGCCGCCCACATCCTGTTGCCTGATGTGCTGAGCAAGGAGCCCCTCAGCCCGGCCACCGTCAATGCCGATCCGGTCTGGTCCGATGCCGTGCGCTGGGTCGTCTACAGCCTGATGCAGGCCGAGGAGCTGGGGATCACCCAGGCCAACGTTGCAGCCAAGGTGGCTGAAGCCAGGGCTAACCCCAACCAGGCCGACCTGCGCCGCTTCCTCGGCGTAGAGGGTGATTTCGGCAAGCAGCTCGGTTTGCCAGCCGATTTCGTGGTGCAGGCGGTGAAGGCTGTGGGCAACTACGGCGAGGTGTTTGAGCGCAATGTCGGCTCTGCCTCCAAGCTGAAGCTTGAGCGTGGCCTCAACCGCCAGTGGAAAGATGGCGGCCTGATCTATTCGCCGCCGTTCCGCTGATGACGCCCTCGCTCCGCCCGCAGGCGGCGGCTGATGCGGCCGCACCGCTGCCCTGGTGGCGCAACCGGCGCCTGATCCCCTGGCTGGCGCAGGGCTTGGTCGGCCTGTTGGTGCTGGTGGTGGTGGCGTTCCTGGTTGGCAACCTGGTGCGCAACCTCACCGCCGCCGGCCTGCTGCTCAGCTGGGGCTGGTTGGATAACCCCTCGGGTTTCGACATCGCCGAAACCCTGCTGCCCTACAACGCCGGCCTGCCTTACTGGCGTGCCCTTCTGGCTGGGCTGGTCAACACCCTGAGGGTTGTGATCGCAGGCCTGGTCGGTGCCACCGTGCTCGGCACACTGGCCGGTACCGCCGCCTTCAGCAGTAATGGTCTGCTGCGCCGCCTGGCAAGGATCTATGTGGAGGTGGTTCGCAATATTCCGCTGCTGCTGCAGTTGGTGTTCTGGTATTTCGTTGTCTTTTTGCAGCTGCCCAATGGCGATGCCGCTCTGCAGCTGCCGGGCCTTGTGCTGGCCAAATCTGGCCTCTATCTCGGTCACACCGAACTGGTGAACGGTGTCTGGCAAGGATCGCTGCGTTTTACAGTTGAATTTGGAGCCCTGCTCACCGGTCTGGTGGTGTACACCGGTGCCTTCATCGCTGAAGTGGTGCGCGGTGGCGTGGCGGCTGTTCCTGCAGGCCAGTGGGAGGCAGCACGGTCACTCGGGCTCAGCAAGGTTCAGACCCTGCGTCGGATCGTGCTGCCCCAAGCCCTGAGAGTGATCGTACCCGCTCTCAATAGTCAGTATATCTCACTGGCCAAGAATTCATCCCTGGCGGTGGCGTGTGGCTACACCGATCTCTATTCCGTGGCTGAAACCACCCTCAATCAGACGGGGCGAGCCGTGGAGGTGGTGCTGATCCTCCTGGCGGCCTACCTGGTGATTGATCTGCTGATCTCTGCCCTGATGAATGGCCTCAACAGCTGCGTGCAACTGAAGGAGCGTTGAAATCGGATGTCTGTCTCTTCTCCGCCGCCGCGTACCGCTTCGCCTCCACCGCTGCATCGCCTGCGCCGGGAGCTCTTCGCCACACCGCTCGATGGCGTGATCTCCATCGTCCTGCTCGCCGGGCTCTCGGCGGCGGCCGTGGCCTTCCTGCACTGGGCCACCAGCCAGGCTCGCTGGGCCGTGATCCAGGCCAACAGCAACCTGTTCGCCATCGGTCGTTATCCCCTGGAACAGCAGTGGCGCCTCTGGCTGCTGGTCACCCTGCTCGCTGGCGCCACCGGGCTGAGTTGGGGGCTGCTGCGGGCCTGGCCCCGCGCTGATCGCCGTGCGCAGCCCTGGCCCCGCAACGACAGCATTGCTGCGGCTCTGCTGGGGGCCATCAGTCTCTATGTGCCCCTGGCCCTGCACGCCCAGCCCGGCATCCAGGTGCGCTGGTGGGCGATCACGGCGCTGCTGCTGCTGTTGCGGGCGGCGGCCGGTCGCTGGGGGGCCCTGGTGCCGCAGCAGCTCCGACCGATGCTGGCGCTGATCTGGCCTGCGCTTTACCTGATCGGCATGGTGCTGATCAGCGGCGGCCTGGGCCTGATGCAGGTACCTGCCGCTGAATGGGGCGGCCTGATGCTGACCCTGGTGGAAGCAAGCTTTGCGATCCTGCTCTGCTTCCCGCTGGGTGTGCTGCTGGCCCTGGGGCGCCGCAGTGCACTGCCCCTGCTGCGCTGGGGTTCGGTGCTCTACATCGAGTTCATCCGCGGCGCGCCGCTGATCACGCTGCTGTTCCTCGGCCAGAACATTCTCGGCTTCCTGCTGCCCGGCGGCCTGGCGCCGGATCGGGTCTGGCGGGCGGCCTGGGTGCTCACCTTCTTTGCTGCCGCCTACGTGGCTGAAGCGGTGCGCACCGGTCTGGCGGCCCTGCCGCCCGGCCAGCTGGAGGCGGCACGATCCCTCGGCCTGAGCCTGCCCCAGGCATTGCTTCATGTGGTGCTGCCCCAGGCGCTGCGGGTGGCGCTGCCGGCCACCGTCGGTCAGTTCATCACCCTGCTGCAGGACACCACGCTCTTGTCGCTGATCGGTCTGCTCGATCTGCTCGGCATCGCCCGCACCGTGATGGCCAATCCGGCTTTCCTCGGCCGCAACGCTGAGGTGTATCTGGTGCTCGCCATCCTGTTCTGGTGTTGTTGCGCGGCCCTCGGCCTCGGCAGCCGCGCCCTCGAGCACCGCCTCAACCCCAGCACCCTCGCCACCAACACCACCGCGCTCAAGGCATGACCGCTCCGCTGATGATCGAGGCCCGTGGGGTCGAGAAGTGGTACCCCAATGGCTTTCAGGCCCTGCGCGGTGCCGACCTGATGGTGCACCAAGGCGAGGTGGTGGTGATCATGGGGCCCTCGGGCTCCGGGAAGAGCACCTTCATCCGCACCTTCAACGGCCTGGAGGATTTCCAGAAGGGTTCAATCGTGGTCGATGGCATCACCCTCAGTGATGACGTGCGCCACGTCGACGCGATCCGCCGTGAGGTGGGCATGGTGTTTCAGCAGTTCAACCTGTTCCCCCATCTCACCGTTCTCGAGAATGTGACCCTGGCGCCGGTGCTGGTGCGGCGTCGCCCCAAGGCTGAGGTGCAGCAGCAGGCGCTGGAGCTGCTCGAGCGCGTTGGCATCCAGCATCAGGCGCACAAATATCCAGGCCAGCTCTCGGGCGGGCAGCAGCAGCGCGTGGCGATTGCCCGTTCGCTCTGCATGGAACCGCGGATCATGCTGTTCGATGAGCCCACGAGTGCCCTTGATCCCGAGATGGTGCAGGAGGTGCTGGCCGTGATGCAGGAGCTCGCCCGTGATGGCATGACGATGGTGGTGGTGAGCCATGAGGTGCGCTTTGCGCGCCAGGTGGCCAGCCGTGTGGCCCTGATGGCTGATGGTGAGGTGGTGGAGGTGGCCCCGCCTGAGCAGTTCTTCACCGCCCCCAGCCACGAGCGCAGCCGCCAGTTCCTCAGTCAGATCGCCTGATGGCCACAGCGCCGCCGGCGTCTGAGTGCGCCGGCGCCCCGATGCGCTGGTGCGTGTGGGTGCTGGCCTCGGCGGGTAAGTTCTTTGAGGGTCTGGTGGTATTCCTCGGCGGCTTCACCCTGCCGCTGGTGGTCGAGCAGTTCCAGTTGAGCCCTCTGCAGCAGGGGGGCCTCAGCGCCAGCAGCCTGATCGGCATCCTGGTGGGTGCAGTTGGGCTTGGCGGTCTGGCTGATCGGCTGGGGCGCCGGCCCCTGTTCATCGCCGCCATGGCGCTGCTGCTGCTTGGCCTGGCGCTGGTGGTGCTCAGCCCTGATCCCCTCTGGCTGGCGGCCGGCCTGCTGCTGATCGGCTTGGCCCTCGGTGCCGACTATCCGATCGCCCACCTGGTGATCGCCGAGTGCGTGCCGGTGGCGCGACGCGGCCGGATGGTGCTCTCGGCCTTCGGGTTTCAGGCCCTCGGTATTTTGCTGGCCACGGCGTTGGCGGCGCTGCTGTGGCCGCAAGGCCCTGAGCCCGCCAGTTGGCGTCTGCTCTACCTGCTGCCGCTGCCGGCGGTGCTGCTGGTGCTGTTTGGGCGGCTGCTGCTGCCGCGTCACAGCTCCTGGCTGTTGGGTGGTGCCGAGCTGCAGGCGGCCCGCCAGGCCATGATCCAACGCAGTGGTGCCGCCATCACCGGCTGGCGCCTGCTGCTGCAGCCGCCGTTGCGGCGTGCCACTGCTCTGGCCTGTCTGCCCTGGTTCCTGCAGGATCTGGCCACCTATGGCGTCGGCCTGTCGCTACCGCTGCTGCTGGCCGCCGCCGGTGCCACGCCCCGGCCTGCAGCACGCGCGGCGCTGTGGATCGAGCTGATGCTGGTGCTGGGGATTGCTGCCGCTATCGCTCTGGCTGACCGCTGGGGCCGTATTCCGCTGCAGATCAGTGGCTTCCTGGGCTGCGCCGCAGGTCTGCTCTTGGCTGGCTTCGCCCTCGGCTCCGCGACACCGAGCCTGCCACTGTTGGCGGCCGGGCTGGCCCTGTTTCAGTTCATGACCAACCTCGGACCCAATGCCCAGACCTATCTTCTGGCCGGTGAGCTCTTCCCGCCGCCACTGCGGGGGCTGGGTGCCGGCGGTGCTGCCGCCGCCGGTAAGGCCGGCGCTGTGATCACCGCCCTGGTGTTCCCGCTGGTGCCCCAGCAGGGCGCCGGGCTGCTGCTGCTGTCGCTGGCGCTCACGTCTCTGCTGGGGGCCGCGATCACCTGGTGTTTCCGTCAGGAGACCCGCGATCGCGACCTCCTGGCTGAGCTTTGGCCTGAACTGCCGACGGAGCCTGTGCCGGAGCTGCCGCTGGAGCCGTCAACGGACCCGCTGCCGGTGTCATCCACCCCTCAGCCTGGAGCCGAAGCTCCATCATCCGCTGCACCACTGTGATCAGCTGGGCGGTGCTCCAGCCCGCCATCAGCACGCCATTCACCGCTTCGCCGACGCTCAGCAGCCGCCAACAGCCCGGCAGGGTCATGTCGCCATAACCGACGGTGGTGAAGGTGATACCGGAGAAGTAGAGGCTTCCCTCCAGGGCGGGAAACAGGCCCAGGCTCCAATAGAGGAGGGCCCACAGCAGGATCTCCACCAGCAGCGCCAGAGCCGTGAGCAGCGCCATCCCCACGATCAGCAGCAGGCGACCGCTGCGATAGGGGCCGCACCAGCGCGCGAGCTTGCCACGCCAGGTCAGCTCCGCCTGCAGCACCGAAACCA
>Ga0129333_10007423_pt1 | contig 10343 bp, 9 predicted proteins | sample CPB6_08_DNA_FD_94474 | JGI IMG/M metagenome (GOLD analysis project Ga0129333, IMG submission 94474) | Freshwater to marine salinity gradient microbial communities from Chesapeake Bay, USA - CPBay_Sum_0.6_0.8_DNA | ecosystem: Environmental > Aquatic > Marine > Coastal | place: USA: Chesapeake Bay...
CTCTTTTGCGTTGGAAACGTTATGAATTTCAGTTGCATCCCCTCAATTCGCTGGCGCAACCTGCTGACCGCTGGGGCCCTCATGGCCAGTTCGTGGGCGTTGGCGCAACCCGCCACTGCCTCGGCAGCCACTGCTCCTGATGTCTTCGTGCGTCAGCTCTCAACAGAGGTCATCGAGGCCGTCAAGGCCGACAAAGACATCCAAGCAGGCAATATCAATAAGGTGATGGCGCTGGTGGATACCAAGGTGATGCCACATGTCAACTTCCAGCGCATGACGGCCATTGCCGTCGGGCGAGCGTGGCGCTCTGCCACAGCCGAGCAGCAAAAGCGACTTCTCGAAGAGTTCAAAACTCTGCTGGTGCGTACTTACTCGGGGGCCCTCTCCCAGGTGCGTGACCACACCGTGCACCTCAAGCCCTTGCGCGCAGCGCCTTCCGATACGGAGGTCGTCGTACGAACCGAAGTCAAAGGAAAGGGTGAGCCCATACAGCTCGACTACCGCCTGGAAAAGGCTGATCAGGGTTGGCGGATTTATGACGTCAACGTGCTGGGCGTGTGGTTGGCCGATACCAGCTTCAAGGCGCAATTTGCACCCATCGTATCCAACGGGGGCGTAGAGTCTTTGATCTCAACCTTGACGGAGCTCAACCGCAAGGCCTCCGCCGGGCCAGCGCCTAAGCGCTGACGCGGCGGCTTGGTCTCCTAAGGCGTACCCATGTCACATTGCCTTCCTGAGGTTCTCACTCTCGCGCAGGCCACAAGGGTTAGCGAGTCCTTGCGCCCAGAGGTCAGAGACATGCAGTGGGTCATCAATGCGGCGTCTTTGCGAGAATTCGACTCATCCGCTCTAGCCGTGTTGCTGGAGTGCAGGCGACAGGCTCAAGCCCAGGGCTGCGGCTTGGTCGTGGAACAAGCGCCAGCCCAGTTACGCCAGCTGGCGGCCTTATACGGGGTGGAAGTTTTGCTGGGTCTTTAAGAGTCGGTGTGCCGTCGCAGGCGCAAGTTCTTCTTGATCTCTTGCAGCATTGGACGCAGTGAGGGGTTGTCCAGACGCAAGGCAACCCCAGTGGTGAGAATGTCGATGATCAGCAGGTGCAGCAGCCGGCTGACCATGGGACTGTAGCGGTCGTAGGCTTCGGGGTGGTCGGCCGCCAAAAATACATGGCCTGGCTTCAGACCCAGGTGCGCCAAAGGGGAGCCGCTGGCCGTGATCACGATCACCGAGGCGCCTTGCCGATCGGCGATCTCCGCTGCATCCATCAAGTCCTTGCTGCGTCCGGAATTGCTGATGATGACGGCGCAGTCTCCAGGCTTGAGCATGGTGGCGCTCATCACCTGCACGTGCGCATCACTCACGGCATGGGCCAGCACACCCAGCCGGAAAAACTTGTGCTGAGCATCCTGGGCCACGATGCCTGAATTGCCCACGCCATAAAACTCAATGCGATGACCTGACTGACCCGCCTGGGCTAACGCGGCAATGGCTTGTTCCAGTGCCAGGCCAGTGGCTGCGTTGCGGTACCGCAAGAAGGCACTGACGGTGTTGTCTACCACCTTGACGGCCAAATCGGCAGCGTCATCATCAGCATCCACGGCCCGGTGAACAAAGGGCACTCCCTCGTTGACGCTGCCGGCCAGCTTGAGCTTGAAATCTGCGAGCCCGTCATACCCCACGCTTCGGCAAAAACGCACCACGGTTGGTTTACTTACCCGTGAGCGTTGCGCCAGCTCGCCCACGGGCGAGGCGGCAAACTCTCGTGGATGTGCCAGCACCAGCTGTGCCACACGCTGCTCTGCTGGGGGCAGGGCCGGTAAGGCGGCGCGAATTCTCTCCAGCAGCAGCGAACTCTCCCCCGCAGCGGGAGCCGAGGCAGCTCCCGCGCTGCTCTGTGAGGTGGTACTCATCGGGTCATGCCTCTTCGTCCCACACAAACCCGTCGCGCGCAATCATGGCGCTAGCAGCCGCAGGCCCCCAGCTGCCCGCGGCGTATGCTCGGGGTGGCTCTTCGCTGTGGTCCCAGGTCTGCAGAACTGGCATGACCCATCGCCACGCTTGTTCTTGTTCATCGCTGCGCACAAACAAATTCAGCCGCCCGGCCAGGGCATCCAACAACAGTCGCTCATAAGCACCCACGCGTTCGCTGGGAAAGGCCTTTTCAAAGTCCAAATCCAGTCTGACCGGCGCCAGCGTATCGGTGCCTGCGCTCCCCTTGGCAGCCATAAGATGCAATTCCAGGCCATCTTCGGGCTGCAGCTTGATCACCAGCTTATTGGCTCGTGAGCCTCCCGGAAAGATCGGGTGAGGGACCGGCCGAAAGTTCACGACGATATGGGCCTCACGCGCACCCAGTCGTTTGCCGGTTCTCAGGTAAAACGGGACACCGGCCCAGCGCCAATTTTGTATCTCGGTGCGCAGCGCCACAAAAGTTTCGGTGCGGCTGTCACCTGGTACCTTGTCTTCTTCGAGGTAGCTGCAGACCTTGTCTCCTTGCACCGTACCGGCACGGTATTGACCGCGCACGACATCGCGTTGCACGTCTTCCACCGAAAACGGTTTGAGTGACTTGAGCACCTTGAGCTTTTCATCGCGAATGGCATCAGCGTCTCCCGACGAGGGGGGCTCCATGGCGATCATGGTGAGCAATTGCAAAGCGTGGTTTTGCACCATGTCGCGAAGAGCGCCCGTGCGGTTGTAGAAGTCGCCCCGGGTGCCAACGCCGATCGATTCGGCCAAGGTGATCTGGATGTTGGCAATACTTTCTCGGCGCCACAGCGGCTCGAACAAGGCATTGCCAAACCGCAGGGCGGAGAGGTTTTGGACAGCGGGTTTGCCCAGGTAGTGGTCGATGCGCAGCGCCTGTCGTTCAGAAAACGACGCTTGCACCACCCGATTGATTTCCTGTGCGCTCTTCAGATCATGGCCCAGCGGCTTTTCGAGGACCACCCGCACCTGCGGGCCGTTGATGCCCGCCTGGCCCAGCTGCGAACAGATTTGAGTAAACAGGTGGGGGCTTGTGGCCAAGAACAAGACCACCGTATCGGCCGCTCGCTCATCGAGCCACGCCTTCAGGCCCGCGTAGTGCTCTGGTTGCGACAAGTCCATCCGGCGGTAATGCAGCAGCTGGGCAAAGCGGTCAAATTCTTCAGCCGAGGGTTGCTTGGCTTCCTCGACGGCTGTGAATTTTTCGCGGATGAAGTGTCGGTACTGCGCGTGTGTGCGCTCATCCCGAGCCACAGCCAGGATGCGCCCTTGAGGCGGTAACTTGCCGTGGCGCCACGCTTGAAACAGCGCCGGCATGAGTTTGCGCCAGGTCAAGTCACCTGTGCCGCCGAAAAAAACGAGGTCAAAAGACATGCCTGCCTACTGCGTTTTTGAACGGATATGTAACTTTGTTACATTTTCGATGATGCACGAGTTTCTTCATCAGGTCAACCGCTGGGGCGGCCCCCGCTTGCCCTGACAATCACGGCCTGGTTATCTCTGTGGAGCCCCCCATGAACCGTCGCCTGAACCTGTCTTCTTCTAACGCCACGCGTCGCTGGGTGGCTTTCTTGGCCTGGGCATGTGGGGCCTTGGGTACTCCGGCCTGGGCGCAAGAGGGTGGACAGCTCAACGTGATTTGCTCCGTTCAGGCCGAGTGGTGCAACATGATCCAAACCGTGTTCTCACGTACCACCGGGATCAAGGTCAATATGTCGATGAAGGGCTCGGGTGAAGCCCTGGCCCAGCTCATCGCCGAAAAGGCCAACCCCAAAACGGATGTGTGGTTTGGCGGAACGGGTGACCCCCACCTGCAGGCAGCGGAGCAGGACATCACCTTGGAATACAAGTCTCAATCCCTGCCCCAATTGCACGCGTGGGCGCAACAGCAGGCTGCGCAGAGTCGCTACCGCACGGTGGGTATCTACTCGGGCCCCTTGGGGTTTGGCTATAACCCGGAGCTGCTGAACAAGAAGAAGCTTGGGGTGCCCAAGAGTTGGGCCGATTTACTTAAGCCCGAGTACAAAGGCGAGATTCAGGTGGCCAACCCGGCCTCAAGCGGTACGGCCTACACCATGGTGGCAACCTTGGTCCAGCTCATGGGCGAGGAGGCTGCCTTTGAGTACATGAAGAAACTGCACCGCAATATCGGCCAGTATTCGCGATCGGGCACGGGACCTATCAAAGCCGTGGCTCGCGGCGAGACCGCGGTGTCCATCAGCTTCGTGCATGATGGGCCCGGCGAGAAAATGCAGGGCTTCCCTGTGGAGACCATCACGCCCTCAGAGGGTACTGGTGCCGAGATCGGCTCGATGAGCATCATCAAGGGGGCTCGTAATTTGGCGGCGGCCAAGCGCTTTTACGAGTGGTCGCTGACGGCGGCCGCTCAGGAGATGGGCGCTGCAGCCAAGCAATTCCAGCTGCCATCCAACCTCTCGGCCAAGGTGGATCCCAGAGTGCCCGACTTCAAGAAGATCAAGTTCATCAACTACGACTACGCCAAGTACGGCTCATCAGCCGAGCGTCGGCGCTTGATCAGTCGCTGGGAAAAAGACGTCAACAGCCTACCGCGCTGAGTTGGGTCTCGCCTCATCATGAATCCGCTTGAGCAGCTCAAACAATTCACCACTGTCGTTGCCGATACAGGCAACTTTCACCAGCTGGGGCAGTTCAAGCCCCAAGATGCCACCACCAATCCATCGCTCATCCTCAAGGCTGTTCAGTCTCCTGAGTACGCTCCTTTGCTGCGTCAGGTGGTCGAGCAACGCCGCAACCGCCCCTTGGACGAAATCGTCGATGAGGTTCTGGTTCGGTTTGGCTGTGAGATCCTTCAGGTGGTGCCCGGCCGCGTCAGTACCGAGGTGGACGCCCGTCTGTCCTTCGATACGCGCGCTACGGTAGCGCGTGCTCAGCGTTTGATGCGGCTGTACGCCGATCGCGCCATAGCACCTGAGCGGGTGCTGATCAAGATTGCGGCGACTTGGGAAGGGATCGAAGCAGCGCGGGAGCTGCAGGCCCAGGGCATACGCTGCAATCTCACATTGCTGTTTAGCTTTTGCCAGGCAGTAGCCTGCGGTCAAGCGTCAGTGCAATTGATTTCTCCGTTCGTCGGTCGAATCTATGACTGGTACAAAAAGTCAGCCGGATCGGGCTGGGACGAACAAGCCCATGCGGGCGCACAAGACCCAGGCGTACAGTCGGTTCGGCGCATCTACACGTATTACAAGCGCCACGGGATTGCCACTGAAGTGATGGGGGCGAGCTTTCGCAATGTGGGGCAGATACTGGCTCTTGCAGGCTGCGACTTGCTGACCATCAGCCCTGAGTTACTGCAAGCTCTGCAGCAAGGCGATATGCCTGTGTCCCAGGCTTTGGATGCTCAAGCAGCCGCTCATGCCGACGAGCCTCGGCTCACGCTGGATGAGAAGGCATTTCGCTGGGAACTCAATGAAGATGCCATGGCCACTGAGAAATTGGCCGAAGGTATACGGGCCTTCGCGGTGGACGCTACCAAACTCGATCACATGATCGAGTCCTTGCGCGCGTGAGCGCATCGGATGCCGCCTTGCGCTGGCCTCGCTGTGACACCACAGCAGCGTGGGAGGCATTAGCGAGACACTTTGAGGTGGTTGGCCGAGATTTAGATCTGCGCGAGTCATTTGCACGAGATCCCCGGCGATTTGACCGCCTGTCCTGGCAGGCTCCTGGTGTCTTCGCCGACCTGTCGAAAAACCTGTGGGATGAGACAACCGTTCAATTGCTGTGCCAGTTGGCCGAGCAATGCGGATTGACCCACCACCGCGATGCCATGTTGGCCGGCCTTCGAGTCAATACGACAGAAGACCGCGCGGTACAGCACACTGCCTTACGCGCTCCCGCACTCACTGGCGAGCAGTCGCAACAAGTGCAGGCAGTACTGGCGCAGATGCTGGCGTTTGCTGAGGAAGTCAGAGACACCTCGGCAAGCGGTATTACCGACGTGGTCAACATCGGCATTGGAGGGTCTGATCTGGGCCCCCAGATGGCCGTTGCCGCTTTAGAGCCCTACGTGCTGCCGGGCTTGAATCTGCACTTTGTCAGCAATGTCGATGGCGGCGACATCACAGCGGTATTGCGAAATTTACGGCCCCAGACCACCTTGTTTGTCATCGCCAGCAAGACCTTCACCACCCAAGAGACCATGGCCAATGCCCATGCGGCGCGCCGCTGGTTTGATGCTGCAGGGGGGAGCCAGGCGCACCGACACTTTGTAGGGGTGACCACCAACGAGAAAGCTGCTGCTGCCTTGGGCATCACCCGCACCTTCGGGTTTTGGGATTGGGTTGGAGGGCGCTACTCGCTGTGGAGTGCCATCGGCCTGCCCATCGCACTGGCCATCGGGGCTGCGCACTTTCGCGCTCTGCTGGCTGGTGCCCACGAGATGGACATGCACTTTGCCCAGGAGCCCGTTGAACGCAACCTACCTGTGATGCTGGGGCTGCTGGACGTGTGGTATCGCAATTTCCACCGCTGGGGCAGCCGAAGTGTGGCGCCGTACCACCAAGGGCTTCGTCGCCTTCCGGCCTATCTCCAACAACTGGAGATGGAGTCCAACGGCAAGCGCGTGGACTTGCAGGGACAGCCTGTACCCTTTGCTACTGCGCCAGTGGTCTGGGGCGAGCCCGGTACCAACGGCCAGCATGCCTTCTTCCAATTGCTGCATCAGGGCACTGATGTGGTTCCGGTGGAGTTCATCGCAGTACGCCAGGCCTGGCACGGTCTGCACGATCAGCACACCAAACTCTTGGCTAACTGCCTGGCCCAATCGCAAGCGTTGATGATGGGAAAGACCACTGAACAGGCGAGCGTGGAGACCGTACCCACTGCCAGTCAGACGATGGATCGTCACACGTTAGCGGCGCACCGCACGTTTCCCGGCAATCGCCCCAGCACCACGCTGGTGTTGGAGGCTTTGACGCCTCACACCTTGGGAGCCTTGATTGCGCTGTATGAGCACAGAGTGTTCACCAGCGGCGCCGTGTGGGGCATCAACTCTTTTGACCAATGGGGAGTGGAGCTGGGCAAAGCGCTTTGTAATGCCTTGCTTCCTCGATTCCAATCCGGCGACGAGAGCCATCTCGACGCCTCGACGGCCGGCCTACTGCGCCGCCTGCGTCGCGCATGACATCACCCCCAAGTGCCGTGGTCTTTGACTTCGGCGCGGTGTTGTTCCGATGGAGGCCACTGGAGCTGTTGCAGCAGGTCTGGCCCACCTTGGCCCGTGATGAAGCATCTGCTCAGCGTTGGGCAAACCTGATCTTCCAAAGCGCCGATCCCCAAAGCGATTGGGCGCAGTTTGATTTGGGGCAGGTTGAAGAAGACGAACTTATTGACCGGTTAGTTAGGCGTACCGGGGTTGCGGATATCGAACTGCGACGCCTCATCGACGCTATCGCCGATCACCTGGTTCCCATGGAAGACAGCGTCAAGTTATTTTGGCGACTCAAACGCGCGGGACATCGCCTGTTCTACCTCTCCAATATGCCCAGGCCCTACGCCCAGTCACTGCAGCAGCGCCATGCCTTCGTCTCTGCCTTTGATGCAGGAGTCTTCTCCTGCGATGTGGCCATGATCAAACCGGACCGACGGCTGTTCCAGCACGTGCAAGATGAAATGGGGTTGACCCCGCCGCATACGCTATTCATCGACGACCACCCTGCTAATGTCCAGGCCGCACGCCAGTTGGGCTGGCAAGCGGTGCAGTTTGTAGACGCCGCCCAGACTGCCGCTCAGATCGAGCAATGGGGCTGGTAATAGCCAGCCCAGACGCGACGTTTACGGCTTGCTTGGAGGTGAGGCCAGCCATGCCTGCGCCAGCCTCACCCACAGGGTGGCGCCCAATGGGATGAGGTCGTCGTTGAAGTCGTAGCTGGTGTTGTGCAAGTGGCACGGGCCCAAGCCGTGGCCTGCCGCGCGATGATCGCCGTCTCCGTTGCCGATGTGAAAGTAACACCCGGGCTTGGCTTGCAGGAAGAAGCTGAAGTCCTCCGAGCCCATGGAGGGCTCGTACTCCAACACATTGTCCCCACCCAGCACCGATGTGGCCACTTGGCGAAAGAATTCGGTTTCTTTGGCATGGTTGATGGTGGGGGGATAGTTGCGTTTGAATTCAAATTCACACCGTGCGCCGAAGGCTGCACAGGTGTGCTCAGCGACCTCTCTCATTCGCTGCTCGATGAGGTCTAGCAACTCCAGGGTGAACGTGCGAACGGTGCCTTGCAGCTCGCACGAATCGGCTACCACGTTGGTGGCCTGGCCGGCATGAATCATCGTGACTGAAATCACCCCGGGATCAATCGGCCGCCGATTGCGAGTGATGATGGTCTGAAAGGCTTGAACGAGTTGGCACGCGATGGGTACCGGGTCGATGCCGTTATGCGGCAACGCTGCATGGGACCCCTTGCCTCGAATGGTGATTTTGAACTCATTGCTTGAGGCCATTACGGGGCCCACTTTGACGGCCACCTGACCCACCTTCATGCCGGGCCAGTTGTGGGCGCCAAAAATCGCCTCCATCGGAAACTGCTCAAACAAACCGTCATTCATCATTTCTCGAGCGCCTGCCCCCCCTTCTTCTGCAGGCTGAAAGATCAGGTAGATCGTGCCATCAAAGTCCCGATGGCGCGCCAGATGCCGGGCTGCAGCTAGCAGCATGGCGGTGTGCCCATCGTGTCCGCAAGCGTGCATACGACCCGGGTACTGGCTGGCATGGGCAAAGGTATTGACCTCGGTCATGGGCAAGGCATCCATGTCGGCCCGCAGCCCCACGGCTCGAGAGGAGCTGCCGTTTTTCAGAATTCCCACGACGCCCGTCTTGCCCAAGCCGCGGTGTATGGGAATCCCCCAAGAGCTCAGCGCTTGGGCGACCACGTCAGCCGTGCGGTGCTCTTGAAAACACAGTTCCGGGTGGGCATGCAAATCGCGGCGAATAGCGGCAATCGAAGCGGCGTCGCTGAGAATGGACTCGATGAGATTCATGGCGCGGGGAGCAACTTGAGAAGCTCACGATTTTGCCGCAATGTGGCACCATTGCGCTCATGACTTCCCCTGCAACGACCCGGGTGGTGCGGGCAGCATGCCCACACGACTGCCCTGACACCTGTGCCATGCGCGTGCATACTGAATCGGGCCGCATCGTGCGGGTTGAGGGCGATCCGCATCACCCTCATACGGCTGGATCGTTGTGTACCAAGGTCAGCCGCTACGCCGAGCGTACCTATCACCCGGATCGGTTGCTTCACCCTCTGCGCCGTATCAGCCCAAAAGGCAGTACACCTGCACGCTTTGAGACGTGTTCATGGGATGAGGCCTTATCGGCCATTGCAGCTCGACTGAAGTCTGTGGCAGCTCGAGACCCGCAGGCCATTGTTCCCTACAGTTACAGCGGTACCCTGGGTCTGATTCAAGGCGAGGCCATGGCATCACGCTTTTTCAACCGCTTGGGGGCCTCGCGTCTGGACCGCACCATCTGTGCAAGCGCTGGGGCGGAAGCCCTGACGGCTACGTATGGCCATCGCGTTGGCATGCATGTCGAAGACTTTGCTCACTCCCGCCTCATACTGATCTGGGGCAGCAATCCGGTCACTTCCACGGTCCATTTTTGGCGACTCGCCCAGGAGGCCAAGCGTCGTGGGGCCAAGCTGGTCTGCATTGATCCTCGGCGCAGCGATACGGCCCAAAAGTGTCACGAACACGTGGCGATCTTGCCGGGCACCGATGGCGCGTTAGCTTTGGCGATGATGCACGAGCTGATCGTCAACGACTGGCTTGACCACGAGTATTTACGCGATCACGTCAGCGGATGGGAAGCCTTGCGCGAGAAGGCTTTGGCCTGGAGTCCTGAGCGTGCGGCCCAGGTTTGCGCCATCACACCCGAGGCGATTCGTAGCCTGGCACGTGACTGGGGCACCACCGCGGGAGCTGCCATTCGTCTGAACTACGGCATGCAGCGAGTGCGAGGGGGTGGTAATGCGGTGCGGCTGGTCGCGTTGCTGCCCTGTCTCACAGGAGCGTGGAAGCACAAGGGTGGCGGGTTCTTGCTCTCGGCGTCGGGATGGTCGGCTCGCTGGGTCCGGTCTCATGATCTGGAGCGCCCCGATTTACTGGCCGGTCGCCAGCCTCGAACCATCAATATGAGCACCATTGGCGACGACTTGTGTCGACCGGCCAGTCCTGCATTCGGCCCGCGCATCGACGCGATCATCGTCTACAACAGCAACCCCGTGGCGGTAGCGCCGCACTCTTCCCAGGTGGTGGCTGGCTTTTCCCGTCCCGACCTATTTACGGTGGTGCTGGAGCACTTCCTGACCGATACGGCACAG
>Ga0129333_10007424_pt1 | contig 10343 bp, 11 predicted proteins | sample CPB6_08_DNA_FD_94474 | JGI IMG/M metagenome (GOLD analysis project Ga0129333, IMG submission 94474) | Freshwater to marine salinity gradient microbial communities from Chesapeake Bay, USA - CPBay_Sum_0.6_0.8_DNA | ecosystem: Environmental > Aquatic > Marine > Coastal | place: USA: Chesapeake...
GCATCATCGGGTCGCTCGTCGGTTGTTTCATGGGTTGGGGTTTCAGCACTTTGCTTGCGAGTGCAGGCAGCCCAGGGCGCCGGTTACCCGTCGATCCCTCGCTCGGCCAGTACGACGTGGCATTGCTGCTCGCAGCCGCCGCGAGCATTGCAGCCGCCTTATGGCCCGCGCGAGCCGCATCGCGCATCGATCCCGTAGAGGCAATTTCACAATGAACGAACGGAATCTACCGTTGCTCGAAGTTCGCGATATCCGCAAGGTTTTCGTCGATCGCGATTTCCAGACGCCGGTGCTGAAGGGAGTGAACTTCACCCTCGCGCGCGGCGAGATGGTGGCGATGCTCGGTCCCTCCGGCAGTGGTAAGAGCACGCTGCTTTCCATCCTCGGTACGCTGATGCGACCGACCGCAGGAAGTTTCCGCATGTTGGGACGGGAACTCACTACGCTCGCCGAAAAGGAACTCTCGGATTTTCGCAATCAGCAGATCGGCTTCATCTTCCAGTACCACCATCTGTTGCCCGATTTCACCGCGCTCGAGAACGTCATGTTCCCGCACGCCGGTCGGTTGTGGCGGGAGACACGAGCCGGACGCGATCGCGCCGCGATGCTGCTCGAGCGCGTCGGTCTCAAGGACCGAATGAACTATCGCGCGACGCGGCTCTCGGGTGGCCAGAAGCAGCGCGTTGCCATCGCGCGCGCCCTGATGAATCAGCCGGCACTCGTGCTTGCCGATGAGCCCACGGGAAATCTCGATCGCGAAAACGCGGACCAGGCGTTCGAGCTCATGACAGAGATACAGCGCGAGACCGGTACCACGTTCCTGCTCTCGACCCACGACCGTGAACTCGCCGAGCGTTGCGAGCGGCGTATCTATATCCGCGGTGGCGTGGTGGTGGACGATCCTGCATCGAACGACTCCGTAGCCGGCGTAGTTCAAACATCGGCGTCGGCTCGAGCGACGCTGCGTCTCATCGCCGGAGAAGCGGTGCACATCATCGATCACACCGACGCCGTGACCCGGGACAACGGCGACAGACAGCGCGCCTGATTTTTCATCGGTCCGGGCGCTCGCGCCCTCAGCGGTCGATCCACTCCATGCCTTTTGGCGTGTAGCGTGCCCCCGCGGCTTCGCCGACGGCATCGATTTCCTCGATTTCTTGGGCCGTCAGCGCTAGCCAGGCGGCTTGGATGTTTATCTCGAGATAGGCGCGACGCTTGGTGCCCGGGATCGGCACGATGTCACCTCCGCGTTGCAGCAGCCAGGCGAGCGCCACTTGCGCAGGCTTGGCTTCATGACGAGCAGCTATCGACTGCACGACGGTGAGCAGCGCGAGGTTGCGACGGTAATTCTCGCCCTGAAAACGCGGGTCGAGTCGCCGGTAGTCGCTGTCGGGCAGGCTCGCCGGATCGGGCAAGGTACCGCCGAGGAAGCCGCGCCCCAGCGGACTGTACGGCACGATGCCGATGCCGAGCTCGCGACAGGTGTCGAGCACGCTCGGGCCGCCGTCGGAACCACGCGCCTCCAGATTGCGCTCCCACAGCGAGTATTCGCTTTGCAGCGCGCTGATCGGATGTACCGCATGTGCGCGTCGCAGCGTGCCGCTGCCGACCTCCGAGAGCCCGAGGTAGCGCACTTTGCCGGCACGGACCTGGTCGGCCATCGCGCCGACCGTTTCTTCGATCGGAACGTTGCGGTCGAGCCGGTGCAAGTACCAGAGATCGACGTAGTCCGTTCCGAGACGACGCAGCGAGCCGTCTAGCGCCCGCCTCGCGTTTTCGGGGGTTCCATCGAGCCCGGCAATGCGGTTTTCCGGACTGAAGCCGAAGCCAAACTTGGTGGCGATGACCGCCTCGTGACGCCGTCCGGCGAGCGCCTTGCCGAGCAGCGTTTCGTTGGTGTTCGGTCCGTAGACTTCGGCAGTATCAAAGAAATCGATGCTGAGATCGAGGGCTCGCCGGATGGTGGCGATACCCTCGTTTTCGTCGGGCGCGCCGTACATCTCGGGCATGCCGGCGACGCCGGTCATGCCCATCGTACCGAGCCCGAGCTCGGAGACGACGAGCCCCTGCGTACCCAGCGATCTGCGCCGCGGCTGACCTGGAGCGCGCGATGCCATCAGCGTTTAGCCCCGGCGCGCTTGTCGTCGATCCACTTCTTGGTGACCGTCCAAGTAGTCGCATTTTCGCGCCGGTCGCCGAGCGGCGGTGGCGTGAGGTACTCGGGATAACGGGTCTCTAGGGCCTGCATCACCCGCGGCGGAATACGGGCCTTCTCGAAGGTCGAAAAACCGGTCGCGTTGAAGGTCATCACGCCTGGCCGGTCACGCATCTTCATCCACGGCAGCCAGCCCGAGATGCGCTGCCACGAAATCATGGACTCGCTGAGACGGATCTGTTTGGCATCGAGGAAATCGGCAGCGCGGTAGTAGTCGTTGAAGATTTCCATCGCGTGGTAGGTGCCCCCCACGTATTCCTGGTAGGCGCCGCCGAGCGGGTTCTCGTAAAAGAGCGGTACTTCGCGGGAGGACACGAAGGTTTGGCCGTATTGGCGCAAACTGATGCGCAATGGCGTCCCGTCGGCTGCACGCACGAATCGCGGTTCGCGCATGTTCACCGGATCGTTGGCGACATGGATCACCTCGACCGTCTCACCCGTCCACGGGTTCTGCCAGCGGTCGATGATTTCGTTGGTCTTCGGGTCGAGGTACACCATGATTTCCCGCGACACGCTGCGAAAGCCCGCGCCCCGCACCGGGTCGTTGTGGCGCTCGCACTGGCGGGTGTTGATTCCGACGACGTTGAAGATGTGACGGTCCTTCTCGCCCGGGGCTCGGCTGTAGAGTTTGCCTTCCCACACCCCGTAGCGAGGCACGCCCGCTTCGGTGGTGCCGCAGGTCTGTTTTGCACTCCACACGAGAGCCTCTTCCCCCTCGCGGGTGGCCGCCGGTCCGAGCAGGTTGTCCTCGGCGTGCGCCGCGAGCGCAGCGAAAGCGATCAGCAGAGCGATGAAAATCGATTGGGTCGGGGAAGCAGAAGATCGGCGAATCATCGGATTGTCCTCGAGTGGCGACGCATGGATACGAAAGGGGGAATGGTAGCCCGTTCGGAGACGGGGATCAGGGGGTCAAGTCTTGTATTTTTGATGCTTTAGTAAAACAATAAGGCAGGAAAACACCCTCGGAGTATCACCTATGTCGCAGTTCTGGTCTCCGGCGCACATGGCAACGTTTGCCAAGGTCATCGATCTCAACGGTTTTTCGGCCGCCGCCCGCGCGCTCGGCGTGCCCAAGGCGGCTGTCAGTCGGGCGATCGCCGAGCTCGAGGCGGAGCTTGGTGTCGCGCTCATGACGCGGACGACGCGTCGGCTGAAACTCACGCCCGCCGGAGAGCGACTGCTACCGACCTGCCGGACCCTGCTCGCAGCCGCCGACGACGTTCGGCGCATGGCGGCGGAGCTCGTCGAGGCGCGGCACGGCGCTCTGCGCGTGCTCGCCGAGACCACGTACGGTAGGGTGCTGCTTGCGCCGCTCGTACCACGCTTTCTCGAGCGCTACCCGCAGATCCCGCTCGACGTCGAGCTCGGCGAGGTGGATGCGGCGACGTCGACGCGATACGACCTCATCATTCGTGCGGGAGTCGACCCCGACGGCGAGCGCGTGTCGAAGATCCTCGGTACGCCGCCCGGCTTGCTCTGCGCGACCCCGACCTACCTACAAAAAGCCGGCGAGCCGGCCGCTCCGGCCGATCTGGTCCGCTTCGATGTGCTGACACCGGAGATGCCGTCCGGTGCCGATTACGTCCTGCGTCTCGTCAATGGCCAGCGTCGCGAGGAAGTGACGTTGCGGCCGAAACTCGCGGTCAACGACCCGGCCCTGCTGCACGCCTCGGTCGCGGCAGGACTCGGCATCGGCGTGCTACCCGAATTTCTGTGTAAACAGGGCTTATCCGCGCAGCGCCTGAAGCGGGTGTTGCCCGGCTGGCAGCCACCCGAACAGGCGCCGCTCTGCGCCGTGTATCCCGGACGCCTCGCGGCCGATGAGCGCGTGAAATCCTTCGTAGATTTTCTCTCGGCGAATCTCGTGCCTGCGCTGGCAGGTTAAAATCGAGGCTCTCCGTTTCACCCCAGCCTGCCCCACCCGACCGAATCGAAAGTTGAGTGCAGCCACATGTATCGTGCGCCATTGAAGGATCTGCAATTCGTCATCCACGAATTACTCGACGAGGCCTCGCTGCAGGCCTGTCCCGCCTACGCCGACTATTCGCCTGAGATTGCCGACGCCGTACTCGAGGAAGCGGGCAAGTTCGCCGAGAACGTGCTCGATCCAATCTACAAATCCGCCGACCGCGAAGGTGCACGCTGGAGAGCGGAGGGCGTGGTTACGCCGCGCGGCTTTAAGGAGGCGTATCGACAGTACGTGGAGGGCGGATGGCCGGCACTGCGAGCCCCGCAAGAATTCGGCGGCCAAGGAATGCCGGCGGTGATCGGCACTGCGGTCGAAGAACTGTGGGCGGCCTCCAATCTCGCCTTCAAGCTTTGTCCGATGCTGACGCAGGGCGCCATCGAGGCTCTCGACCATTACGGCACCGAGGCACAAAAAGCGCTCTATATGCCGAAAATGGTGAGCGGCGAGTGGAGCGGCACCATGAACCTCACCGAGCCGCAGGCGGGCTCGGATCTGGCCGCCATTCGTACCCGTGCTTCCCCGCAAGGCGATCATTACCGTCTGTTCGGTCAGAAGATCTTCATCACTTACGGCGAGCAGGACTTCACCGCCAACACGATTCATCTTGTCCTCGCGCGCCTCGATGGCGCACCGTCGGGCGTGAAGGGCATCTCGATGTTCATCGTGCCTAAAGTGCTGGTGAATGCAGACGGCACGCTCGGTGAGCGCAACGACGTGAGCTGCCTGTCGATCGAACACAAACTCGGCATTCACGGCAGCCCCACCTGTGTGATGGCCTACGGCCAGAGGGATGGCGCCGTCGGATATCTCGTCGGTGAACCGAACCGCGGACTCGAATACATGTTCGTGATGATGAACGCCGCGAGACTGTCGGTCGGTCTCGAGGGCTATGCGGTCGCTGACCGCGCTTTCCAGCAGGCAGCCGAGTGGGCCCGTACGCGTGTGCAGGGTAAGCCGCCGGTCGCAGGGCTCTCGGCACCTGCGCCCATCATTCACCACCCCGACGTCAAGCGCATGCTCCTCACCATGCGCTCGCAGATCGAAGCGCTGCGCGCCGTCGCCCTGTATGCTGCTTCCCAGCTCGACATAGGCGCACATCATCCCGATGAGACTTTGCGCGCTCAAGCATCAGCCCGTGGCGATCTGCTCATCCCGGTGGTCAAGGGCTGCAGCACCGAAGCCGGCATCGAAATCGCCTCGCTCGGCGTGCAAATTCACGGCGGCATGGGCTTCATCGAGGAGACGGGTGCGGCGCAGGCCTATCGCGACGTACGCATCACCACGATCTACGAAGGTACGACGGCGATCCAGTCGAACGATTTCATTGGCCGCAAAATCGCCCGTGACCGCGGTGCCGCCATCTACGCGCTGATCGCCGAGATGCGCACCGACCTCGCGGCGGTAAAGAAATTCGCCAGTGAAACCATAAGTGGTTCCGCCGGCGATGCACCAGGCGTATTGCAGACGGTCGAGGTCGCCGCGAGCGGAGGCGTCGACGAGCTCGAACAGGCGGTGAAGGAGATTCTCGCCGCTTATGCGCGCGGGCCGGAGCACGCACTCGCGGTGTCGGTGCCGATGCTGCGTCTCGCAGGCTACGTGCTCGGTGGTTGGATACTCGCGAAAGCCGCCATGGCTGCATCCAGACGGCTGGCGGAGGGCGCCAACGACACGAATTTTTTGCGTGGAAAAATCGCCTCGGCACACTTCTACGCCACCCACGTTCTGCCGCAGGCGCAATCGCTCGGGCGGGTGGTGGCCACGGGCGCGGCGAGCGTACTCGAAACCGACGCTGCTATCGTCTAACCACGGTTACCGCAACACGGCGCGAGTCTGTCGCAGGCGGCGCTGCTTTCTCAGACTTGGTAATCGGCGGAGCGCCGCTCGATCGCGAGCGCCTTAACCTGCGGTACCACCTCGAGGTGCAGGGGGTGCGTCTGATACATCGCAAGGGCGGCGGCATCGAAAAATTCGCTGTAGAGCACCACATCGGCTGCATTCTGGTCTTCGATGAAGTTGATCCCGACCTCGATTTTGAGCAGTCCCGGGATTCGGCCCGACAGGCCTTCGAGCAACGACTTGATTCGCATCGCATCGGCTCTCTTCGAATCGTTGTTTCCAAGACGCCACATCACGATATGTTTGACCATTAGATATTTCTCTAAGTAATCAACGTTTCAATGTTTTGAAGGCGCTCAAGGCCGCTTCCCGCGAAGTCTTCAGATCGACGATCGGGGCGGGGTAGGATTTATTAGGGAGCGCGGGCGGAGCGGCGAGCTCGGGGACCCAGCGTCCGACATAGATGCTCTGAGGGTCAAATTTTTCTGCCTGACTGAGCGGATTGAAGACCCGGAAGTAAGGCGCGGCATCGGCGCCGCAGCCAGCCGCCCACTGCCAGCCGAGCGTGTTGCTCGCAAGATCGGCATCCACGAGCGTGTCCCAGAACCAGCGCGCGCCGTGCAACCAGTGCATTCGCAGGTTCTTCACCAAAAACGAGGCGACGACCATGCGCACCCGGTTGTGCATCCAACCGGTCTCCCATAGTTCGCGCATACCTGCGTCGACCAGCGGAATGCCGGTTTGTCCGCGTTGCCAGGCTTGCAGCTCCCGCCGATTCTCGCGCCACGGGAACCGCTCGAAGTCCTTGCGCAGCGGTGCATCGGTCGTGTGAGGAAAATGGAACAGCAGATGGTGGGCGAACTCGCGCCAACCGATTTCCGCCATGAATTGGCTACCGCGCCACTTGGGCGCAGCGTGCCAGATCTGACGCGGTGAAATCTCGCCGAAATGCAGGTGTGGTGACAGCCGCGAGGTACCGGCTTGCGCGGGCAGATTACGCGCATCACCGTAGCCGCGGACCGGCCCGTCGAGGAAGGTGTCAAGCCGCATCTGTGCGCCGCGTTCACCCGGGCACCAGGTCGCGGACATCCCCGCGTCCCAGCGAATCGTCGGCAACAGGCTGAGCTCCTCGAGGCGCAAGGAGGCGGGGAAGCGCGGCGGAGCCGGAATCTTTCGTGGCGTGGGCAGTGGATCCGATAGCTCGAGGGAACTCGACACTTTGCGCCAATATGGCGTAAACACCTGGAAGGGCTTGCCACTCAGATTCTGCACATCCCACGGCTCGGTCAGCAGCGCCGAGTTGAAGCTGCGGACCTCGAGATTCTTTGCCCGCAAGATGTCCTTGATACGCCGATCGCGCTCGATGAGCCTCGGCTCGTAGCGGCGGCTCCAGTAGAGGGCGTCCGCACGGGTTTCGCGCAGCAGTTCTTGCAGCCCCGCGAGCGAGTCCTCGACGCGACGGATGACGATTCGCGAGCCGCGCTTTTCGTAATCACGCTGCAGCGATTCGAGCGAATGGTGCAGCCACCAACGCGAGGCCGCTCCGGGAGCCCATGGGGCTTCCTCCTCGGGACACCAAAGAAATACCGGTATCACGGGCTGACCGCGCTTGATCGCGGCTTGCAGGGCCGGATGGTCTGCAAGCCGCAGATCGTGTCTCAGCCACAGTAGCGTAGCGCTCACAACGCGTGACTCGCGATAACTTTGGCGACTGCTTCGATGGCAACGCTACGCGGCGAACTGCGACGCCATACCGCACCGATACGTCGAGTCGGCACGGGTTTTGCGAAGGGCCTGAAGACGAGGCCGCGCGGCGTTGCATGTCCACCCCGCGTCGCGAGTTCCGGCATCAGCGTCGTCCCGGCGCCTGCCGCCACCATTTGCCGTAGCGTCTCGATGCTGGTTGCGCGGAAATCCTGCTTTTCGTTGATTGCGACGCGATTGCAGACATCGAGCGCTTGGTCGCGCAGGCAATGCCCATCTTCGAGTAGCAGAAGCGTCGCGCCGCGCAAATCTTCGACTTTCAGCTGTTTTCGCGAGGCAAGCGCATCGTCGGCGGGTAACGCCACCATGAATGGTTCGTCGTACAGCGGTTTCGCTGCGAGCCCATCCATGTCGACGGGCAGGGCGAGGACTCCCATATCGATTTCCCCGTTGCGCAGTCGCTCGAGCATCGGTGCAGTTTGGTATTCGTAGAGCATCAACTCGAGACGCGGCAGCTCGCGACGCAGTTTCGGAGCGATTACCGGCAGCAGGTATGGACCGATGGTCGGCAGGAAGGCGACCCGTAGTCGGCCGGCGAGGGGCTCCCGATGCGCCTGTGCGATCTCGACGACTTCGTCCGTCGCCTCGACGATCCGTCGGGCGCGCGTGACGATCTCCGCACCCGCCGGGGTCAGCAACGCCTTGCGCGGCTGCCGCTCGACGAGGGGAACGCCGAGGTACTCCTCCAGCTTCTTCAGCTGCGCAGAGAGAGTCGGTTGACTCACGAAACAACGTTCGGCGGCCCGTCCGAAGTGGCCCGTGTCGGCCACGGCGATGAGGTAGCGCAGATCCTTCAACTTGATGTCAGCCATGAGGGGAATCGTAGGGTCCGGGTGCCGATACACGCTATCTATCGAAATCATCACATCAATCGATTGGATTGTCGATATGCCGGAGGGCAGGATGCGTACCGTCCCACCCCCATCGCATACAAGGAGAGTTCACATGATCGGCATCGGACAGCAGTTCCCGCAATTCTCGCTCACGGGCGTCGTCAGCAACGACATCAAGACGGCCTTCAAGCCCTTCACGCGCGAGAGCGCGGCCGGCAAGTGGCAAATCGTCTTCTTCTGGCCGAAGGATTTCACCTTCGTCTGCCCGACTGAGATTGCCGCGTTCGGCAAGCTGAACAAGGAATTCAGTGCGCGCGATGCCGTGGTGTACGGCGTCAGCACCGATAGCGAGTTCGTGCACCTCGCCTGGCGCAGCAGCAAGTCGGAGCTTAAAGATCTGCCGTTCCCGATGCTCGCCGACATCAAGCGCGAGCTCACCTCGGCACTCGGTATCATCGACGCCGAAGCGGGTGTTGCGCAGCGCGCCACCTACATCGTCGATCCGCAGGGCGTGATCCGCTTCGTCTATGTCACCGATCTCAACGTCGGTCGCTCGCCCGAGGAAGTGCTGCGCGTGCTCGATGCGCTGCAGACGGATGAGCTCTGCCCCTGCAATTGGCAGAAGGGCGAAGACACCTTGAAGGCGGCCTGACCATGGGCGGGCTAGAGACGTTGCGAGATGCGATCCCCGATTACGCCAAAGATTTGCGGCTGAATCTCGGTTCCGTGCTGACGGTGCAGGGCGCTCCGGGTCTGACCGCGAAGCAGGTATGGGGTACCGCGTTGGCTTCGGCTATCGCCGCGCGTCACGTACCGCTCGCCCGTGCCGTCGAGGAGGCCGCTAGGGTGGAACTCGACGATGCGGGTATCGCCGGCGCGAAAGCTGCGGCGGCGATCATGGGCATGAACAACGTGTACTACCGTTTCCTGCATCTGGTCGGCGATACCGAATACCAGAGCATGCCGGCACGGTTGCGCATGAACGTGATGGCTAGCCCGGGTATCGACAAGCTCGACTTCGAGCTGTATTCGCTCGCGGTATCTGCGGTGAATGGCTGCGGTCTGTGTATCGAATCTCACGAGAAGTTGCTGCGTAAGCACGACGTGTCACGTGAGGCGATACAGAGTGCCGTTCGAATCGCAGCGGTCCTGCACGCCGTCGCCGGCGTCCTCGAAGCCGCGCCTACAGCCGCTGCGGTGGACATTGCCGCATAGCGCGTGCGCCACCCGCCCGCGTCACGACTGGCGGGCTGTTATCCTGCTCGACACTCTCCCTTTCCCGTCGAGGAGGAGCAGCCCGCCATGTCATCCAAGTTCGAAAAAACCGCCTACGTCGTGATCTGCCGTGACGGTCCGAACGGCCCACACGTTCGCGCTGCCCGTACGGCAGAGCATCTGGCCTACATCGACACGGTGATGGACGAGCTGAACGTTGCCGGTCCGCTCTATGACGATGACGGTAATGCGCCCGTCGGCAGCCTGTACTGCCTGCACACCAAGAGTCTGAAACGCGCGCGGGAGATCATCGGCAACGATCCGTACGTGCGCCATGGTGCGTTCGACTCGATCGAATATTTTCCCTACCTTCCGGCCGCCGGCCGATACATCGGCGGCAAGATCTGGTGAGAGCCGGGCCGATCGAAGATCAGCCTGCGCTTTGTGGCGTGTTGCCGAGCATCCGATCGACGAGACGCGTGGTGTGCTCCGTAGATCGCGTTCGTTTGGC
>Ga0129333_10007426_pt1 | contig 10342 bp, 17 predicted proteins | sample CPB6_08_DNA_FD_94474 | JGI IMG/M metagenome (GOLD analysis project Ga0129333, IMG submission 94474) | Freshwater to marine salinity gradient microbial communities from Chesapeake Bay, USA - CPBay_Sum_0.6_0.8_DNA | ecosystem: Environmental > Aquatic > Marine > Coastal | place: USA: Chesapeake...
TCATCCCGTTCGCAAGGAGTCGCTTACCCTTGGTCTCGTTGAGCATATCCTGATTGACTCGTTTTGCGATCTGGTAGGGAACCCAAATGCTGTTTTCCCTGGAGTGCTTGGCGCCTCGGTTTCTCCGAATGAGGAACGCGCCAGGGAAATGGAGATGGCCCATGTCTCGCCACCATGCCTCCATTGTCTCCCATTCGCATAGCTTGTTCTTCCGCATCAGCTCCCAAGTATCTTCCATCGACCGACCACCACCCAGGATTTTGCGAGAAAGGGAGCAACTGACTCCGCAAACATTACTCAACGGTCCACGGAATTGGGTGTGCCAGATCGGCCGATGACAGACAACGCAGTTGGGGTTTTTGCGTTTCCCCTGGAGATTGGGATCGGCTCTCCCATTGTCAAATTCTAGTTTTGTTTTTTCGATTTCCATCTCATTGACTCCCACAAGGACATTATATCGCCCCGCCGGTGCCGCAGCCAGCCCACCAAGGGCGCAGCGTAGGCATCGAGCGGGGAATATACTGTATGTGTGATCTTAGTAGTATGTGTGATCTTAGTAGTATATTTGATGTGATCTTTGTAGTATATGTGATCTTTGTAGTATATGCGATGTGATCACCCGTGACTCTTCGCTGCGGCTGAGGCCTGCGCTCGAGTCACGGGTCTTATCGTTTAATTTATTATCTATTATATCCCATATGTCATTGGTGGAAACATTAAAAATAATTAAGGTTTGGAGATTTCTAGAAAATTGTTGAATCCCCTATTGCTTCTGACCGAATAGGAGTCTAGGATCATGAGTGTCAGGTCGATGTGTCAGAAAATTCTTGATTTTTTTCTTGACATGGAACTGGGTTCGTCGTATTAATTAGGTGTTCGATTTCACTAGGAGAGGATTGGATGATGAAACGATACGAGATCAGTTTTGAGTCGCGAACGGAATCAGGAAACATCTTGATTTACGCAAAAAACGAAGCCCAAGCGAGAAGGATATTCCGCGAGATGTGGAAGGATTCCGAAATCCCGGTTCCCAGATTCTGGATTTCTGCGATGTGGTCGTTGTCATGACCAGAAATGACTTTGAGCGAAGAATTCGTTTCCTTTCACATTGGGAGCTTATTTCACCAAAGTCTGAGCCGATGGTCGAGTTGGCGAAAATCTGGGCTTTAAACCACGATTTTGCGAAAGCAAACGAGTATCTACTTCGGGTGGCTTGCGTTGTTTTTGGTCGAGTTCCGGCAGGCTATTAATTTGGGAGGATTGGATATGCTGGGTATGTTTGCCGTTGCTGGTGTCGGGTCCGATGGATCGTGGGATATCGTGGAGAGATTCCAGGATCGCCAAGACGCGGAGGAGTATGCCGAATCCAAAGGATGTCATGGTTTCTGGGTTCTCGTCCGTGTGGACGGTCGATGGGAAAATATTGACGATTATTCCTGAATCCTTTCGACTCGGTGTCGAATAGGGTGTGGATAGGAAAGGAAAGGAGAAGGAAAATGAGCCAGGTTTCGGGTGGATTGCTTGCGGAAAAAACGACAACTTTTCGGCTGGCTGGTTGCGGCCGAGACTGGGTTTTCCGCATGGTCAGGGTTGAGAACGAGGATGGGCGCGCACCGATTCATTTCGCTGTGCGGATGGTTGGTCCTGAGAAATATGTCTACATAGGTGTCTACCAACCCGAAAATGGTTGGGTCACCATGACCAGGGCGAGTCAGTATCCAGAAGACTCCGAGATTGTTCGTGCTGTTCGTTGGGTTTCATCTCTCGTCTGGAGTGGAAATCTGGACGAGATCACGCAAAGGGGTTGGGAATTTCAAATCATTGGAGGATCGGATGATGGAAAGTGAATTGATCAAGGATGCGATGTCCGATGCACGATGCAATGTGTCATCGACCAGAATCGAAATGTCCAGGTTGTTGGATGAGCTTCGCGCTGCCGAAAGAATCATCGATGACATCGAGATGGCGCGAACTTCGGTCGAGGTTCTGAAGAAAATCGATTCAGCAATCTCTGATCTGATCGCTGAATTCAAATGTGTCAAGTACCTTCGATACCAGTCGGATTACATCGAGCGTCAAGAAAATTCCTGATGTTTTTCGAGGGGGTGTCCTTTCGGATGCCCCCGTTTTCCCTAACGATAGAGGAGAGGATCATGGAAATAAAAGGTTTCCCCGTCGAATTCAAAGGTTTGTTTGTCGTCAAGGATTGGAAATCTGAATCGATCAGCGATGCGCTGAATCAGTTTCTTGACAAACTCCCAACCGTGGATCGTGAGTCCTATCCGTCGAAATGCGGAGTGCTTCTGACGATGCTGGGAATGATGTCGATGAGGATTGCTGAACTCCAGGCTGAAATTGCCGAACTGAAAGGAGAGGGAAACTGACATGGACATGGAAAGGATTCCTGGGTCTCATCGTGATCGGTCGGATGCGCTCCTTGCCCTGGCGCGCACATCCGAGGGGCAGCGGAGAAAGGAATTGATTGAGGAATGGATTAGGGAGGTTAGGTACATCCCCAAAATCCGACATCGATGGAAACGATGGATGGGCGCGTTGCCCGTGTGGGCTCAACTTCAAGGAGGAAGATAATGAAATTTCCGACAGATGATCTCAAGCCAGAGGATGTTGAGAGAGCGATTAGGGAACTCGATGAGTCTCAAAATGGTCGCAAAATAATCAACTTTTTTCCAAAGGATCGATGTCGAAGATGTGGAGTTTTCCGCACCGATATCGGTGATGGGTTATGCAAGATTTGTTGGAATCGTGAACACAATGAGGTCGGAAACTACTGGGAGGACGGACGATGAGGGAGGTCAAGCCGCTCACGCCGGAACAACAAACTATAGTCGAGGAAAATCAGGGTCTGATCGGTGCATTCATTCGTCGATACCCAGCACCCAAATATATTCCCCATGACGATTATTACGGGGAAATATCGATGGGTCTTGTGATCGCTGCATCAACTTGGGTTCCTGGTGGCGCCTCGTTCTCGACATGGTCCTTCCATCAGTTTTTCGGCATAAGGTCGCGGGTCATAAGGGTTTATCTCCGGCCTGGAAAACACGAAAAACAACCACATGAGGACAATCCCCTGGAAGCTTGGGTCGAATCGAGACCCGAGGTCATCAACGAAAATGATCTCGGAAATGATCGCATCGATTGTCTGCGATCTGAGTTTGGTTCCCTCAATCAATTGGATCGTGAGATGGTTTTGGGTGAGGAAAGCCTACGGAATATTTCACGCCGGATTGGTGTCTCGCATACTTGTCTTCAATCCCGTAAACGATTCCTGCTGGAGAGGTTGCGTCGAAAACTTCGCTCTGTTTTTTCTGCTGATTGGTGCCGAGAAGAGGGTTTTTTCCGCAAGGGAATCGACATCCATTCAGCAGGAACCGATATGATCACAGGTGGAGGGATTGGAAATGATTGCGACTAATCTGAATGAAATGTGTTCACACTTCCGAAAGACACGCAACGCTGTCATGTACCAGATCGAAAGGGGGAGGCTCCCTGATCCGAGAAGCCAGGGTGTTGAGTTGGAGGGGCTTTCGTGGCCGGAGGGAAACAAGCCAGGGAGGAAGCCTGGAACCAAAAACATCATCACCAAGTCTCTTATAGACGGTCTGGTTATGAGGATTGATCAGTTGGAAAAGCGAATCTCTCAGCTAGAAAACATATCGGGGGAGCATGGCTAAAACCGATGAAACCTGTGCCAATAATGGCATAGGAGAATCGGAAATGAGGATGTTGATCTTGGCCCTGGCCTCGGCTTTTGCAACGGGATGCGCGGCACCACCAAGGATGGATACCGAGGTCAGGGTCTCATATCGATACAATCAACCATCCGGTGAGATTGTGTTTCGGATGTCTCGATAGGATAGTGATAGGGATAAAGGAGGTGGCACATGGAAGAGAATAAAGCGAAGGAATTGATTGAGACTGGAATGACCAGATCAATTGAATTCGGTGAACGAATTCATGGAATGGCCAACTCCCTTATGGTGGATAATAAATTGACTGCTTGGGAGGTATCGAATATTTCCAATTGCCTTTTGAATTTCGAGTCTGTCAGGCTTTCCAGGTTTCTTTCCGATCTCCATGATCGTGGTTCTGAATTCGATGCGATGCGTGACGAGATCAATGGTATTGGTAATTACCTCCTTGCCAGCCCGAATCTTGCGATAGAATCATTGCTGGAATGCACCCTGCCCGAAGCAATCGATCAGATCGCACACATGGATATTCCACCCGACTGCTCTCATATTTTGAAGGTCTTAGGATGGCAGCGTCGGGATTGGACAATTGAAAAACTTGAAGCGGGATTGGTGACTGAGGCTCGCAATAGGATCAGGAGATCAAGGAAAGGAAAGAAGAAATGAATATCTTTGGGAAGTATGGTGGTCTTACTTTGATTCGCAGATCAGGCGAAACCATAGTAATGCGATGGCCTGGGCGTGATATTGTTCTTGAGACAAAGAACATATCAGAGACAACGGCAGTCTTAGTTGTTGCTGGCGATGAGTTCAAGCTTTCGGTTGGAGAGTCAATAGAAGTCCCTGGTCCGACTGATGACAGGCCAGCAAACTGCTTGATAACTCTGGATGACATTGCTGCCGAACGAGCGGCCATCAGGATTGTTGCTCCCAGGCGTGTGGCGATTGTTCGCGGTGAGAGGATGTTCTAACAGGAGGATAAGGAAATGGATACGGAATCAAAGATTGTTCCTGTCGGTGATTCGGAAATGGGGAGCGCAGTTGAATCTGCGCTCATGAAAAACGATTACTCGAAACTGACAAGCGAACAAAAGGTAATCGTCTACAAGAAAGTGTGTGAGTCTGTTGGTCTCAATTATCTGACGAATCCTTTTGGCTTCTACAGACAAAAAGACGGCACCGAGAAAATGTACGCACAGCGAGCTTGTGCTGACCAGCTTCGTTCAATTCATGGGGTGTCATTGGTCGAAATGAAAGAAGAGTTACGCGATGATGTTTTCTCCGTCATCGTGACAATGAAAACCAAGGATGGGCGACAGGATATTGATCGAGGCGATGTGTTCGTGGGTGGTCTGAAAGGTCTTGATCTTGCCAACGCCAGGATGCGGGCGATGACCAAGGCCAAACGCCGATGCACTCTCTCATTATGTGGATTGGGTTGGCTTGATGAAACCGAGGTCCAAGACTCTCCAGGACTGAGGGCGATTCCGGTTCAGGTTGAACAACCAAAATCATCGACACCCGAGCCTGCACCATTCGATGACATCAGGGATCGACTCAAGATTGCGTTCGCAAACTACGCTCATAAGACCGGGAGGAAGGGAAGCGAATTGGCCAAGGAAATTAGCGAAAAGTTTGGTGTCAAGAATTTCACCTTCCTTGACGAAGAGAATTCCAAGAATATACTGAATTGGCTAGAGTCGCAGACGAATAATGGATGAGGATAAGGAGCAGGAAATGAACGCAACGCAGCAGCAGCAGGACATTTACGATTACATTACGGAACGACGCAAGAACATTGCCGTCAACGCCCTTGCGGGTGCCGGAAAAACAACCACGGCGGTTCAAGCAGCACGATATGCTGCGGCAAGCAAGACTGTCGGATTTACTGCTTTCAATAAGCACATTGCTCAAGAGTTGCAGGATCGTTTGGGATCAACTGCCCAAGCCAGCACGATCCATGCACTTGGCAAAAGAATCCTTACATCTCATGGACAGAATCATGAGATTGATGGCCAAAAGTACCACAAGCTCCACAAGCAATTATTCCCAAATGCATACGATCATAGGGGAAAACTGCTTCCAGATTTCCAGGGTGTCATCAAGCTTTGCGATATTTTCCGCAACGGCTTGATTGACATCAATGAGAATCCCGAAAAGCAGACCAAGCAACTCCGCAAACTGGCCGACCTTCAAGGTTGGGAATTCCCAAAGCTTGAATCGATGTTCATCGAACAATCTGGTCAAGTCATGCACATGGTCAAGACTGGACTGGAGTCGATGAATACCATTGATTTTACGGACATGGTGAGTGCCCCCAGCTATCTGGGATTGGCTAAGTCTCAATATGATTTTCTTATTTGTGACGAGGCCCAAGATTTCAATGCTGCTCAACAAAAGTTGGTGACAACCTTGGGCGAACGCATTATGTTTGTGGGCGATCCCAACCAAGCGATCATGCTATTTGCTGGTGCTGATGCTCGCTCCTTTGCAACCCTTCGTCGTGAACTCAATGCGACTGAATTGCCCTTGTCTATATGTTGGAGATGCCCATCATCCCACCTCGATCTGGCTCGTTATCTCGTCCCTGAAATTGAAGATCGTCCTGGAGCGATTGAGGGCGAATACGAGGAGACCGTGGCATCCGCTCTCCCACGAATGGTCAGGCCTGGCGAGATGGTCATATGTCGAGCCAATGCTCCCCTTCTCAGTTTGGCTTATTCCTGCGTCAACCAAGGCATTCCAGTCATGATTCGCGGCCGGAATATTGGTTCAGGTCTTGCTGATATCGTGAAGAAACTCAAGCCAAATTCCACTCAAGAATTGTCCCTAAAACTTAAGAATTACCGCACAACTAATTACCAAAGATTGGTTGATCGTGAGGCATCCGATACGACGATCCAAGCACATTTAGATGCTTGCGATTGCCTGGATATTTTGGCCGAATCTCATGACAATGTTTTTGAAATTCTTGAGGCGATTGAGAAACTTTTCTCCGATAGCGATGATTCAGAAAAAGTGATTTTGTCTTCGGTTCATCGCTCCAAGGGGAGCGAGTGCGATACAGTCTATATTCTCGCCCCTCACCTTCTTGGCAGGAAGGGGAAAAACGAGGATGCAACGATCCAAGAGGTGAACCTTGCCTATGTCGCGTTGACACGGGCGAAGCGCCGGTTGGTCCTGGCCGAGGGAGCGAAATCCAAGCGACCCGAAACCAGGGAGTGGTTGGCAGGAATGGCACGATCCGTCAGGAACGGACAGGAGGTTTGATATGGCAGAACCAGATTATTCATGGGCCGATGACATCATTGCTCAATTCGGCCAAGACTTTAATCCGAATTCAAGTTCATTTGTCAAGCCAGATCAAATGGCAGATGGCGAATATGGTGTTGCCATCACCAAGGCTGAACTCACGCAACTTCAAAGCACGGGCGAACCCATCTATCGAATCACGATGAAAATCGAGGAGGGGCCGGGGCATATCGGCAGCTTGGTGGAAAAGGTCACATTCTTTCGCAATCAGGTTTCCGTGAACATTCTTGGCGCTGAATTGAAACTGCTTGGGATTCCAACCGATCAATGGAAGACCAGAAACATTTCCTTGGCGCGTGGATTTGCCGAGGCAGCTACGGCGCTGGTGAACCTGGGAGCAACCATGAGAAAGCGCACAACCCAAGCGAAGGATGGCAAATCCTACCACAATCTGAATCTTGCCGGTCTCCGTCAGCGCGCCAATGTTGGTGATGCTGCCGAGCCCGAAACCATCGAAGACAATCCCTTCGCCGGATGAACGCAGACGAGAGGGAACATTGGACGCGCCAGATGCTTGCCCGCCAATTGGCTGGCGAACCTTTGGTGCGTCCCTCTTATTGTCGAATGCTTTCGATTTACGGAAAAAAAGCACTCAATCGTCTTATTGTCGAAGGCGTAATTCCAACCATACAGGTAGGCAAATGCGTTTATGTTATTGAATCTGTCATAGCCGACTGGATCGTTGCTGAGAATATGCGTCGATTTCACACGGCTAGAATCAACCCGATACATGGTGAGAGAACCAATCACGATCCAACGAGAGGGCATCCAATGGATGACCTCAAGGATGATGATCAGGAGATGGAATTGTGAATTCGCTATCGTGGATGTCTGAAATTCTTCCCGCATCTCAAGTAACCGAGGTGCGGGTTTTCTTTCAAAAGGAAGGCCAAAGGTACACAAGAAATCAATATTACGAAGCAGGAGATTATCAAAATCTTGAAATAGAAATATCACGCCTGGAAAACCATCCAGAACTATATGGTGGCGTGTATTGGATTCTTAATCCTGTTGATCCTCGTTCGTTGGCTCTTAACAAGGGGCGAAGGCCTTTCCTCACAAGAATACAAGCAACAAAGTCAGTAGACATTTTGAGAAGAGAATGGTTGCTGATTGATTGCGATCCGATTCGTGAAACAGAGCAACCAGCAACAGATCAAGAACGATTAAGGGCGCATCAGCTTGCCGCCGATGTGATTTTGAATCTACAGGCCTTTGGTTTCCGCGCACTAATCGAAGGAGACTCCGGGAACGGATGTCACATCCTTGTGCCAATTCACCTCCAGAATGACGAAGCTGGAGGCAAATTGCTCAAGTCATTCCTGGAAGGTCTCTCACGAAATATCGTTCGATCTGGAGTCAAGATCGACACGGTAACTTTCGATGCTCCTCGACTTGTCAGGCTATACGGAACACGATCCAAGAAAGGGCAATCGACTGCGGATCGTCCGCATCGAATAACAGAAATCAAAACGAGACATCCGCTCTCTGAAATCCAAGCAGCGCGTGAAGGGAATGTTGAATGCATCCGACAGATGCTTCAAGCGTGGAGAGATGTCTGCGCCGAGCCACAATCCCTAACGCCAGCCGAGGCCTGTGCCAATTACCTTCGCCACATTCCTGGAGCGATCTCTGGGCAGGGTGGACACAATCATACATTCAGGGTTGCCGCAATCTGTGTCGAGGGATTTGGTTTAACTGCCGCCGAAGCTCTCGTCAGGATGCATGAATGGAATTCAACTTGTGAACCACCATGGTCTGATTCCGATCTTGAGCGCAAAGTCTCAGAAGCCATCAAAAAGATCGATCCTTCGCGTGTTGGTAGATTATTGCGCCAAACCCCGAAGCTGGAACAATCTGTCGCTATAGCTCAAAATCCGACACCAGAAAACAAAACGGATGCGACTGCTGCCGACCTGATCCGCATGGGCAAGACATTGCAATGGATTTGGCCGGATTGGATTCAGCGTGGCGCCCTCGTTTCGATTGCTGCCGAACCTGGAGTTGGAAAGACTCGATTTGTTGCTGATTTGATCCGTCGTGTGATCAATGGCGAGCATTGGCCCGATGGCCACGCACCAACCCTGCAACCAGGCGGGAAAATCTTATGGATTCCCTGTGATGGTCAATGGGGAGAAATCTGCGAAATACCATCGAAATTCGGGTTCGCTCCTGAATCGATCATTCTGAATGCATGGTCAGATGATCCGACAGGAGGAACGATCCTCGATGAGGATGAGCAATTTGCCGACCTTTCCTCTCGTATCGCCCGCAACAATATTGATCTTGTGTTCGTGGATTCCGCGATGAATGCAACGAGTCATGGCACCATGCGACCGGAAGATGCGATTAAGTTCTTTGTTCCTTTAATGAGAATCGCATCCGAAAGGAATTGTGCAATCATATTGATCACGCATTTATCCAAGGAGGGGGTCGCCTTGGGTCGAAGAATCATCGGCCAGGTACGCCAATTGATTCGCATCGTCGGACCTGGAACAAACCCAGACCTCCAAACTAACGAGCGCATGATCTTTGTCGAGAAATCGAACAGTAAGCTGCCTTTGTCTTTGATCGCCACCATGCATGATGCCGGATCAACCTATCGTCTTGGTGTCACATGAACCGATAGAATTGAATGGGAGGGAATCATGGACGATCCAGAAGATGAGAAGGCTGACTTCTTCCTTCAGAAATATGGTGAATTGATTGACGAATTGATTGGTGGAGATGTCTCCACGGAAGAGACATTTCAGTTTTCCACGGCAGCGGATGAAGGCGAAGTTTTTTCCGCAATGGATATCGAGAGGATTGTCAGCGACCTGTTCTCCATTCGCATTCGATATGCTCTAGCGTTAATTGCCTTGGGTGCGATCCAAACCTTGACAAAACCGAGGGAGAAATGGAGGCGGTCGATGCGGGATGTCAAGAACGCCGAGATCAAACTCAAGGTCATGTTCCAACTCATGGAGAGTCTCAATGAACAGCGCAAGGAAGACGATGAAGAATCCAAAGATTCCTGAATGCACATCCTGCCAAAAACTAAAATCAATTGTCCTATGGCTGATTGAGAAGATCAGGGATGTGGACGCTGTGTCGGGCGAAGCTTGTTACGATATGTGCCAGGAAGCACAAAGGAGATTAGGAAATGGGAGCAAAACCAATCGAGTACGAAACAGTAGAGGACAAAAGGGAAGTGGCAATACCTAAAATGAACGCACTAACAAAGGTTGCAGATTGCGCCGAGTGCGGATCATTGATGTCGCGTGACTTCCACAAGATCATGCTAGGAAAGAATTTCCCGTCATTGATCAAAAGCA
>Ga0129333_10007428_pt1 | contig 10341 bp, 12 predicted proteins | sample CPB6_08_DNA_FD_94474 | JGI IMG/M metagenome (GOLD analysis project Ga0129333, IMG submission 94474) | Freshwater to marine salinity gradient microbial communities from Chesapeake Bay, USA - CPBay_Sum_0.6_0.8_DNA | ecosystem: Environmental > Aquatic > Marine > Coastal | place: USA: Chesapeake...
ACCCCCTGTGGCGGCATCGGCAACTTCGCTTCGCAGCAGAGCGGTACAGCCCAGCTGGCCTATACCGGCCGCAACTGGAACCTCACCGGTGCTTACACCTATAACAGCGCTGGTGTGAACATCGCCGGTACCAGCTTCGCCACCTCTCTGCTGCCCAGCATCTACAACAATGCTGTTGGTGGTGGATCCGTCAACTCCTGGTCGATCGCCGGTTACTGGCAGCCCCTCCAGTTGGGCTGGGTTCCCTCGATCAGCGCTGGCTGGGGCTATAACGCTATCAACTACACCGGTGCCAACACCACCGAAGCGACTTCACTGTTGCTTAACAGTGCCGCCAGTCAGTCCTGGTATGTGGGCCTGAACTGGAAGGATGCCTTCGCCAAAGGCAATGCCCTCGGCTTCGCCTTTGGTCAGCCCACCTTCGTGACCAAGCTCAACACCAGCCTCGAGAATGCCTCCAACCAGGTGTTCGATGGCAACTACGCCATGGAGCTGTTCTATAAGTTCCAGGTGAGTGACAACATTGCCGTCACTCCGGCGCTGTTCTATCTCTCCGCCCCTCGCGGTGAATTGACCACCGCTAGTGGTCTTGGCTCTGCCAACAAGGGCACCGTGCTCACCGCCCCCGAGAAGGGCAACGCCAGCTTCGGCACCTTCGGCGCTCTGGTTCAGACCACCTTCAAGTTCTGATTACAGCCAGATCTCTCCCGGCGCCGGGCCTGCGCCAGCCGCGCTCTGCCGCCTGATCGCGGTCTCCTCACACCCCGGGGCCCTGCGCCGGCATCAGCCCTCCGCCATGGCGGAGGGCTTTTTGCTGTCTGCTCCCAGACGGCCTCGGCTCTCCGGCCAGTTGCCAGCACGGCTCGCCGCTCGCTGATGATGGGTCGCGATAGCCGGAGTGCCGCCGCGATGCCCCAGCCGAGCCTGGATCCCTATCAGGTGCTCGGTGTGGCCAGCAGCGCCTCCGCAGCGGAGATCAAAGCGGCCTACCGCGCTCTGGTGAAGCAGCACCATCCCGATGCCGGTGGCGATGCGCACACGATCCTGGCCCTCAACGCCGCCTGGGAGGTGCTCAGCGATGGCGAGCGTCGCGCTGCCCATGATCGTCAGCATGGCTCCGTCGCCGCACCGGCAGCCGCCCGTGCCGGCGCCACCCGCCGCGCTGCGCGCGCGGCTACGGATCAGGCCGCCCGCGGTGATGCCGAGCTGCTGGCCTGGCTGCAGCAGGTTTATGCCCCGATCGATCGTCTGCTCGGCCAGGTGATCAACCCCTTCCCGGCGCAGCTGCGTGAGCTCGCCGCTGATCCCTACGACGACAGCCTGATGGAGGCTTTCTGTACCTATCTCGAGCAGAGCCAGGGCCGTCTGCAGAAGGTGGATGCCCTCTATCGCAGCCTGCCGGCCCCCGGCTCAGCCCGTGCTTTCAGCCTCAGTCTTTACCACTGCCTCTCGCAGGTGCAGGACGCTCTGACCGAGCTGGAGCGTTACACATTGGGCTACGTGGATGGCTACCTGCGTGACGGCCGTGAAATGCTGCGCGAGGCCAAGGCGCGTCGCAGCCGCCTGCAGCAGGAGCGGCGGCGCCTGGAGATCTGAGCGGGGGCGCTGATGGTTCAGGCGCTCTCCAGTTGGTCGAGCCGCAGCCAGATGTCCGGCACCGGGCGGCGAAAACGCAGCTGGGCATGGTCGCCGCGGGTGGCCAGCACCTCGGCCGGACCTTCAAACAGGTAGGCCGGGGCCTCAACGTCGCTGGCGGCTGCCTCCAGACTGCCCTGATAGCGAGCCTGGTTCACCTTCACCAGGCTGCCCTTCTTGATTGCCGCCCTGGCGGCGGGGGCTGCGGGGGTGTCGGCCATGCCGGAGCGTGCGTATCGGCTCAGGCTAAGGCCGCTGGCCGCCGGTTCGGCCGTTGCGTCTGCCTAGCCTGGCGCCGTTGCGATCGGAGCGGCGCGCGTGCGGGTTCTGCTGGTGGGATGTAGCGGCTTCGTGGGCCGGGGGTTGGTGCCGCTGCTGCTGGACCACGGCCACAGCCTCACGCTCGTGAGCCGCTCCGCCAGACCCCTGCCCGGGTTGGACCATCCCCAGTTGCAGCGCCTGCAGGCTGATCCCGCCCAGCCCGCCAGCTGGCAGCGCGCCGACCTGGTGGCGGCCCTGGCCGCCGCTGAGGCCGTGATCAACCTGGCAGGTGAGCCGATCGCGGAGCAGCGCTGGACGGCCGCCCATCGGCAGGTGCTGCGCGACAGCCGCATCCGCACCACCGAGGCCCTGGTGGCCGCCATCGGTGCCCTGCCGGCGTCGAGCCGCCCCGGCGTCTTGGTCAATGGCTCTGCCGTGGGCTTCTATGGCACCAGCCCCACAGAGCGTTTCGAGGAGAGCAGCCCCGCCGGCAGCGACCTGCTCGCCGAGCTCTGCACGGCCTGGGAAGCGGAGGCCCACCGCGCCGAGCCCCTCTGTCGGGTGGTGATCCTGCGCATCGGCATTGTGCTTGCAGCCGATGGCGGCGCCCTCGGCAAGATGCTGCCGGTGTTCCGGCTCGGTTTCGGTGGGCCGATCGGCGATGGCCGTCAATGGATGAGCTGGATCTCCCGCCGCGATCTCTGCCGCCTGATCGCCACCGCCCTGGCGGATGCCGCCTACAGCGGCACCTACAACGCCGTTGGCCCCCAACCCTGCACGATGGGCGAGTTGGCGGTCGCCCTCGGCCGCTGTCTGGGCAGGCCAAGCCTGCTGCCGGTGCCGGCACCGGTGCTGCAGCTGCTGCTCGGTGATGGCGCCCGCGTTGTGCTGGAGGGCCAGCAGGTGATGCCCGCTCGGCTGCAGCAGCAGGGCTTTGGTTTCGAAGATCGCGAGATCAGCGCCGCGCTCGCCGCTGCCACCAGCGCAGGCACCAGCCCAGCACCCCACTGAGCAGCGCCGCGCCCATCAGCAGGCCGATGGCCGGGGTGAACAGGGGCTCCCACAGCCGCTGGAAGACATCCAGCGGCGCCTCGATGCCGCGGCTGTGGCAGGCCACCGCCACGGCGAACCACACGGCCCCGGCGATCACCACGAACACATCGATCACCAGCAGGGTGTCGATCCAGCCCTTCAGGCGCCGGCCGAGGCTGGCGTCGGGGTTGGGGGTGGCCTCAGCCATCGCGGCGCTCCTGCAGCAGCTGATCCAGATCGGTTGCCATCCTGGCGCCACCGCCGCCGCTGCCGATGCGTTCCTCGCCGAGTTGTCGCAACGCCTCGCGCCAGGGCTGATCCCGCCGCAGCCGCTCCAGCAGCTCCTCCACGAGTTGCGCTGATCCGGTCAGTTGCGCTTCGCTGCCGGGGCCGCCCTCGGCGCAGAACATCGCTGGCCCCAGCAGTCGCCGCTGCGCTTCCGCAAAGCCCGCCGTGAACTGCGGCCCACCACCGGCCAGCTGCAGCACCGGTTTGCCCAGGCCCACGCATTGTTCCGCCGCCGTGCCGGTCATCGAGAGCAGCAGATCGCATTGCTGCACAACCGCCGCAAAACGGCCCCATTCCAGTTGCAGCTGCAGGGGGCCCCGTTGCAGGCGGCAGCGCTGCTCGCCATCGAAATGGAGCAGCCAGCCCAGCCCGCTGGCCAGTGGGGCCACCTCCTGGGGCGTGAGTTTGCCCACCAAGGCGGCGTGCAGCCCCAGCCGTGCCGGCTGGCGCAACGGCTGCGGCAGCCGTTCCAGCACCCGCAGCATCAGGGCCAGGTTCTGCAGGGCCTCCGGCAGACGGCTGCCCGGCAGCAGCCCCAGCCGTTGCAGCGGTGCCCCAGCCAGCGGCGGGCAGGCCCCGAGGCTGCCATCGAAAAACGGATTGCCGGCGAACAGCACCGGCCGGCGCAGCTGCTCGCTCAGATCGGTGGCGCTCAGCTGATCGCGGCTGTACACGCGGCGGCTGCGGCGGCTGCGCAGGCAGCGGGCGCAGGGCCAGGGCAGCCGCAGTCGGCCTTCATAGTGGCTGGAGTAGGCCACCAGGTAGGTGGCAAACGGTCCGCCGCTCAGCCAGGCGGCCAGCACCGGGATCACATCGCCCACCGCCAGAATCAGGTCATAGCGGCGGGCGACGCGCAGCAGCAGCCCCAGGCGTCTGAGCAGATAAAGGATCTGCCCCTGCACAACCTCAGTGAGGCGCCCGAGCAGGCTTGTGTAGCCCAGGCCGCCGGTGCTGTATTCGCGGGTGCGTCCCAGCACGGGGATCCCCGCCTGGCTATAGGCGCGGCCGTGACCCACCAGCGGCAGCGCCTCAACCTGGTGGCCCAGCCGTTGCAAGGCTTCGCCGATCAGGGCGCCGCTGAGATCCTCGCCGTGACCGTTGCTCAGCAGCAGAATGCGCGCTGGCGTCACGCGTTCAGCCAAGCCTTCACCTTCTGCAGGGCCTGCCAGTCAGGTCGGCGGGCCAGGCCGTCGGCGATGGCATCGTCCAGTTCGCTCGCCAGTTCCGGCGCCATCACCCGCAGCCGCTGCACCAGCTCGACGTGCTCACGCACGCCCTTGGCGTTGGTTTCGAGCATCGCCAGGCTGAGGTTGATGCGGGCCTGCGGATCCTGTGGGTTCAGCTTGACGGCATTGCGGGCGGAGCGCAGGGCTGCCTGAGGTTGATTGTCGAGCAGCTGCAGCCAGGCCAGGCAGGTCCAGCCGGCCGAGAGGCGCGGTTCCTGGCGGGTGATCTGCAGGAAACTCTCGATCACCTCCTCAAGTGGCGCCCCCTGCTGGTAGCTGGCCAGCGCCTGCTCGAACAGGGAGGTCTCGTCGGCGCTGGTCATGGGGGCGGCGTGGGCCGGGTACTGCCCCTCAGATTGCCACCCGGCGGGTAGGTCGCCACCGGCTGGCGGCATCGATCCGCTGGCGATCTGGTGTGGGGATCAGACCGCGAAGGAGCTGCCGCAGCCGCAGGTCTGGGTGGCGTTGGGATTGGTGAAGTTGAATCCCCCACCGATCAGGGCACTGGAGAAGTCCAGCTGCATGCCGTAGATGTAAAGCAGGCTCTTGGGGTCGCTCACCACTGTGAAACTGGTGGCGCCTGCGGGCTCATACACGTAGCGCTCGTCATCGTCGCGGATCTCGGCGGCATCGATGAAATCCATCGTGTAGCTCATGCCGCTGCAGCCGCCGGAGCGCACCCCCACCCGCAGCACCTTGCCCTCGCCCTGCTGCGGCAGCAGCGTGGCCAGCTGTCGCATGGCGCTGTCGGTGATCAGGATGCCCCGGCCGTCGCGGCCGGTGTGGGTGGGCTGGGCCTGCGACGCAGCCTCGCTGCTGATGCCGGCGGTTGATGGGGCGTCTGCCTGGGCGACAGCCGTCTGCGCTGTTGCAATCTCGCTGGTCATCGGGGTGGCGGCATGCCTGCTCTCCCCATCGTATGGAGGCCATCCGCACCCCGGGGCGGCGGGGCCTCTCCATAGAGTCGTCCCACTTCGCGGAAGCAGCAGGGTGCGCGTCGCCATCGTGGGTGCGGGACTGGCCGGTCTGGCCGCCGCCGTTGATCTGGTCGACGCCGGCCATCAGGTCGATCTCTATGAAGCACGGCCGTTCATGGGCGGCAAGGTGGGCAGCTGGGTCGATGAGGGCGGCAACCATATCGAGATGGGTCTGCACGTCTTCTTCTTCAACTACGCCAACCTCTTCGCCCTGCTGCGCAAGGTGGGGGCCATCGACAACCTGCTGCCCAAGGACCACACCCACCTGTTCGTGAACAGTGGCGGTGACCTGCGGGAGCTGGATTTCCGCTTTGCCCTGGGCGCGCCGTTCAACGGCCTCAAGGCCTTCTTCACCACCCCCCAGCTCGACTGGATCGACAAGCTGCGCAATGCCCTGGCTCTGGGCACCAGCCCGATCGTGCGCGGTCTGGTGGATTACGAGGGCGCGATGAAGACGATCCGGGCCCTCGATCGCATCAGCTTCCAGGAGTGGTTCGTGGGCCATGGCGGCAGCGAGCAGAGCATCAGGCGGATGTGGAATCCGATCGCCTACGCCCTCGGCTTCATCGATTGCGAAGCCATCTCGGCCCGCTGCATGCTCACCATCTTCATGATGTTTGCGGCTAAAACCGAGGCCTCCAAGCTCAACCTGCTCAAGGGCTCGCCCCATCGTTGGCTCACCGGCCCGATTCTTGAGTACATCGAGCAGCGCGGCGCTCGTCTGCACCTCCGCCACCGCGTCACCGAGGTGCTGTTCGATGAGGGGGCTGCGGCGGCCGATGGCCGGCCTGCCACGCAGGTGAGCGCTCTGAGGCTGGGAACTCCCGACGGTGACATGGAGGTGCAGGCCGATGCCTACCTGGCGGCCTGCGATGTGCCCGGCATCCAACGGATGGTGCCCGAGGCCTGGCGGCGCTGGCCTCTGTTCGACAACCTCTACAAGCTCGAAGCGGTGCCGGTGGCCACGGTGCAGCTTCGCTACGACGGCTGGGTGACGGAGCTGGGGGATTCACCCCTGAATGAGGCAGCCCGCCGCGATCTCAGCCGCCCCGCCGGTCTCGACAACCTTCTCTACACCGCCGACGCCGACTTCAGCTGTTTCGCCGACCTGGCGCTGGCCAGCCCGGTGGACTACCGCAGGGAAGGTCTGGGATCGCTGCTGCAATGCGTGCTCACCCCCGGTGATCCCTGGATTCCCAAAAAGACTGACGAGATCGTGGCGGCCACCGACGCCCAGGTGCGCCGCCTGTTCCCCTCGGCACGCAATCTGCAGCTGGTGTGGAGCAATGTCGTCAAGCTGGCGCAGTCGCTCTATCGCGAGGCCCCCGGCATGGAGCCCTACCGCCCTGATCAGCGCACACCCGTGGCCAACTTCTTCCTGGCCGGCAGCTACACCAAACAGGATTACATCGATTCAATGGAGGGGGCCACGATGAGCGGCCGCCTGGCGGCGGCGGCGATCCTCGGCTGTCGGGCGCAGCTGGCCACCAATGCTGCCGTGGCCTGAGTTCACCCAGACCCAACGTGGCCTTCAGGCCACCACTGTGCACGGACCTGAAGCCACTTCTCTCCTTTGGCTTCAGGTCTCGCCCAGACTTCGGATCCCTTCCCCCGTTGCCGCAATCCCCATGGGCCGTTGGCTTGAGCACAGCGTCACCACCGAGATCCAGGCACCGGTTGAGCGGGTGTGGGCGGTGTGGAGCGATCTGGAGGCGATGCCGCGCTGGATGCGCTGGATCGAGTCGGTGACCACCGTTGCAGGCGATCCTGATCTCACCGATTGGACCTTGGCGGCCCAGGGATTCCGTTTCCACTGGAAAGCCCGGATCACCCAGCGGGTCGACGCCCAGCAGCTTCACTGGCAGTCTGTGGGGGGGCTTCCCACCAAGGGAGCGGTGCGCTTTTATCCCCAGGGAACCTCCTGCACCGCCGTGAAGCTGAGCGTGAGCTATGAGCTGCCGGCTGTGCTGGCGCCGCTGATGGAGCCCTCCATCCTTGGGGGCATCGTCACCAAGGAGCTCCAGGCCAACCTGGAGCGCTTCCGCGATCTTGTGGAACGGGAGCATGGCGCGCCTCTGGCCTGATGCTGCTGCGGTGCTGGCGTTGCTTTGCCTCGCCGCCTGTGCCGACCGTGCCGATGTCGCGACCCCGGCACCACCTCCCGCCGCCCCGCGCGCAACGGTGCCAGCGCCGCAACCGCCGTCGCCCCCGCCGCTGACACCGATGACCACTCCCCAGCAAGTGGTCGCGGCGATGCCCATCGGTCGTGCTGATCCCTTTGCCCCCACGCAGCAACCGGTCGCGGCGACTCCGCCGGCCGCCGTGGTGGTGCCGCAGCTGCCGGCCGATCTGCGGTTCACCGGTGTCATTCACAGCCGCGGTGAAACCCAGGCCTTCGTGCAGATCGGCGGAGCCAGCGGCGCCCTCTGCCTCGGGCCGCAGGGCCGTTGTGCGGCCGGCAATGCCGATGGGTTGCTGCTGCCCTCTGGCTGGAGCGTCAGCGCCATCGATGCTGCCAACGGCGTGCTGGCCCTCAGCTTCGGCTCCGAGCGGCGGATGCTGCAGCTCAGCCGCTGAGCACCTGCTCGCAGGCAGCCACCAGACCGTCCAGGTCGTGGGGATCGGCCTCCGCATCGACGCGGCCCAGCACCTGCAGGCAGGTGCGACTCGTCTGCGGCCCGATTGACACCAACGCCACGCCATCCAGTCGCTGCCGCCAGGCGTCGCCGAAGGCGGCTTCCAGCAGCTGGGCGGTGTGCTGCACCGTCTTGCCGCTGCTGAAGGTGATGGCGCTGACCGCTCCGCTGGCCAGGGCGTCTCCCGTGGCCGGTGGCAGGGTCTCCGGGCAGCGGGATTCATAGGCCGCCACCTCCACCACCCGGGCCCCCGCTGCACCGAAGGCCTCCGCCAGCACGGTGCGCCCGCCGCTCTGCACCCGCGGCAGCAGCAGCCGCAGCCCCCAGCCGGACACTGGGAAGTGTTCGATCAGGCTGTCGGCCACGAAGGCGGGCGGTACGAAATCCGCGGCTGCTCCCAGGTCCTGCAGGCGCACCGCCGTCTTGCGTCCCACCGCGGCGATCTTCAGACCCGCGGGCCGGCGGGCCAGGCTGCCACCCCGCAGCCGCAGCCGCTCCTCCACGGCGTCCACCCCATTGCTGCTCGACACCACCAGCCAGTGGAAGTCCTCCAGCTCCGCCAGGGCGTCATCGAGTGGCCCCCAGTGATCCGGGGGGCCGATCACCAGGGCCGGCAGATCCAGCACGGTGGCACCAGCGCGCTCGAACAGTCGCCGCGCCTCCCCCAACTGGCTCTCAGCCCGTGTGACGGCGATCCTGTGGCCGAGCAGGGGCTTGGTCTTGTGGGTCATGGTCACACCTCCAGCTTGACCATTGCACCGGCCTGCCCCTGCAGCTGCTGCGCCTCCTGCGGGCGCCCCTGCTGTTTCAGCAGCGCGATGGCTCGCCGGAAGCCTTCGCGGGCGCCGTTGATGTCGCCGCCCATCAGCAGCGCCACCGCCAGGTTCTGCTGGGTTTCGGCGTGCTCGGGGTTGAGCTGCGCGGCCTGGCGGTAGGCCGTCAAGGCGCCGCCGATGTCGCCGCGGCGGCGGCGGATCAGGCCGAGGTTGTACCAACCCAGGCTGATTTCGGGTGCCACGCTGGTGGCCTGCAGGCAGAGCTGCTCTGCGGATTCCAGCTGGCCCAGCCGCAGCAGCAGCGCCGCCAGATTCAGACGGGCCGCCAGCGTCAGGCGGGGTGCAAGCGGGCTCACCAGGGCCTGGCGGTAGAGACCGATGGCCATGCTGGGATCGCGCTCCGCCTCCGCCAGGGCCAGGTGCAGCAGCAGCTCGTAGCGCTCGGGATGAGCCGCAGCCGGGCAGTGCTGCAGGCCGCGGCGCAGCAGCGCCAGGCCGCGCTCCTGCTGCCCTTCGGCCACCTCAAGGGCGCCGAGCTTCGCGCAGGCGTAGGCGTCGTTTGGACGCTGCTTCAGTTCCGATTCCATCGCCTGCCGCAGCCGCCGCGCCTTGCCGCCATCGACCAGCAGCTCCGGCCGGTAGCCGTCATGGACCAGGGCCGGTTCGCCGCAGTCGGCGATGCGCCAGTGCGGCTGGCGCTGCTGCAGCTCCGCCACGCTGTCATCCACCAGGGAGTGGTAGGCCCGACTCCAGCGGATCGCTGGGTGGCGGCGGAACAGGCGGCTGACGTTCGAGTAAGGCGACTGCACTGCCCCCCGCTCCTGGCGCAGCAGGTTGATCAGCAGGAGATCCGGTTGCGTCATCAGCTGCCGCAGTGGCTCGCGTGCCTCAGGCCGCAGCTGTTCATCGGCATCGAGCACCAGCACCCAGTCACCCGTCAGCCATTGCAGCGCCTGGTTGCGGGCCGGGGCGAAATCACCGGGCCAGTCGATGCGATGCACGGTGGCCCCCAGGGCCGTGGCGATCGCCACCGTGTCGTCGCTGGAGCCGGTGTCCACCACCACCATCTCATCCACGAAGCCCTGCACCGAGCGCAGGCAGGCTTCGATTCGCTCCGCCTCATCGCGCACGATCATCGAGAGGCTGAGCATGGTCGCGGCGTTGGGTTGAAGCTGGCCTGAGGCTAGGGGGCGCTAATCGGTGAAGCCGCCACCGAAGCCGCTACTGAAGCCGCCTTCCAGCGGCGCGGCGGCCAGCCCCAGCTGCTGCAGCAGCACCGCCTGCGCCTCCGGCATCTGACCGGGGCTGTAGGCGGCCGGCAGCTCCGGCGGCAGCATGGGTTGGAGCTGTTCCCAGAGGTAGGGGCTGCCGTAGACCGCCAGTCCCGCCAGCCGTTCGGCCGCCAGCAACTGCTGGACCACCGCTGGCCAGGGCTCCTCGCCGCCGGCGCTGCCGCGGAAGGGATTGCCGCGCACGAACAGCTGCAGCAGCACCGGCCCCGGCCCCAGCC
>Ga0129333_10007429_pt1 | contig 10341 bp, 9 predicted proteins | sample CPB6_08_DNA_FD_94474 | JGI IMG/M metagenome (GOLD analysis project Ga0129333, IMG submission 94474) | Freshwater to marine salinity gradient microbial communities from Chesapeake Bay, USA - CPBay_Sum_0.6_0.8_DNA | ecosystem: Environmental > Aquatic > Marine > Coastal | place: USA: Chesapeake Bay...
CACGAATCGCAAAGGCTCTATTAAAACCTTTACGGCTCAAGATGTAATGAATATTGAGCGCGTGACGGTCGATCTTGGTAGTCCGATTACTCAGACTTTGGCTGGCCGACACGAACTTATACAGCAATTTCTTCAGTATCAAATTATTACAGATCCAAAACAAATTATCGCCTTTTTAAGAACAGGAGAGCTCGATCAGACGACTGACTCTCTCTTCTCCGATGCAATGCTTATCAAAGAAGAGAACGAGCAAATCAAAAAAGGCGAAAGGCCGGTCTGTCTTATCTTAGACAATCATCAAGAACATATTTTAGAGCACAAAAAGATCTTTAGTTCGCCAGAGGCTCGGCTTGATAAAAGCATAACCGAAGTCGGACTTGCTCACATTTATGAGCATATAGACTTTATGCGTTCAACACCTCCAGATCTTGCGGCTGTGATCTCTGGCCAGCCTTTGCCGCCTGAAATGCCAGCCGGTGCGCCACCAAGTCAAGACATGTTACCTGAAGTTCAAGGTGTAAACGTCCCTAATGTGCCGCCTGGAACACCGCCAACAGTCGCAGAAAACTATCAACAAAGCTTAGAAGCACTTCCCCCTGAAACAGGAGAGCCATTGATATGAGTGAAGGAATAGCAGCCCCATCAGCTCCATCGGAATCAGCTGATACAAGCCCAGATGTTTCACGCGAAACCGATGAAAGTAACGAAAAAGAAGAGAGAGCTGAGCCTAAAAAAGAAGCAAAGCCAAAACAGCCGCCAAAGATGCGTAAGGTAAAGGTTGACGGCAAAGAAGAGTTTGTCGATGAGGACAGCGTTTGGAGGGATTATCAAAAGTACAGGGCTGGCGAGAAGCGTTTACAAGAAGCAGCAAAGCTTAGGCAGGAAGCTGAAGAGAGGATGGCTAAACTTAAAGACGATCCTTACAGTGTGCTTTCTGAGCTTGGTCTTGATCCTTCTGAGCTTTCAGAAAACTGGCTCAGAAAAAAGCTAGAAGAAGAGCTTGACTTTGATCCCCGCGACAAAGAAATGAGAGAGCTTCAAAAGCGCTTATCTGAATATGAATCAAAAGAGCAAAGGGCTAAAGAAGAGCAAGAGATGACAGCTCGCGAGAAGTTTGTCGAGTCTCGCAAAGAAGCTCTGTCTAAGACTTTGGCTGAAGCTATGGAAAGTACGCTCCTCTCAAAACATCCCGAAACATCAGCGGCACTTTTGCGTGAAATGGCTATGTACATGAGAACAGCTAAAGAGAATGGGGAAGATGTCAGCCCTCAGGAGCTCGCGCAGTTTGTCGAAAATAATCGGTTTAAGCAGTATCACATGCTGGCAAACCAATTTGAAGGCGAGCAGCTTATTGAGTTCTTAGGCAAAGACATCGTCAATAAGATACGCAAAGCAGACTTGGAAAGGCTTAGAGGAAAGAAAGCTGCGACTACTCAAAGTTGGAAGACAGAACAGCCAGCTGTAGATAAGCAAAAGTCTAAGTTTATAAATCCATCAGACTTTCGTTTTGCTTTAAGGAATATGGAGTGATCCCCTGGGGGGACCACCCCCTAACCTCGAAAGCTCGTTTCCCACCTTTCAGCCTTGTATTGATTAGATCATTTAATTGACGTACTATCAAATCAGATTCTACCAATTGGCGAATCTACGCAGCGATCTACCTTCAGGCGATCTGCAAGCGAAAGTTTTTTTGTTCGTTTAAAAATCAAAATCATAATTTTTGGAGTATAGAAAATGGGTGCATTAACACCGACCAATCTTGCGTCTCGTCTTAAGGAACAGTTCAACGGTGATATCAGTCAGCTAGTCCCAGGCGCAGCGGAATTAGTTAAGCTCAAATTTCGTCGCGATCTTGAAATTGGTAAAAATGTCAATTTTGACGTGCAGTTATCTGATGAGCTCGGCTTCACGGTCGGTCAAGGTGACATAACTTTAAACGGCAACATTAACCAATCTGCCGCCAGAGCGACAGTGGAGGGCTACTCCTTAATCCTTCAGAGTAATGTGAGCTATGATCTAATTTCGCGAGCCAGTTCTGAGAAAAAAGCGTTCGCAAAATTTGTTGATTCTAAATTCATTCCTATGGCCGAATCTTTTCAGAGACGGCAAGAGATTCTTCACTGCTGGGGACGCGATTCTCTCGGCCAAGTTTCCGGTAATAGCACTGGCGTCCTTACTCTGACCGAAGGTTCTTTTTGCCCAACGCTTTGGCTTGGACTTAAGGGAGCTGTAATCGAAGCGTGGACTGCAAAGACTGGTGGATCACAACACAACGGTGATTTGACTATTTCTGCAGTTGATGTCGCTAACCGCACCGTGACTGTAACTGGTACTAGCTCGTCTGTTGTCGCTAACGATTACCTGTTTTTCAAAGGCACTCAAGACGCTGGCCATTATGGTCTTATGGCGATTGCAAAGAATACGAGCAGCCTCTTCGGAATTTCAGCTTCGACATATGAATTGTGGAAAGGCAATAGCTACGATGTAGGCACTTCTGCATTGACTCTTGGTAAACTTTTGCAAGCAGCCGCTCTTGCTGCTAACAAAGGATGCAACGAGAAGCTTAAAGCTCTTGTTCCAATTGCTGCATTTCAATCACTGGTCAGCGACGAAGCGGCTTTGCGGCAATATACCGCCTATACCGAAAAAGCTGAGAACGGTTTCAAAAAGATCTCGTTCTTTGGCGCAAGCGGTGAGATTGAAGTGGTTCCATACCATTTCATGAAAGCTGGCGAGTTCCTCATCTTCCCAGAGCGATGGACTTATATCCTTGGCTCGACTGAGATGACTATGGCACTTGCAAAAGATGGTGACATGATCTTTGATCTGGAAGCTACATCAAGTAAACAAATGAGACTGTTTTCAGATACTCAGATCTTCTGCGAACGTCCAGGCTATTTAGTATATGGATCACGTTCTGACGGCAAAGCATTGAGCGCGTAAGTCTAAGCATAAACGTGGGGGGATGAGTGTATGCTCGTCCCCTTTTTTTCTAGAAAGGTTGGGTATGGCTACGGTTGTAGTTACAATTGAAACCGCAAAAGATCCGAATGAATATAATAAAGCAGGCCAAAAAACCGCTAACGGAAACCGTCTAATTGATTTGATACGCGGGCTAAACTCAGGCGCTTTGCTCGGCAAAGTGTTTGTCCAAAGCTCAAGTGCAAATCCTGTGGCGGCTACCGGCACTATCACGCAAATAAGTGCGGTTAGCGGGAACACAGTAACAATCGGTGGCGTAACTTTGACAGCCGCAACCGATTGGTCTGTGGCTGGAACTGACACACAAGATGCCACGGCTTTGGCGGCTGCAATTAACGCAAACACGACTCTAAACAAAATCGTGTACGCGACATCTGCAACAAATGTCGTTACACTTACAGCGTTGCAAGCGGGCGTGATCGGGAACTACATCAGCCTTGCAAAAGTAGGCGCTCCTATTACTGTCTCAGGCGCTGCGTTGTCAGGCGGAACAGGTGGGGCTGGCTCTGTGACAGAACAAATCGTTTAAAAAGGACTAGCCATGGCTGTCAATAAAACATTTGCCGGAACTACTTATTCGATTCCTCAGAATAAGGACCCAAAGTCCACAAACTGGGGAACACAAGTCAGTAACTTTTTGCAGGCGCTTGCCGATTATGCGCTTCCAAGGACGGGTGGCGATAATCAGCTGACTGCTGAAATGAATTTTTCTGGTGCAAGTTTTGCTGGTAGCTATGGTTTGAAACTCCCTTACTTAAAGGCGGCTGTGGCAGACGCAAGTCTTCCAGCTGCTGGTTTTCTTCGGCTTGCAAATTCGTCTACACTTCAGTGGAAGGGATCAAGCGGTGACTTGAGCCTTTCTGTTTCAGGCTCAGACAGACTGCAATTTGCTGGGACGAACCTTTATCAGCCATCGGATGCCGCGACAGCAAACACAGCTTCTAAGCTTGTGCTTAGAGATTCTAACGGTGATTTTAGCGCTGGTACAATTACAGCTACTAGTTTTAATGGGCCAATCACCGGCAACGCTGCGACAGCCACAAAATGGGCTAGCGGCATGCAGTTATCTTTGGGTGGAGACTTAAGCGGAAACGTTACATTTGATGGCGGGACAAGTCCTGTCACTCTAACTGCCACAATAGCCAATAATTCAGTGGCGCTTGGTACAGATACGACAGGCGATTATGTCCAAAGCTTAAGCGGGACAGCGAATCAAGTAACAGTGACAGGCGGAACGGGAGAAAGCTCAACTCCCGTTTTAAGTTTGCCGCAAAATATCGCGACGACATCAAGCCCTACGTTCGCTGATGTTTCGATCACTAACGCCCCAACTATTGCAAACCATGCGGCCAATAAAGCTTACGTTGACTCTGTGGCGCAAGGATTAGACGTTAAACAGTCCGTAAAAGCGGCCACAACTGCAAACATAACGCTCTCAGGCACTCAAACGATTGATGGTGTAGCGCTATCAGTTGACGACAGAGTCCTAGTTAAAAATCAAGGTACACAAGCTGACAACGGCCTCTATCTTGTCAAAAGCTCAACTTGGGTAAGAACAGACGATGCCTCTACCTGGGATGAGCTTGTCGGAGCCTTTTGCTTTGTAGAACAGGGATCGACACTTGCGGATACTGGCTGGGTTTGTACTGTAAACTCAGGGGGCAGCTTAGGTGTAACAGCTGTCACGTTTTCGCAGTTTAGCGGTGTTGGTTCATATCAACCGCTTGATACTACGCTGACAAACATAGCGGCTTTAACAACTACTAACGGGCTTATAGCGTGGAAAAATGATGAGACTGTTTACCAAAGAACACTGACAGGGACAGCAAACAAAATAGTTGTCACCAATGGCGATGGCGCTTCAGGTAATCCTACCTTTAACATCGGCACCGATGTTGTAACGCTCACAGATAGCCAAAACCTTACTAATAAGCTCATCAGCTCGACTGCAGCTCTGACAGGAGCTTTAAAAGTCCCAGCTGGAACTACAGCCGAGCGTCCTACAGCGGTAGAAGGCTATGTCAGGTACAATAGTGACACGTCAGCATTTGAAGGTTATGCCTCAGGCGCTTGGTCAAGCCTTGGCGGTGGCGGAACTGTGGATCGCGTTACGCAAGCAAGTCATGGATTTGTAGTTGGGGACATTCTTTACCTATCAAGCACTACTTACACCAAAGCGATTGCGACAGCTGCAAATACAGCCGAAGTGGTCGGTATGGTCACCCGCGTAGTCGATAGCAGCACTTTTGAAATTACACTGTCAGGCGAAGTTTCGGGTCTTTCAGGGCTAACAGCTGGCGAAGCGTACTTTCTTTCTGCATCTTCAGCCGGTGCCATGACAGTGACAGAGCCGACTACAATTGGCTATGTTTCAGTCCCATTAGGTGTAGCAAGCTCGACTACTACTTTTTATGTAGCTCCAAAGCGCGGGAATGTAATAGGTGGAACGAACGCAAGAACGCAAATCTCTCTCGCTAACAATACAACAGCCAATATTCAAGATGTAAGCGCGTACGATGCTGGCGAGCTATCGGGCTGGATCTCGATCACTGCGACAACTCCTCTAAAGTTTTATGTCAGTGCGCCTTTTGCTAAGAATGGAGCAGGAAACAATTACAACATTTCTCCAAGCTATGTAGGCGACACACCTCCGAGCGGGTTTTCTCTTTCGATTACTTCAGCTGGTATTATTCAATACACGATGCCAAACGTGACAGGGTTTTCGGCTGCAAATATTAACTACGGGCTTGATGTTGCGGCTGTGGGGGCTACGTTTCCGCTTAGTATCTCTGGCACGAACGTGGTGAATGGAACGCCAACGATTGACACCATTAACGAGTATACAAGCGGAAACGGGGTACAAATAAAAGGCAGGACTAGTTCGTCTGCTATTCCGGCTGGCTATATTGGCGAGCAAATTTCTGCATCTTTTTCTGCTACAAATATAGGCGGTACGGATACAACTTTAGCAACCATTACTTTGACAACGGCTGGAATTTATCTTGTCTATGGAAAAATAGAATCTAGTGCTCCAGGAAGTAGTTTAAATACCTTAGATTTATCAATCTCGTATAATTCTACAGCGGCACACAGACCATCGCAAATTAGAGATAGGACGACCTCAATCAGCTCAAACATTCTTTTTGGGACGTGTGTAAGATATGTACAAGCTACCGCAGCTTCAGATGTTTTAAGATTAATTGCTTCTAGTTCTTATACTGGAACTGCACCACAGACAGTCGCTAGTGGTTGTCAATTTATTGCAATCCGCATCGCTTAAGGGGAAACCATGACTAACGTAGCAACAAGATTTCAGCCTGATATCAGCGGAAGTGCAGTGCCAGCTGGGTATATAGGGGAAGTTAAGAAAAGCGCAGTGACAACGGCGACAAATATACCTGGAGCGACTGGTGTTTTTGCCGACGCAGCAAATATATCTATTACGGCAGGTATTTGGTTGGTATATGGAGCAGTCAGTATTGCGAGAAACTCGGCAACATTTAGTTCTACAGATATCGCGTGTGGATTCAACACGACATCGGGAAACTCAGCAGCGGGTCTAAAGGAAGGCATAAACTATATAAACCCAGCAGCTTTAATAACCACAACTTTTACGAGGGTTGATTTGGTTTTGCCCCCAACACTTGTCAGGTGCGATGGAACCACTATTACTCGTGAAGAGGATGGTGTTGCTTTTGCCTCAGGAACCACTTTGTACCTCAAGCTTTATGTAGCAGCATTTAGTGCGGCAACTCCTCAATATACTGGAAAATTTGTAGCAATTCGCATTGCTTAAGGAATAAAAAATGTCTAACTCAGCCTTTACGCCAGCGGTGTTAACAGTAGCCGGATCAGCAGCCGCCACAAGCGGTGAGAAAAATTATATCCTATCCCCAGACGATAACACAGCCTCGCGCTGGGTATCTTCTGATGTTTCTAAGATCACAATCGCGACCTCATCTTCGACGATCCCCGACAACATCACAAAGACGACTTCCCTAGCTTTCACAAGAGTAAGTGGAACGGACGGCTATGCCCGTTACCGATTTACTCTCGATCAAGCAGACTACGGGAAAAAATTCAAGATCTCGTGGGACCAGATCTACGCAACGGCTGCCCACTGGACGCTAGAGGTTTATAGCAATACTTCGGCTGCATATACTGGGACAAGTACAAAGCTTACGGTTGCGACTTCAGCGGTTCCAGGGATTACTGGGACGTTCACAACATCTGTGGATATGCCTGGTTCTGCTGCTCCTTATATTGAAGTCCGGTTGATTGGTTCTAGTGCTAGTGCGACTACGATTTACCTGAACAATGTTTTGGTTGGGCCTGGAACGATTGTGCAGGGGGCTGCGATAAGTGAGTGGCAAAATGAAAGTTCACCCTCAAGTAGATTTAGCGGATTAAATTCGTTAGCTAACTCTTCTCCTTATTACAGGTGGAGAAGAAATGGTTCTAATATTGAAATATTAGCAGGATTTACGTTAGCAAGCACTGATGACGTGACCGGAGAATTAGCAGTTACACTACCGACAGGCTATAGCATAAACACAGCCCTTTTGGTTTCTAGTATTGGATCTTGTGGAGAAGCGTTTGCTGTTGTGGCTGGATCTAATTACAATGCTACCGCAGTAAGCACTTCGTCTGGTTTTGTTTTTAAAGGTCACGCAGCGTCCAGTAACTGGAACGCAACCGTACCAGCTAATTGGGCAAGCGGTAATATTTTTCATACAAGAATAGAAGCACCTGTAAATGAGTTTTCCGGCAGTGGAACGGTAAATCTCGGGCCTGGAAGTCAAGTCGAGTATGCTGCGACCTCTGGTACTTGGGACGCTGATAGTTCAACTACTGTCTATGGTCCTGGTGGGGTTGCTTTGGGCGGTGCTTTATCTGCTCAAAGAACAAAAACAATTACTTTCCAGTACCCAATTCAATCAGATGATCAAATTTTTTTAGAATTTTCAACAGATGGATCAAAATGGTTGCCACAAAGTTCGGCAACTTTGCAATCTGTATCCATACCACCTCTTGTTGGTTTAACGGGAGCTGGCCCTGCTGGTGTTGGTGCAAATTGTATAATAACCGGAAACACAACTGTTCAGGTAATATTTGGTAGATACCAAATCGCACGAATGGACGATGGAACTAACGCAGCAAACTGGCCGTCAAGCAATGCTTACTGGCGCGTCCGCAAAGCAAAAGCCTCAGCGCCTGTTGGTTTTGGGCTTGTAACCGCAAACGACTCCGGCTTGCTTCGTTCTTATAGTGCGATGACTAAGATTCGATTACATACTGGCAATGGATATGGATCTACAAATAATAAAATTCGGAGATTTAGCACAACAGTTGTCAATACCGGAACTGGCGTAACTTATGCTGATTCTGCGACTCTTGGAGCAAGCTTTACAATCACAGAAGCTGGAATTTATGCAATACATTATGCAGATTGTTTTTCTACTGGGTCAGGTTTTGGTCTTAGTTTAAATTCATCTCAATTAACGACATCCATTGCTTCGATAACAACTTCCGATAGACTCATTCTTGGCTCTACGTCGGGAACCTCTGCTGCTGCTGTGGCTTCTATAACATTAGCTTTATCTGTTGGTGATATTGTACGACCACACACTGCTGGCGACACAGAATCGGGAGCGCCCGATCGAGTTTCTTTTACAATTCAACGCGTAGGATAAGGATTTAACCATGGCTAACTCAAGACTCTCAACAAATCCACGTTTGACAAGCGTTCCTTTAGCAAGCTCTAGCACAATTCTATCTGTGCAAAGCGCTGCGACAGGAACCAACTGGACAACACTCACAGCGACAGCTTGTGATTTTCTTCGCGTCTGCAACGCGACAGGCACCTTGCTCGAATATCGACGAGGAGGCGCTGGCAACGGTATGCACTTGCCCAATGGCGCTACAATCGACATTCTAGGTGTATCTAACGCTAACGAAATCAGCTTTAGAAGAAACGATACCTCTAACACTCAAGTCATTCTTACAGCAGAGGCATACGTTATATGACTCCATATCAAGCCCTTGAGACAGTCAGCATTGTAGTCAGAAACTACAGAGGAACATTTGAAGAGCACGCTCATCTAGCAGAGTGTTTAAATGTCCTCATAAATGTTTTAAAATCAAACGATCTTTGGGAAGAGCCTAAAGCAGAGGAGCAAGCACATGCGTGACATGTTGGCAAAGACAGATCTGAGCGTCCTTGACGAAATCATTAAGCTAGCAGAGCAAGCTATGGCTAAGGGTGTAGGCAAGAAAAAGCCAGACCTTGCTGTAATGGAAGTCTCAGTCGAGGGAAAACCTAAAGGCATGATGTCTGAAGATATGGCCGAGGGTGATGAGGAAGTAGATCCAGAAAGCAAAATGGAAATCTCAGAGGGCGGCACTTCTGTAGAAGTTGAGCCTGAAGATGGAAATGAGCTCTCTGACGCTGACATTCAAGATTTGATCGAGGCTTATAAATCAAAGAAAGGCTAAATTATGGCCGCTTTTGACACGACAAGGATTGTTGATCAAGTAACTGTCAAAGGCGCTTTGCCGGATGGTTACTTTCAAGACCAAACGATACTCGATATCGCTTTCGATGTATTACTCTCAGAAATCACTCCTCTCATTATGTTTAGGCGCGAAGAGTATTACGTTAAAAGCAAAGATTATGCGATTACTGCAAACCAAAACGCTTACGCTATCCCTGACAGAGCGATCGGTATGGGATTGCGTGAAGTAAAATGGATATCGGGGAACAGAAACTTTCACATTGAAAGAATGGACCCACGCTATGCAGACAGGTCTGATGCAAGCTGGTTATATCGTTTTTACTTAGAAAACAATAATGTGATCTTATGGCCTACTCCAAGCAATACTCAAGACACTCTTAAACTAAGCTATTTTTTTAGACCATCTAAGCTTGTCCCTGTATCTGAGTGCGCAAAGATTACAAACATAAATACATCCACAAAAACATTAACCCTCGCCTCGCTTCCCAATAATTGGTCAATCAGCGAAAGCTTTGATCTCATCAAAGGGAAGGGTGGTTATGAAGTTATTGATTTTTCTCTTGCTGCAAGTGCCGTATCTTCGGTCAGTAATACAATCACTTTTGTGGCTGATTTACCAAGCACAATCGCAGTCGGAGACTACGTTTCACTAGCGGGTGAATCTTGTTTTCCCTACATGCCACAAGAAGCGCAAATTGCTTTAATCCATGGAACCGTAGTTGGATGCCTTGAATCACTAGGCGATCCCGCTGTAGCTGTCAGTGCTCAAAAGTTTGCAGAACAAAAAGCTTATCTCGAACGCTTATTGTCAGTCCGAATTGAAGGACAGATGAAGAGCTTTAGG
>Ga0129333_10007430_pt1 | contig 10340 bp, 8 predicted proteins | sample CPB6_08_DNA_FD_94474 | JGI IMG/M metagenome (GOLD analysis project Ga0129333, IMG submission 94474) | Freshwater to marine salinity gradient microbial communities from Chesapeake Bay, USA - CPBay_Sum_0.6_0.8_DNA | ecosystem: Environmental > Aquatic > Marine > Coastal | place: USA: Chesapeake Bay...
CCAGTTAATAATCAAACCGCAGTAGTCAATGGTATAGTTTATATCTATGACAGCAGCAATGATTCATGGACTCGTGTCAGCAGCGTAGCCGCTAATCAAGGCGGAGTTTTACAAGTAAGTCAAGAGCCATTTGCCCCAGTGCTAACTCCAGATCGAGTGAATATTTGGATCGATTCGGACACTGGTAGGCAGTATATTTTTGTTGACGATGGTAATAGTCAACAATGGGTAGAATTAGGTGGCGGTACACAAGGTGCCACAGGATTAACAGGTAATATTGGTGCACCTGGATCACCAGGTGGTGCTACAGGAGCTACCGGAATACAGGGTAACGTTGGCCCTGCCGGAGACCCAGGTGGTGCTACAGGTGCTACAGGTTTAACCGGTATACCAGGGTCACCTGGCGGTGCTACAGGTGCCACTGGTGTAACAGGTAATATTGGGACTACCGGTGCTACTGGGCCGCAAGGTATTCGTGGTGCCACTGGCGCTACTGGAGTAATAGGAACTACTGGCGCTACTGGTATACAAGGTAATATTGGCCCAATCGGCTCCACTGGTGCCACTGGAGTAATAGGAACTACTGGCGCTACTGGTAGCACTGGACCGGAATTTTTAATACAAGTCAGTGACTCTATTCCACCTAGTCCCAACGGAGGATCTTTATGGTGGGATAGCAACATTGGGCAATTATTTTTTTACTATGTTGACAATGACAGCAGTCAATGGGTTACTGCCAGCCTAGGACCAGCTGGCCCCACTGGAGCTCAAGGTGCTACAGGGGCATCTGGCATCAATGGTGCAACAGGAGCCACTGGTCTTACTGGTTTAGTTAGTAGATCAACCGTGATTGCCTACACAGACACAATTAATGCAAATATAACTGCCAACATTGTTGCCACTGGATTCTCGGGATATAATCTCTATAAAATTGCTGCTAGTCACCCTGCCTGGATAAGAATTTATACTAGTCCTAGTGCTAGAACTGCTGACGCTGCTAGATTGATTACCGCAGATCCTACACCTGACGTAGGTATTATTACCGAAGTTATTACTAGCAGCGTAAATCAAACTGTTAGTTTAGCGCCAGCAGTGCTGGGTTACAACGATGAAAGTCCGGTATCAGCCAACATTAATATGGCAGTTACTAACACAGGCAATACATCGGCTAATATTGCTATCACACTGACACTGGTACGAACTGAGGTCTAAATGGGCCCAGAACGCGAATATATCATTGTATTAAAAAGAGCGGAAGATTTGGACCAATTCTATGATGATATGGAGAGTCGTTATGGCGACAACGAAATACCAGATAGAGTTCTTGAACTAGCACATCGGCGACCATTGAGTCGTAGTACGCATTATTATTTAACTGACGATGAAGCAGCTTCTGTTCTTAAAGATAGTAGAGTAGAAGCAGTGACTTTAACTGCACCAGAGCAAGGTTTAATAATTGCACCAATGACTACGCAGACTAGTTCGGGATTTGACAAATCTGGCACTAATACTGCCACCGATGTCAATTGGTCTTTATTGCGAGGTTATGAAAGAACACCTAGAGCAAGTTGGGGGTCAGATAGCACTGCTGCCCAGTCTGGTACCATAAAACTTGGGAACATTGGGCGTAATGTAGATGTAGTAATCATTGACGGGCATATTCCCTTAAATCATCCAGAGTTTGCTATCAATGCTGATGGCACAGGTGGCACTAGAATAAATCAATTCAATTGGTTTCAATATAACCAACAAGTAAGGGGTACTAGTGCTGGCACTTATGTCTATGACTTTTTATCAGATTCCACCAGTATAGCCAATAATAATCATGGATGTAATGTTGGTGCTATTGCAGTTGGTAATACCTGTGGTTGGGCTCGTGGTAGTAACGTTTACAATATTAGTCCATATAGCGGTAGTACTGCTAACGCTACTGGATACACAAATTATAATTATGAATTACTAGATTATATCAAAGTTTGGCATGCAAACAAACCTATTAATCCTGTAACAGGTCGTCGTAATCCTACTATTTGTAATATGAGTTATGGATTTTCTGGGCAATTTGATTTACAAAGTATCAGCGAAATACGTTATCAAGGAATTACTTATGCTAAACCTGGAACTGGATGGACAGTAAGTGATCGTATTAATTTTGATCTTGTAGCTAGTTCTGGTACTAATATGTTATTTTATAGCAGAGACAGCAGCATTGATGCAGATTGTGCGGACATGGTAGCTGCTGGAATTATTCTAGTAGGTGCCGCTGGTAATTACTATATGTATAACGATCGAATTGGTGGTGTTAATTATGATAACTATCTACGCAGCGGAGCAACCATTGCTTACTACATGCGTGGACCTAGTCCCGGTTCTGCCACTGGTGTAATAAACGTTAGTGCTGTTGACGCTACTGTGGCCGAACGTAAAGTAGATTTCAGTAATGCAGGCCCACGCACAGACATTTTTGCTGCTGGTACTAATATCATGGGCACATATTATTCAGGCGGGGTAAATGATCCTAGAAACGCCAGCTATCAAAAAGGCAAAATGTCAGGGACTAGTCAAGCATCGCCGCAAGTAACAGGATTAATAGCTTGTGCATTAGAAACTTATCCTAGTTTTACTGCTGCACAAGCGTTAACTTATATACAAAACCGTGCTAATTCTGGTGTCTTAGACGGGGGAACAGGTTTTAGTACCACATATGGATCCAGCACATACCTTAGTTATAATACACTATATGGTGGTCCAAATTTCTATGCAGCTTATCTTAGTGAAAGAAATGAAACTAATCAAACGTTCCCCAAAAAAAACTATGATTTGAGACCTAGTTTGGGGCGAGCGTATCCAAGAAATCGTGTTCGAAGATACGGATAAATATTAAGTCATGGCCATTAATTTTCCTTCAACTCCAACTATTAATCAAACTGTTGTAGTAGGTGCATCTACGTATACTTGGGATGGCCAAAGATGGATTGTTAGTATTAGTGCAGGTGCCACTGGCGCAACCGGAATCACAGGTGAGGTAGGTGCTACAGGTATACAAGGTAATATAGGCCTTACTGGTGCTACTGGGATTACAGGCGATACAGGTGCAGTGGGATCAACAGGAGCCACAGGTATACAAGGTAATATAGGCCTTACTGGTGCCACTGGAATTACAGGCAATATAGGTCCGGTGGGAGCAACTGGAGCTACAGGCATAACAGGAGCTACTGGTCCGCAAGGTAGTCCCGGTGGAGCAACAGGAGCCACCGGAGTCACTGGGTCATTGGGATCAACTGGTGCCACTGGCGCTGGTGCCAACATAGCCATTGAAAGTTTAAACGTATTAACAGCAGCCACCGGAGTGGTCAGTCACGACTATACATTAGGTGGATTATGGTTACACACCAGTGTGGCTGCTAATTTTACTGCTAATTTTACTAATGTTCCTACCACTAACAACAGTGTAATAAATTTTACTCTATTAATTTTTCAAGGTGGGTCACCTTACTATCCCAGTGCTATACAAATCGAAGGAGTAGCTCAAACTATAAATTGGGCAGATAATGCAGCACCTACTCCCAACTCTGGTAAAAAGGAAATTGTTTCTTTTAGTCTTATTCGTTCCAGTGGGGCATGGACTGTGATAGGCAGTTTTAGCACCTATGGTTAATTATGCCAAGATGGAATAGTTTAATCAAGCGACCGTTTACTAGGAAAATTACTAAGCCACCGTCTTTGTATTTTATTAATCCTGGTGCTACTCTTATTAATGAAGGGAACTCAGTTGTATTTTCAGTGACTACTAAAAACGTAGGCGACGGGACACTGCTATATTGGACCAATAGTGGGACCACAGATGCAGCGGATTTCTCAAATAATTTAAATTCAGGATCTATCACAGTTGCCAACAATACCAGTAGTTTAGGTATTACTACTGTAAGTACTGATAGCGTGGATGAAGGCAGCGAAACCATAGAGATATCCTTACGTACAGGCAGTACGTCAGGGCCTATTGTAGCCAACGCTAGTGCGGTGGTTGTAAACAACATATGGACTTCGATGACAGTTAAAATTCTAGCTGTAGGCGGAGGTGGCGGTGGTGGTGCGGCTGATAATAGTTATCCCGGCAGTGGTACCAATGGTGGCGGCGCCGGAGCTGCTTATACTACTTTCACAGTGACTCCTGGTGGTAATGTAGCCATTTATGTTGGCGGCGGCGGCGCCTGTAACGGAGGCGAAAGTAGAAATTATTCAAATCCCGGGGGCATAAACGGTGGCGGTCTAGGAGGTGCATCTGGTAATACTGGCTATTCAGGTGCAGGCGGTGGTGGAGGTGGCTGGAGTGGTGCTTACTATTCTAGTGCATACTTACTAGTAGCCGCAGGTGGCGGTGGTGGCGGCGGCGGGGGTGAAGGCAACGCAGACAATTACGTAGGACTTCCTGGAGGCAGTCAACCGAATGGCAGCTCTGGCTCTATGACAGGTGGTACCGGAAGCGGTTATGGCAGTGGCGATGGTGGTAGTGCAGGCGGAGGTGGGGGTGGTCTAAATGGTGGGGTTGGTGGCGGCATCAATGGGCCTAGTGCTAACGGTGGTGCAAACTATGCCACTGGCACTGGTGCTGCATCATATGCAGGATCGGGTACTAGCAGTGGCAGTTTCCCCAGTGGAATTACTTCAGAACTAAATTATACCAATCAAAGTTATGGAAATGGCGGCGGTAGAACAGGAAGTGGTGCCAATGGCATAGTTAAACTAATATATCCAGGGGGTCAAAAGGGCGTAGGAGGTTCAGTTTCTACGTTCAACGGTAATACTATTCATACATTTACCACAACTGGTGTCAATTACTTACAATTATAAATATAATACTATGAGTTTAGACTATCCTCTCAATCCCACAGTAGGACAAACATACGAACTAACTGGACGTAGATGGGTCTGGGATGGGTTTGTTTGGAGTTTATTGACCACTGGCACACTAGGAGCCACTGGTGCCACTGGCATCGGCGCTACCGGGGCTACTGGTATACAAGGAAATATTGGTCCAATTGGATCTACTGGCGCAACTGGGGTGATAGGTACTACCGGGGCTACTGGTATACAAGGAAATATTGGTCCAGTGGGTGCAACCGGTGCAACTGGAGTGATAGGTACTACCGGGGCTACTGGTATACAAGGAAATATTGGTCCAGTGGGTGCGACCGGTGCAACTGGTGTAATAGGCACAACAGGCGCGACTGGAATACAAGGAAATATTGGCCCAGTGGGTTCGACTGGTGCTACTGGGACTGCGCCTAATCTTATTTCTGAGACTAGTTCTACCTTAACCGGTAGTACAGGTACAGTGGCACATAATTATAACACAACGGGTATTTGGGTTCATTCTAGTATTGCTGCTAATTTCACAGCCAATTTTACAAACGTTCCTACCACAGCTGGAGTAGTAATAAGTTTTACTTTAATACTGCTGCAAGGAGCTACAGCCTATTATCCTAGTGCAGTACAGATTGATGGTGTGGCACAAACAATTAATTGGTTTGAAGGAACAGCACCTACACCATTGGCTAACAAAAGAGAAACAGTAAGTTTTAATTTATTACGCAACAGCGGCGCATGGATAGTATTTGGATCATATAGCACATTTGGTTAATTATGCCAATATTGAATAGTGCAACTAAATTAGGAATTTTTAACTCATCTAGATCCAAAAATTTTGGAATAGAAATATTGGCCATTGGTGGTGGCGGTGGAGGTGGTGGCTATGGGGGATGGGGCAGCGGTGGAGGTGGCGGTGCTGGTGGTGTAATTTACGGTGCTATTTCACAATCTAAAACTTCAAAGACATCATTTAGTATAACCATTGGCGGTGGCGGTGCAGGTGCAGGCGGTCAATATAGTGGTTCAGTGGGGTCCGATACTACTATTACAGGAAGAGTAAGCCTTACTGCCAAAGGAGGCGGTTATGGTGGTAGAGAAACTGGTGGTGGTCCGGGTGGATCTGGTGGAGGAGGCGGAGCCAGTGGTGGTGGCTCAGCAATTCAAGCAGCAAATACTCCAGCTGGATATACTGGCTATGGCAATGCAGGTGGCTCCGGCTACGGTGGTGGACCAAATAATTATAATGGCGGCGGAGGTGGAGGTGCGTCTGCTGCAGGTGGTAATGGTGTACCGGGTACGGCCGGCAACGGAGGTACAGCTTTAACAGGTTTTAGTACTTGGGCTACTGCGACCAGCACTGGTGTAAGTGGGGCATATGCCGGGGGCGGAGGTGGTGGTAGACCTTCAGCAACTCCACCCAACGTGAACGGGTCAGGTGGTGGTGGAGGTGCAACAGCAGGAGGATCCGGAACTAATGCTACTGCTAATACCGGTAGTGGTGGCGGCGCATCGTCATTTGATTACACTACAACAATATTAGGAGCCAATGGCGGAAGTGGAATAGTAATTTTTAGATACGGTGGTAATTCAAAAATGGTTGGTGGAACCACTGTAACTTCTGGAGGATATACTTATCATACATTTACCAGTTCTAGTTCATTAACTTATACTCCAAGTGTAACTTTAAGTATTTTAGTAATTGCAGCCGGGGGCGGCGTTGGAGGTAATGACGGGCCATACGGAGGATCAACCGGTGGTGGTGGTGCAGCTATAACAGGAACTTACACAGTTACCGGTAACTTGACTTTAACAATTACAGTAGGCACAGCCGGCGGAGATGGATGTATGTTTTGTGGACCTACAGGTGGCGGAACGCCGGGCGGAGCCGGCGGTGGTGGACAAGGACCCAGTGGAGGATCTGGTTCTGGTGGTGGTGGTGGCGGCTGGTCTGGCATATACAATGGTGCAACCATGTGGATCATAGCCGGGGCCGGAGGAGGAGGCACTGGAGCTGGGTATCCTAGTGCTGGAGCAGTGGCTGGTTCAGGTGGCGGTAATCAACCACGTGGCAACACAGGCACCTTAAACGCTTCTGCTGGTAGTACACCGGCCAGTGGAGATTATGGTGGTGGCGGAGGTGGTGGCGGTGGGCGATTTGGTGGAGTTGGTGCTAGTGGTGGTGCGTCACCCAACAGTGCCAGTGGTGGCGGCAATTACGTAGATACCGGTATAATTTCTAACAGCGTAGTAACCAATGGCAGCAATGCCGGTGCAGCACCTACTGTATCATTTACTGGTTATTCTGGTTCCTATGGCGCTCAGAGCACACAAGGTGTAGTAATTATAAGATATCGTGGCTCTGCTGTTGCCACTGGTGGCAATATAGTTACAGAAGGCGGGTTTACTACGCATACATTTACTTCGAACGCTTCAATGGTTATTAGTACTTGATTTTATAAGGCAGGATTAGATTCGCAGATCTTAATCTTTTCCAAAATTTCTAAAATATTTAAAGTTCTTTGTATTCCTGGATGAAGTGGTTTTGGAACAGAATGTAAGGGTAGCCAAGCGTAGCCTACATGTTCGTCATTAAGTTTAGGTAAAAATTCATAATCTACACTGACAAAAAATGTATGATATACAAACCTGTTATTGTCACTGGTGTATTTTTCAATAGGAATTAATTTAGGGTCTTGTATACGCCCACCTAATTCTTCTTCAATTTCCCTAGCTAACCCTACAATTACAGTTTCGCCTGAGTCTACTTTGCCACCAGGCAAACCCCAAGTGTGTGCCCATGAACCACCTTGTCTTAACAGAAACAAGTATCTTTTAGTATCTTTAGCGTAGATTAAGGCGCCTACACCCTGTGTTAAACCACGAAACTCCAGGCTCCCACGCCGTATAAGCCTTCCACGCTTTTGGTCCATTGATTGTTTTTCCATTTATATTGAATGTTTGTGGTTAAATTAGTTACATATTCTACACTGGTTACACTGGCGCTGTCAAATTCTACTATCCATTTTGCACCGTCCCATCGTATAATGTCATTAGCATTGGCTATTAACTGCGGATGACCGGCTCTATACCATAATTCGGCTCCGTCCATAGTAGTAGGATCACTGTCATCATTGGCAGGATCACCAATAGGATTGATTATTAAGTATCTTGTGTTAAAAATAGGATTAGATAAAGCAGGAGTAACAGTAAGATTAAATGGGTCAATGATAGCAGTAATAGGATCTAATGTATTAGTAGGCAGTGTATCCGTGTCTACATTAAAAATTAATAAACTGTCATCTGTGGGATGATAGGCCACTGTGCCTACTAGAGTTCCGCTGTCATTTTCTAGTCTTACCTGACTAATACCATTGACTAATAAATCTGAATTAGTAGGAGCATTAGAAAGCTCGCCAAAATCTCTGATGGCCACAGACCAATTTCCATCTTGATAACTAGGATCTGTTGTATCATTAAATTGAACTTCGTTTTGACTGATATACAATTTCAAATAGTTGCCCATGTACAATACATTAGAATTTAAAGGAGTGAATATTCTTCTTCCGGTTAATATACTAGATTGAATGTCAAACGTGTCTGCTTCTTGATCTAGAGGGTCATTGGGGTCGTAGATGCTGGCAATGATTTTTTGTATTACACCCATCTTCTTGACTTTGGCTGGCGCACTGATCCAAATTGGTAATTCGAAAGTATATGTCATTACATCGATAGTGTCTTCGGCACCCATTGGTACACTACGACTCGTCCAGTTAATGTCTGTTAGTGTAATGTAAGTTAAACTAGTCCAATCTACATAACTGTCACTGTTTTGTACTTCTAAACTGGGATTAAATAGCACACTGATTTGTTCAAACAATTGTAGTTTTTGTTCAGTATTACTTGTCCATATATCTAACTTTAAAGTTAGTAAATAAGGGACAGGCATTAGCCTTTCCACAGTAAAAATATCACCCTGGTATTGTGTCAACTCTCCGGTAGCAGGATCGTAGGCTCGTTGACGTAAATTTACTTTACTGACATGATAGGGTTCTTGAACTCTGGTGCGATCATATTTAATTTGACTGATAGTAACAGTCATAGCTGGTACGCTGTGTAATTTATTTTCGCTATTTAAATTTAATATGCTAGCCACTTGTCTAGTGCTATCACCATAATATACAGGTACTTTAAGTAGACTGGTATTGCCTGACCGATCTCGACCTAGCTTAACTTCAAAGTTACTGATTATTCTAATAAATTGTTGTAAGAACCTACGTGTTTGACCGGAATAAAAAAATGAACTCATGTTAATCTGCTTTGGGTTTTAATAAATCATGTAGACTTTGTTTTTCGGGTTGAGTGTTACCGCGTTTGTCTACAAAAGTATTTGTGTTAGTAATAAAAGTATTACGCAGAGTTTTATTGGAACCAACGTTGTTGGTTATGGTTGTTCTTACAGCATCTTCAATCTTGACCCAACGTACACCATTGTATCTAAATAATCTATTTGGTAAATAGTCAATTCGCAAACAGTAAGCACCATCTTCAGGATCGGTGGGGAATGATATGCCACTAACAGCATTAACGCCATTGGGTGGGATTCCTGTGCCAGTTAAGTATCCGCTGATTTTATAATCTGGTGTTTGGTCCACTTGAACATTTCCGGTGGTCACTTGACTAGTCTTATGATATAATTCATCTACATTATATCCGCTCATAGGAATTTCAATCTCAGATTGTTCTACAATTGCTTCATTGATATCTGTATATTGACTGTAGGTACTAATTATATCACGCATGGTCATGGCTGTGTTGGCTTGAAATCCTTCAGCATCGTCGACCATTACGAATTTATCTAATATATCTCGGTATTCTTGGCTGTCAACCAATGGGTTGATTTTACAGCGCCATAAGTGAGGCCACCAAGTTGGACTATAGCCTTCGGCGCTTCTGGTACAATCCGATACCACAAAGAATCTTTTTAAAGCAGTGGGCAAATCAGGATTAATTGTGTCATAGTCTATTAGATGTTGTAGTTCAAGTACATCACCATTCATGATCCTACGCCCAAGTATAGTGATCATGTCATTGATATGGAAAGTAATAAACAATGTGCCAGTCTGAAGGAACAGTCCAAATTGGGTCAAATCGAATGCATTGTCTGACACCTGATAAATTCCTCGCATCTTGTAAACATCCGTGTCGTATTTTCTGTCTCGGTTTTCTAAAAACAATAAATCTTGTATGTTTCGTTCGCTGTCATTGATATAGGTAGGCTGTGTAACATCGTCGGATGCACCTTGGTCGATAGGCCCAAGATACTTGTGTACCAGTACACCGGTACCCGCAATAGTGAACATTTCGGATATTCTGCGATCAATAAATTGGTAATCTTTGCTTCGGTTACCGTCTTTCCAAAGACTTAATCTGGGCACAACCGTTCCTTATAAGTATGTATTATTTATGGATAG
>Ga0129333_10007432_pt1 | contig 10340 bp, 10 predicted proteins | sample CPB6_08_DNA_FD_94474 | JGI IMG/M metagenome (GOLD analysis project Ga0129333, IMG submission 94474) | Freshwater to marine salinity gradient microbial communities from Chesapeake Bay, USA - CPBay_Sum_0.6_0.8_DNA | ecosystem: Environmental > Aquatic > Marine > Coastal | place: USA: Chesapeake...
GTGGAAGATGTGGCGAGGCGGCTTGCTAGTTCGCTCATGTCGCGCACTCCGTCTCTACCTACATAATCAACGGATAGATCAAGCATATGAGCGCCATCTCGAATCTGATCTTTAGCGATCTCAATACAAGCTTCCCAATCTTCAATAAGTAAGGAATCACGAAACGCTTTGCTGCCATTGGCGTTTGCCCGTTCGCCAATCGCTAGATAGGTCTGGTCCTGCCGAAACGGAACGAACTGATAAAGAGAAGATGCGCCAGGTTCAATCTTGGGTGATAGTCGAGGTAATTTTCTACTTCCAATCTTTTGGACCAGTGCAGCTAAGTGTTCCGGAGTTGTTCCACAGCATCCACCTATCAAGTTAAGGCCATATTGATCGACGTAATTTGAAAGTGCTTCAGCGAATTCTTTAGGCTCGAGAGGGTAATAAGCTCCGCCATCTTTGAGAATTGGCAATCCAGCATTAGGCATACAAGAGATTCCAACTTTGCTCGTCTGACTAAGTTGGCGCAGATGCTCACTCATTTCTGAAGGTCCCGTAGCGCAGTTCATTCCAATTAGATCTACACCCAGATTAGAGAGAGAGTTAAGCGCAGCCCCGATCTCTGAACCGAGCAACATCGTCCCAGTTGTCTCTACGGTGACTTGAGCGATCAGCACGATGTCGCGATTCGCTCCTCCAATTGCTTTGCGAGCACCGTTTACCGCCGACTTCGCTTGTAGAAGATCCTGGGTAGTTTCAATGAGCAATGCGTCGCAACCACCGTCAATTAATCCACGTGCTGCCTCGTAGTAGGTGTCTCGCAATTCTTGATAAGTGATATGTCCTAGAGTCGGAAGTTTTGTGCCCGGACCCATGGATCCGAGAACCCAGCGATTAGGTCCGAATTCATCGGCGGTATCGCGAGCGACCTTAGCTCCTGCAAACGCTAATTCATAGATTCGCTCTGGAATTCCATACTCGCTGAGATTGGCAAGATTGGCACCAAAAGTATTTGTTTCAACCGCATCGACGCCGGCTTGGAAGTATTGGCGATGGATTTGCGCAATCAGATCCGGTCGTGTCACATTGAGAATTTCATTGCAACCCTCGTAGCCCTCAAATTCATCAAGGGTTGGGTTAGCGGCCTGAATCATGGTGCCCATAGCCCCGTCGGCCACGACAATTCGCTCTGCGAGCGCTTTTCTTAAGGTGCCGGGCTCTGATTTCAACGCGCTCACTGGCCCGAGTTTATCGTAGGGTGCGCTTATGCATCTCTTCGAGAGCGCCTTTGCACTAAGAAAACCGATAATGCTCGCTGCATTTGAAGGTTGGAATGATGCTGGCGAGTCAGCTACAGGTGCAATTGATCATCTACTTGCATCCTGGACACATCAAAAGTTGGCAATGATGGATCCTGAGGACTATTACGACTTTCAGGTAAATCGACCTTCCATAAAAGTTGATGAACGAGTTGTGCGTGAGATTATTTGGCCCAACACTGTTCTATTTGCGGTTTCGACGCCGCATCTTGAAAATGATTTCCTCATCGTAAAGGGAATTGAACCCTCGATGAAATGGCGCACCTTCGCATCAGAACTATTAGACGTGGCCGATGACTATGAGGTTTCGATGTCAATTACATTAGGCGCGCTCCTTTCGGATACGCCACATACCCGACCAATTACGGTGACCGGAAGTGGCGCGCATCCTGACGTCGCTGCACGTCTAGGGATCGAAATCTCGAAGTATGAAGGCCCAACTGGGATTATCGGTGTTTTACAAGATGCTGCACATAAGCGAGGCATTGATGCAGTCTCACTCTGGGCATCAGTACCTCATTACGTTTCTACTCCCCCTTGTCCAAAGGCCTCTTTAGCCCTGATTAATGCGCTTGAGGATTTTCTTGATATTTCAATTCCGCAAGGGGACTTGCCTGAGCGATCATCCTCATGGGAGTTGCAGGTAAACCAAATGGCTGCCGAGGATGCGGAAGTCGGCGATTATGTAAAACAATTGGAGAGCTCAAAGGATGCCGCTGATATTCCTGCTGCGACGGGAGAATCAATTGCGCGCGAGGTAGAGCGGTTCCTTAGGCGCCACCCCGGTGTTTAAATTGCAATACCCAGATAAAGATCGAGCGCCCGCGAAATCTCGCCACTCGTCCCACCAGTCTCTCCACGTTCAGTCGCTTCGCACCATTTAGCAACGCTCGCGAGTGCGCGTGGAATATCCAGATTCGAAGCTAACGAATCAACCATTTCTTGAACGTAATAAGAAGTTGGGGCGACATCCTCTCTCGAAAGAGCAGCTCCAATGCGATACAGAAAGCCTCTAGCTTCATGCAGATACTTCTCATCCCACGCGAAATCTTTCGCGTAATCTCTATTGATAAGAGCAAGCCGTATTTCTTCTCCTAACCATCCCGATTTAAGCAATTTAGAGACGAATACAAGGTTGCCTTTGCTCTTGCTCATCTTCTCTCCCTGCCATTCGATCATGCCCGAATGTGCGTAAACAGCTGCAAATGGCTTACCAGTCATTGCGCGTGCTTGTACTGCCGTCATGTAATGATGGGGAAAGCGAAGATCGCTTCCGCCTCCTTGCAAAGTTATTGATGAAGTCGCCTGATTACTGTCAAGGGTACTTAGGGCAATAGCGACACATTCGATATGCCATCCAGGCCGACCCATACCAATCTCACTCGACCATGATGGTTCATTAGGACGCTGGCGTAACCAGATCAAGGTATCTAATGGATGTCTCTTACCGATTCGATCAGGGTCCCCGCCTCTCTGAGAAAAGGTAGAAATAGCTTCCTTCAATTCGCACGGAAGATTTTCTAGAGCGCCTTCAACCTCACCTATCGACAAGTAATAATCACCTTCGAGCTCATAGCAAATTCCTGTATCAACCAGCTCCGAAATTTTATCTGTGATGATCTCCATAGATTCAACGACGCCAAGGTAATTGTTTGGTGGAATCACTCGTAGGGCGGTCATATCATCTTTAAAGAGTGCTACTTGTGAGTGAGCAAGTTCCTGCCAATCTTGCGCATCACGTTTAGCACGCTCGAGCAGAGGATCATCAATATCAGTGATGTTCTCGGTGAAATTCAATCTCTTTCCACTAGCGATTAGATAGCGATGAACAAGATCGAAAGTTAGATATGTAGCCGCGTGGCCCAAATGTGTCGCGTCGTAAGGAGTTATCCCGCAGATATATGAAGTGACTTCATCTCCCTCAATAGGAACTGGTGATTCCGAATAGCTATCTACAATCTTTAGTGGTTTATGCACCGTCCCAGGTAGCGCCGGCGGGAAGTAAACCGAGGACCAACTATTCATAATGGGAAGCCTACCGATTCACATGAATTCCCTTAAAAAGGGGGCCAAGGGACCGGTGGCCACTGCTCACTTGGATATGGAAATGTGCCCTCCGATAGAAGCGATTGAAGCCGTTTGTTCAATGCCGAGATCTCATCATCGTTAAGTAGATCTTCTAAATCTCTCTCGATATCTGCAAATCTTGAAATATTTTCATTTAGTCTTGCGATCTCAATCTCGTTGAGTGGTCTCCCCGCAAATTGCCAAAGAACCGTTCGAAGTTTTGGTTGAGTGTGAAAGGTAACACCGTGATCACATCCATAAAGTTTGCCCTTGGAGTCATACAAGAGGTGGCCGAATTTTCGATCGGTATTGTTAACAAGCACATCAAAAAAGGCCATCTCGCGAAGTTGGGAATCTAATCCTTGGGCTTGTGCAATAACATCAATTCCCTCATCGATATCTATCCATCGTTGAACAGCGCCCAAACCAAAAGGCCCCTCTCGCATCACAGTAAGCGGCACTAAGTTCAGATCTAATCTGAGACTAAAGAGATATGCAGCGACCTCTCTTGATGCGAGATTCCCAGTCGGAAAATCCCAAAGCGGACGCTCTCCAGAGATCGGCTTGTAGACAACTGCTATTTCGCCTCTTTCACTTATAATCTTGCCAAATAATGTGGCATTTGAGGCATCAACGATTCGACCAACAACTTCTAGTTCGCCAGTGCGAAACTCGGATTCGCTAACCCTGTCTTCGGTATCCATTGGCTCTCGGACATAGATGGCCATTTGGATTTATCGGCCCACCGCAGAAAACACAAGGCTGCCTTCCAGCAGCAACAACTAACTCAGTTCGTTTTACAAAAGTTCCCATATCTTCAAGTGAGATCTTTACTCGAAGTAGCCCTGGAGCATCAGTTGAATCATCGACTACAAGTGATTCGATAATCTCGCCATCTTCGCCCTGTGCAATTTCTTGCGCCTCAAAGAGAAACTTCCGCTCCTCAGCAATCCATGAAAGAGCCATAACTCCTAGAGAGAACTCAGCCTCTACCGGCGTTTCGAGTGGGGCTAAATCTGGCTCACTCGATGAAAAGGCGAGTCCAAACCCTCGAATCATCTCCCTAATTCTCTCGGCTAAAGCGCTTGCCTGCGATTTTTCAAGAGCGAAACTGGCCAGCACCTTCTGTGCATTGGATTCACCTTTCACCTGAAGATAGAACTCGCGCTCTCCAGGCACGCCGATAGTTCCGATCAAAAACCGCTCCGGATCGGAGAATTCAAAAACCTGTCTAGACATTTGTTCCCCCGCCGATAACCCTGCGTTTCTTCAATTGAATCTTTCGTGCTGAATTCTTTTTGGGAAGGTTGGCTAGTGGAATATTGGTTCCAAGCAGAGTTTTACTAGGCCAATCAATAATAGTAAGAGAGCCGGGATCTACAACTATCTTCTGAAATTGGTCAATATCTAACCCAAGAGTCAGAGCAATCATGACTTTGATTGGATCTCCATGTGAAACGAGGAGAACCTTGCTGGTTTTATGCCTTCTCGAGAGGCCATCCAATCCCTTGCGGACTCGTTTTTGCATCTCTTCAAAACTCTCTCCACTAGGGAAACGGACCCTTGAGGGCTCTTGCTGGATCCTTCGCCACAATTTTTCGCGTCTAAGAGTTGCAAGTTTTCGACCGCTCCACTGTCCATAATCCATCTCTATGAATTCTGGCGCCTTTCGAATGCGCTTCTTTTGCGATTGGGCGAAGGGTTCTATTGTTTCAAGGCAACGCTCTAATGGACTGGAATAGATTGGGCCCAATTCGTACTTAGTGAGATTCTTGGAAATAAGTCGGCTTTGGGCTCTTCCAGTTTTGGAGAGCGATATCCCGGGAATTCGTCCAGCAAGAATCGCGTCTTTGTTGGCAGTGGATTCAGCATGGCGAAGGAGATAAATGGTTGCCATTTGCAAAGAGTAACGATTTTTTTGCAGGCGATATTGCTAGGGTTTTGGCATGGAGATCCGCCAGGTAGGTCATTCGGGCTTGAGAGTCTCAAGACTTGGTCTTGGAACTATGACATGGGGTCGTGATACTGATGAACATGAAGCAGCGGAACAGCTCCGGCTCTTCCTTGACGCAGGTGGAAATTTCATTGATACAGCTGCTGTTTACGGCGATGGTGATAGTGAACGCGTTCTAGGTGGACTGATAGGTGTGATGGCGCCGCGCGAGAGCATGGTTATTGCCACCAAGGCTGGTATTTCTTTCAAGACAGGCGAGCGCGTCGTAGATAACTCACGAACATCTCTCCTTGGCGATCTTGATAAATCTTTATCAAGACTAGGAGTTGAGTATGTTGATCTTTGGCAGGTTCATACTTGGGATCCAAAAGTTCCGTTGGAAGAGACGCTTACTGCAATTGATCAAGCCGTATCCTCTGGCCGGGCAAGATATGTAGGAATCTCAAATTTTTCTGGTTGGCAGACCGCAAGAGCTGCGACTCTTCAAAACCCCCTATTTGGCCGGGCTAGCATCACGACAACTCAAAATGAGTACTCGTTGTTGAATCGTAAAGTTGAACGCGAAGTTCTTCCGGCCGCACTTGAACTCGGCATCGGTCTTCTTGCTTGGTCTCCGTTGGGCCGAGGGGTGTTAACCGGAAAATATCGTGCAGGAATGCCCTCAGATTCAAGGGGCGCCAGCCCACATTTTGCAAACTTCATCGAGCCCTATCTCGATGATCGATCTTCGCGAATTGTTGAGGCTGTTTTTGTTGCAGCCGACGGATTAGGGTTCTCACCACTTGAAATTTCACTTGCTTGGGTACGCGATGCGCTAGGAGTTACTTCCTCAATCGTTGGCGCACGAACCGCTGCTCAACTTCGAGGAATCCTCACCTCAGAACAAGTCACATTGCCAGCGCCAGTACGCGAAGCTTTGGACGATATTTCTAAACTTTAACTACGCGTGAGATAAGAAGTGATTAAGAGAGCGGGCTCCAAATTGAAGCGAGTCAACCGGAACTCTCTCATCCACTCCGTGGAATAGAGAGAGAAAATCCAATTCAGGGGGCAGTTTTAAAGGGCTAAAACCGTAACCAGCAATGCCGAGCTTGGCTAGCGCCTTGTTATCTGTTCCCCCACTCATCAAATAAGGAACTGGGATTCCCTCGGGATCCTCAGCCTTAATTGCATCAATCATCTTCTCAACGAGTGGACCCTTAAATTCAACTTCTAGCGGAATGTCAGAGACGAGGGATTCGACTTTCACATGTTCGCCAGCGAGTTCTTTGATCGTCTCGAGGAGTTCCTTTTCATAGCCAGGGATAGTTCTTCCATCCACAACAGCGCTCGCACTCTGTGGGATCACATTGGCTTTGTAGCCGGCTTCAAGCATTGATGGATTTGCGGTGTTTGTAAGTGTTGCTCCAAGCATTCTAGATATGGAACCTAATTCATTGAGAATTGGAGTCAGGTTTTCGGGATCGTACTTATGACCCGTTAGCTCACCTACTGCCTTGAGCAAGGCTTCGTTGGTCTTGGTCATACGTTGTGGCCATTTGTAATTTCCAATTCGAGAAATCGCATCGGCAAGCCTGGTTACTGCATTCTCCTTATTGATCATCGAGCCATGGCCGGCAAGCCCAGTGGCCGTTAGTTTCATCCACTCAATACCCTTTTCAGCGGTTTCAATTGCGTAGATGCGCCTGCCGGTACTTAATGTAAGTGAGAATCCCCCAACCTCAGAAACCGCCTCCGAACAGTTAGCGAAAACTTCTGGATGATTCTGCGCCATCCATCTTGAGCCAAAAATTCCGCCTGCTTCTTCATCACCAAAGAAGACAATCACCATGTTTCGCTTTGGACGGAAGCCATGGCGTGCCCAGAGGCGAAAGACAGCAAGAATCATGGCATCCATGTTCTTCATGTCGACCGCGCCTCTTCCCCAGATGCAGCCATCTTTCAAAAGACCAGAGAAAGGATCGACACTCCAATCAGCGGCATTTGCTGGCACTACATCGAGATGTCCGTGGACAACCAAACCTGGCCGCGTCTGATCTCTGCCTTCTAATCTCGCTACAACGGAGCAACGCTTCGGCGCACTTTCATAAATTTTAGATTCAATCCCTACTTCTTTAAGTTTGCCAACCACATAGTGCGCAGCTGCTTCTTCATCGCCTTTACCCTCTCCGAAGTTAACGCTGGGAATTCGAATCAATTCCTGGCAGAGAGTTACAACATCGGCCTCGAGTTCTTCTCGCAAAGCAGGGGTTAGTTCCATGGGCTAAAGTATGCCCGCTCTTGTCCGGGTGGCGGAATTGGCAGACGCGCTAGCTTGAGGTGCTAGTTCTCGAAAGAGATTAGGGGTTCAAGTCCCCTTTCGGACACAATTACGACGGGCGCTGGTTATGCTCCGTCGGTGGCAACACCTCTTGAACGGGCTCTCGCTTTGATCGCAGATGTACCCGACTATCCAAAGCCTGGGATTCTTTTTAAGGATATAACCCCATTACTAGCAGATGGCGAAGGCTTTAGCGTCGTCATTGATGAGTTGGCTACTCATATAAAAGGTTTAAAAGTTAAAATAGATGCAATCGTAGGAATCGAAAGTCGTGGCTTTATTCTCGGAGGAGCTTTAGCAAAAGCGCTGGGAATCGGTTTTGTGACGGTGAGAAAACCTGGGAAGTTGCCTCGAGATGTGCACCGTAAGGATTATCAACTTGAGTATGGTTTTGATGCTCTAGAGATGCATAAAGACCTTCTTGATCCAAATCACAATGTGGTAATCGTTGATGATGTCCTTGCCACTGGTGGCACCGCCCTTGCTTGTCATGAACTTGTTGAGTACACCAAGGCAAAGACAATCGCACATGTTTTCCTCCTTGAGATCTCATTCCTTCAAGGTCGAAGCCTGATTAATAAAACTCATCCAGAAGTCCAAATCCTCTCGCTACTTCAGACCTAGGGTAGAAATGGCTGAACTGGTTTATTACTGCGGCACGATGGATAGCGGGAAATCAACCCTCGCGCTTCAAACTGCACACAATCACCAGAGTCGCGGGCGGGCCGGACTTCTCTTTACAAATAAAGATAGAGCGGGCGCTGGAAAGATTTCATCCCGCTTAGGCTTAACTTCCGAAGCTCTTGAAGTGTCTGAGGATTTGGATTTGCATCGCTTCGTTGTGGAACAGCTCTCCCGCGGTGTTCGTATCGACTATGTGATCTGCGATGAAGCTCAGTTCTACGCCCCAGAGCAAGTTGAGCAACTGGCTCGCATTGCAGATGGGTTAGGAATAGATGTCTTCGCCTTTGGAATCCTTACCGACTTTCGCACCAAGCTCTTTCCGGGATCGGCGCGACTAGTTGAGTTGGCCGACCGTGTTCAAACGCTGCAGGTTGAGGCGCTTTGCTGGTGTGGAGAGCGTGCGACTCACAATGCCCGAACGGTGGATGGAGTCATGGTTACCGAAGGCGAGCAAGTTGTCGTCGGCGATACGGCTGGCAAGGATGTCGTTGCTTACGAAGTGCTCTGTAGAAGGCACCATATGAGAAAAGTTACAGCGCGAGTCTCTGGCGAGGCGCATCAATCTAGCGACCCTCTCCCTTTTGCTTGAAAGGATATCGATGAAAAAAACTAATGGTTATGCGGCCTTTGATTCAAGATCTCCCCTCGCTCCGTTTTCCTTTGAAAGGCGCGCTGTCGGAGCTAATGACATTGGATTTGAAATTCGTTATGCCGGAATATGTCACACTGATATCCATCAGGTGCGCGAGGAGTGGGGTCCTTCCCTTTATCCGATGGTTCCCGGACACGAGATCGTCGGAGTTGTTAGTGAAGTGGGAACATCCGTAACCAAATTCAAAATTGGGGATTTGATTGGCGTAGGCGTATTTATCGATTCCTGCCGAACCTGCACGAACTGCGAAAAAGGCCTAGAACAGTATTGTCGCAACGGGATGACCGGGACATATAACGGTTATGAGCGCGACGGTAAGACTGTGGCTTTTGGAGGCTATTCAAACTACTTCGTGATTCATGAGCGGTATGCCGTGACTATCCCAAAGAATCTAGACCTTGCCGGAGTTGCTCCCTTGTTATGTGCTGGCATCACCCTCTACTCGCCTATAAGACATTGGAAAGTTGGAAAAGGCAGTCGCGTTGGCGTAATGGGCCTCGGAGGCCTAGGTCATATGGGTGTTAAATTCGCCGCCGCACTTGGAGCTGAAGTTACTGTCTTCAGCCATTCAATTGGAAAGCGCGAGGATGCGCTCGAAATGGGCGCTCGACATTTTGTGGTGACCAAAGGGGATGATTGGAATAAGGATTTGATTAAGAGTTTTGATCTGATTCTAAACACTGTTTCAGCCGAAATCGATATCGATCCTTACCTGCAACTATTGGATACCGACGCAACCATGGTGATTATTGGTCTTCCGGGTAAGCCCTATGAGGTTCGCGCCGGAACGATGCTCAATGGTCGACGAAATATGGCGGGCTCAATGATTGGCGGGATGCCCGAGCTGCAAGAGATGCTTGATTTCTGTGGTGAAAAATCAATTGTGAGTGATGTCGAGATAATCAAGGCGGACTATATAAATAAGGCTTATGACCGAGCCGTTGCTAGCGATGTTAAGTATCGCTTTGTTATTGATGCGAAATCTTTCTAGAGTTGAGTTGCCAATTCAACAAATATCGGAGCGAGCACGAGCGCGGGCAGTAAATTTCCTATTGCGATATCTTTAATCCGCAGAAGCTTCAAGCCAATTCCGAGCAGGAGTACTCCCCCAGTAGCGGTCATCGCAGCCACTTGATAATCCGAGAGAATTGAACCCAGCGCTAGTCCAATCACAGTCCAAACTCCCTGGTAGATGCCAACAGGTAGCGCCGAGAAAGCAACGCCCCAGCCAAGGGCTGCAGCAAATGCAATCGAGGCAAAGAAATCCAGGATGCTCTTTAGCAATAGTTGATCGATGCCGGTAGACATCCCGTCACTGATACTCCCGAGAATAGCGAGCGGCCCGATCACAAAAATTAAGGA
>Ga0129333_10007434_pt1 | contig 10336 bp, 7 predicted proteins | sample CPB6_08_DNA_FD_94474 | JGI IMG/M metagenome (GOLD analysis project Ga0129333, IMG submission 94474) | Freshwater to marine salinity gradient microbial communities from Chesapeake Bay, USA - CPBay_Sum_0.6_0.8_DNA | ecosystem: Environmental > Aquatic > Marine > Coastal | place: USA: Chesapeake Bay...
TCAGGCAGGCCTTGCCTGGACCACCGGCAAGAACAACATCGCCATCGGCGCGGGCGCGGGCAAGAACCAGACCACGGGCAGCGACAACATCATCATCGGCGCGGCTGGGGCCTCGGGCGACACGGCCATCATCCGCATCGGGACCAATGGCACCCAGACCAAGGCCTTCATGGCAGGCATCCGGGGCGTCAACGTGACGGGAGGACAGACTGTTCTCGTGAATGCCGACGGCCAGCTCGGCGTCGCCTCCTCCTCGCGGCGCTACAAGCAGGACATCCAGCCGATGGGTGATGCGAGCGATGCGCTCCTCAGGCTGCAACCGGTGACGTTCCACTACAGGCAGGCCGATGAGAACGGCGAGCGTCCGCTGCAATACGGCCTGATCGCCGAGGACGTTGCCGAGGTCATGCCGGCGCTGGCGATCTACAATGACGCCGGAGCGCCGGAGTCGGTGGCCTATCAGATGCTGCCCACTCTCTTGCTCAACGAGTATCAGAAGCAGGCGCGGGAACTGGCGGACGTCAAGGCTGAACTGGCCGCCCTGAAACTGGCGGTGAGCCGCCTCGCCGCCGCGCCCTCGGCGACCCAGCTCGCCAGCGGCAACTGACCCCAGGAAAGCCCCCGGGTCGACGCCCGGGGGCGATGGGCCCGTAAACCCCTCTTCCGAGTCAGCCCAGAACCTCGACCGACACGGGCCGCGAGTCCGCGCCCAGCCGGTAGACGACCGGCACGCCGGTGTCGAGCTCGCGCTTGAGGATCTCCTCGGGCGTCAGTCCCTCGATGGCCATGATCAGTGAACGGATCGAATTGCCATGCGCGGCCACCAGCACGCGTTTGCCCGACAGCACGTCGGGCTGGATGTGCTTCATGTAATAGGGCAGGGCGCGGGCCAGCGTATCCTTCAGGCTTTCGCCGCCGGGCGGGGCGACATCATAGGAGCGCCGCCAGATGTGGACCTGCTCCTCGCCCCATTTCCTGCGCGCGTCGTCCTTGTTGAGGCCGGTCAGGTCGCCATAGTCGCGCTCGTTCAGCGCCTTGTCCCGCGTGGTCTCGAGCCCGGCCTGGCCCAGCTCGTCGAGCATGATGGTGAGCGTGTGCTGGGCCCGGCTGAGCGCGCTGGTATAGGCCTTGTCGAAGTGAAAGCCCTTGGCCTTCAGCTTGCGGCCCGCCTCATGGGCCTCGCGGATGCCCTGCTCGGTGAGTGCGGGATCCTTCCAGCCGGTGAAGAGGTTCTTGAGGTTCCATTCGCTCTGTCCGTGGCGGACGAGCACGAGAAGACGATCCATCGCTTACTCCAGTCCCAGAACATCGGCCATCGCGTAGAGGCCGGGCGGCTTGTCCATGGCCCACTGGGCGGCTCTCACCGCGCCGCGCGCGAACATCTCGCGGCTCGAGGCCTTGTGGGTGAGTTCGATGCGCTCGGTCTCGCCTGCGAACATCACCGTATGCTCGCCCACCACCGATCCGCCGCGCAGCGTTGCAAATCCGATGTCGCCAGCCGCGCGGGCCCCGGTGTGGCCGTCGCGCGAGCGCACCGCGCGGGTCCGGAGGTCGATGCCCCGGCCCTTCGCCGCCGCCTCGCCCAGCATCAGCGCCGTGCCCGAGGGCGCGTCGATCTTGTGCTTGTGGTGCATCTCGACGATCTCGATGTCATAGTCCTCGCCCAGCGTTGCGGCCACCTTGCGCACCAGCGAGGCCAGCAGATTGACGCCGAGGCTCATGTTGCCGGACTTGACGATGCGCGCGTGGCGCGCGGCGGCGCGGATCCTGGCCTCGCCCGCCTCGTCGATGCCGGTGGTGCCGATCACATGCACGATCCGCGCCTGGGCCGCGAGCTCCGCAAGCGCCAGCGTTGCGGCGGGCACGGTGAAGTCGATGAGGCCGTCGATGCGGGTGAAGAGTTCGAGCGGATCCGCGCTGATCGCCACGTCGAGCCGCCCGATGCCGGCCAGCTCGCCCATGTCGGCACCCAGATGCGGCGAGCCCGCGGGCTCGAGACCGCCCGCCACCTCGGCGCCCGGCGTTTCATTGACGATCCGCGTCAGCACCCGGCCCATGCGGCCCGCTGCCCCGGCGATGGCGAGTTTCATGTCTCGTATCCCTTCGTTTCCTCCCGGTCTTAGCAACCGGCCCGCGCCATGGAAAGAAGAGAGCTACACGCCCTCCACCAGCACGATCTCGGCGATGCCCGCGCCCGCCCTCTTGGCCTTGGCGGCCTGGTATTCGGTCGAATTGTAGCAGGCGATGGCGGCCTCGAGGCTCGGGAACTCGATCACCACATTGCGCGGCCGGCCCTCGCCCTCCATCTGCCGGAAGGCGCCGCCGCGCGCCAGGATGTTGGCGCCATACTTCTGGAAGGCCTCGCGGGTGGCGCTGGCATAGTGCTGGTATTGCTCGGCATCGGTGACCGTCACATGGGCGATCCAGTACCCCTTGGGCATCTTCTCAACTCCTTGATAATCCGGCTGACTATAGACGCAAGCCCGGACCCGTTCTAGTGAGGAGCGATGGCCGAGGACAGAACCGGGGGCCTCAGGGCCCGGCTGCGGATACTCTATGAAGGCGACACGCCCGAGGGCCACCGCTTTCGCTATGGCCTGCTGGTCTTCGATCTGGTCACCATCGCCTTTGTCATCGTGTCGTCCTTCCTGCGATGGACGGGCACCGAGTACATCGATGCCGTGATCGGCGTCGTCCTGACGGCTGATTTCGCCGCGCGGCTGTGGATCTCGCGTCACCGGCTGCGGATGCTGTTCAGCCTCTACGGCCTCATCGACATCGTGGTTATCGCTTCCATGCTCGCGCCCATTGTCGGTGAGGGGTTGGCCTTCCTGCGGGTGGCCCGCGTGCTGCGGCTTTTGCGCTCCTACACCATGGTCAAGCGGCTGCGACAGGATTTTCCCTGGTTCCGCCGCAATGAACAGATTGTCATGTCGGCGATGAATCTCGGCGTCTTCATCTTCATGATGACGGCGCTGGTCTATGAAACCCAGCACTTCACCAACCCCAAGATCGGCAACTATGCCGATGCCCTCTATTTCACCGTCACGGCGCTCACCACCACCGGCTTTGGCGACATTGTGCTCGAGGGAACGCTGGGACGCATGATCGCCGTTGTCATCATGATCTTCGGGGTGTCGCTGTTCCTGAGGCTGGTCCAGGTGCTGCTGCGGCCCGACAAGATCGACTACCGCTGCCCCGATTGCGGCCTGTCGCGCCATGACCGGGATGCTGTGCATTGCAAGGCCTGCGGGCGGCTGCTCAACATCCCGGATGAGGGTGCGGTCTGAGCGGGGCGGGGCTGTGGCCACGCTTTGGCCCCGTTTCGCCGTCAAGACGCCGGGCGTTGCCGGATTGCCCGGCACGGGCCAAGATGGCAAACCTGAACCAGAATCAGTGCTTGGAATGAACAGTCGTTGCGCCGTCTCGCTCGCATAAGCGGTTTTTCCCTGCTGGCAGTTCTCGCCGGTGTTGTGCTCGTGGCGGGCATCTTCTACCTGCGCCTGGCGCAGGGGCCGGTGTCGCTCGACTTCATGCGGGCGGCGGTCGAGAACCGCATCAACGCCAGCCTGCCGGACATGAGCGTGAGCCTCGGCGGCGTGGTGATCGAACGCTCGGACGAGACCGGCGTGCCGCATGTGCGGCTGCGCAATGTGGTGCTGAAGGACAAGCAGGGCAATCTCGTGGCCCGTGCCCCGCGCGCTGCCATCGGCGTGCGTGAGGATGCGCTGTTCCGGGCCGCCCTCGTGCCGTCCTCGATCGAGCTGATCGGCCCGCGCATCCGCATCATGCGCCGCATGGGCGGCGGCTTCGAGCTGGGCTTCAGCGAGGCGGCGCCCGAGGGCGAGGCCGTGACGATTGACGCGTCGGCGCCGGAGGCGGGCGACCTCCAGGCGCCAGACACCGCACCTGCCGCAACGGGCCTCTCCGGCGCTGCCCTCCTGCAACTGCTGAGCGGCGGGGCAGATCCCGCGCAGGGCTCGATCAGCACCATCGAGACGATCCGCGTCGCCGAGGCCCAGATCACCTTCTTCGACGAAGCCAATGACGCCATCTGGGAGATCCCGCAGGCCGAGCTGGCCTTCCAGCGCATGAGCTACGGCTTCGCGATCGCTGCCAATGCCGTCATCCTGAACGGCGAGGAGGCGGGCCGCTGGACGGCCGATCTCGCGGCCAGCTACCGGCGCGACACCCGCAGTTTCGCCATCAGCGCGCGCATCAACGATCTCGTGCCCGCCAACATCTCCGACGAGGTCTTCGCGCTGTCCAAGCTGGCGCGCGTCAAGGTTCCGCTGGCCGGTCATGTCGAGCTCGAGGTCACCGAGGCCGGTCTTGTGACCAAGGCGACCGGCGAGTTCACCGCCTCGGCAGGCATCGTCGATCTGCCGGACTATCTCGCCGATCCGCTCGTGATCGACGAGGGCTCGCTGCGCGCCGATTATGATCCCGTGACGGGCGGCATCGTCATCACCGACTCGAACCTGCTGGTCGGCAGTTCCCGCGCCCAGGTGAAGGGCAGCATCCTTCCGGCGCGCAATGCTGACGGGCGGCTCACCGCGCTGAAGATCGGGCTGCAGGCGCGGAACGTCGCAATCGACACCGAAGGATCGAACAAGAACCCAGTTGCGGTGGACCGCGTCGAATTCACCGGCAATGCCGCCATGGAAGAGGCCCGGCTCGACATCGACGACCTGCTCATCATGTCGGGCAGCGCGGGCATCCGGCTGCGCGGCGCCATCACCGGCGGCACCGACTCGGCAGGCATCCGCCTCTCGGGCCGCATCCGCGATCTGCCGGCGCCGCTGCTCAAGCAGCTCTGGCCGCCCATCGTCACGCCGCGCACCCGCAATTGGGTCAACGAGAATGTGCGCGACGGCCTCATCACCGAGGGCGAGCTCGTGGTCAATCTCCCGGTCGATGCCATGGCCAGGGCGCAGCGCCAGCGCCGCCTGCCGCCGGGTTCTTTCAGCCTGTCCTTCACCATGAAGGACGTGACCAGCGGCTACTTCAAGGACCTGCCGCCTCTGCGGGGCGCATCAGGCGAGGCGAAGCTCACCGACAATGACTTCGTCATCACTCTCGCTGGGGCGGACATCCGGCTGCCCTCCGGCGGCTCCGGGCGGCTCAAGTCCGCGACCATGCGCACGACGGGTATCCTCGAGGTCGAGACCAGGGCCAACATCCGGCTGGATGTTGAGGCCGGCATCCAGCCGCTTCTCGAATATCTCGATCTTCCGGCGCTCGATCTCATCCGCAACACCGGCCTCGAGACCTCTCGGCTGGCGGGCAAGGTCGACGCGCAGGTCGATATTGCCTTTCCGATGATCAAGAATGTGCCGAAGGATCGTTTCCGGATCGAGGCCACGGGCAAGCTCACGGAGATGTCTCTCAAGGATGCCTTGCCCGGCGTTGACATCACCGAGGGCGACTTCGGACTCACTCTGGGCGGCGGTTCGATCGAGGCCAGGGGTCCGGCCAGGGTCAATGGCATTCCCGCCACCCTGTCCTGGCAGCGCGGTCCGGGGCCTGGCTACGCGCAGTCTGCCGTCATCAAGACCAAGCTTGACGGCGAGCAGCGCCAGACGCTTGGCATTGATCTCGGCACCTTCGCGCGCGGCCCGGTTGGCGTCACTGCCACCATTCCCGATCTCGCCGATCCGGAGGGCCGGGTCGATGTCGCCGCCGACCTCAGTGAGGTGGAGCTTCGAATCCAGCCGATCGGCTGGAAGCGGCCCGCGATGCCGAAGACATCGGCCAGCTTCACCTATGTCAGCAAGGGCGAGAATGCGCCCCGCATCGCCGATCTGGTGATCAAGGGCAGCGACCTGTCGATCCGAGGCGAGATCGGGCTGTCCCCCGACCGGCGCGGACTGCGCGCCGCGCGGTTCACTGAAATCAATCTCTCGGAAGAAAACCGGTTTGCCGTCACCATCAAACCCGAGGAGGGTGGCGGCCTGCGGGTTGACGTCAAGGGTGACAGCCTGGATGCCCGGCCGATGATCCGCGGCATGTTCGGCGCGCGCAACCGCGACGAGGCCTCCCAGCAGCAGGCACCGGTGTCGAAGTCGGGCGGGCCACTGCGCCTGTCGATCGACCTCGCGCGCGTCCATGCCAATCGCGGCGAGATCCTCACCGGTGTCAGCGGCACGGTATCGGCGCGCAATTCCCTGCTCGAACGCGCCGAGATATCGGGTGCCTTCCTGAGCGGCCAGCCGGTGGTGTTCCGTGTCACGCCCGTGGAGGGCGGGCGCGAGATGCGCATCAATGGCCGTGATGGCGGCGCTGCCATCCGTGCGGCCAATCTCTATTCCAAGGTGGCGGGCGGCCAGATCGAATTCTACGCGCTGCTCGGAAATGACGGCGCTTCAGTGCGCAAGGGAAAGCTCGTGCTGCGCAATTTCGAGGTGCGCAACGAGGCCGCGCTTGCTGAACTCGACTCGCGCGGCAAGCCCAAGCGCGCCGGTCCGCGCCGCGAGTCGCTGTCCTTCGCCAAGCTCAGCCTTCCCTTCACCGCCGACAGCCGCTTCATCTGCATCGGCGAGAGCCTGGTGCGCGGGGCTGAACTCGGCGCCAGCGCCGCGGGTCTGATCCGCAAGTCCGATGGCGCCATCGACATCGCGGGCACCATCACGCCGGCCTATGCGGTCAATGCCGCGCTGGGCGACATTCCGCTGGTCGGCGATCTTCTGACCGGCGGGCGCGGGCAGGGCCTCATCGGGCTCACCTTCGCACTTGGCGGCACGGTGGACAAACCATCCTTCCAGATGAACCCCATGTCGGCGGTGGCGCCGGGCTTCCTGCGCAAGTTCTTCGAATACAGCAGCCGCTGCGAACCGCTCGGCGGCGCCAAGCCGGCAGGCTCTTCCGGCTGATCCCGGTTTTGGCGCAAGTCAGAGGGATTTTCTGATCGCTCACGCTCGCTCGCGTTTGGCGACCGTGCTGAATCCAGGCGCCGTTCGGTCAGCGCAAGCTGTATCGACATCTTGCAACTCTCGGGTCTCGTCTTCAATCTCGTCGCCCCCGGACTTGACCAGGGGGTCTTCCATGAAGACCGCGCTGAACCCCGACGCCATTCGGTCAGCAAAAGCTTCAAATCAACTTCGGGCAAGCCCGGGCGAGTCTCAATGCCTCGCAGCGGCGCCAGCCTGGTCACCTCCAGGCCTGGCCCCGGCAGCCCTCACGCGGGCTTCACCAGCACATGCTTCTTCTTGCCCATGGAGAGCTTGATCGCGCCATCCACCAGCAGCGCACGGGTGAGCACCAGCTTGTCGTCTGCCACCGGCTCATCATTGATGCGGACGGCGCCGCCCTGGATCGACCGTCTGGCTTCGCCGTTCGAGGTTGCAAAGCCCGCCGCCACCATGGCCGCCAGAAGCCCGGTGCCGCCGTCGAGGTCGAGGGTCAGCGTCGGTAGGCCTGCGGCGCTCTGGCCGTCCTCGAAGGTGCGCCGTGCCGTCTCTGCGGCGGCCTCTGCGGCCTGGCGGCCATGCAGCATGGCGGTGGCTTCGGTGGCGAGCACCTTCTTGGCCTCGTTGATCTCCGCGCCGCCCAGTGCGCCAAGCCTCGCAATCTCGGTGAGCGGCAGTTCCGTATACAGCTTGAGGAAACGCGTCACGTCTGCGTCCTCGGCATTGCGCCAGTACTGCCAATAGTCATAGGGCGAGAGCATGTCGGCGTTGAGCCACACCGCGCCCGCTGCGGTCTTGCCCATCTTGGCCCCGGATGAGGTGGTCAGCAGCGGCGAGGTCAGCGCAAAGAGCTGCCGCTGGTCGCAGCGGCGGCCCAGTTCGATGCCGTTCACGATGTTGCCCCACTGGTCCGATCCGCCCATCTGCAGAACGCAGTCCTGGCGGCGCGACAGTTCCAGAAAATCATAGGCCTGCAGGATCATGTAGTTGAATTCGAGGAAGGTGAGCGGCTGTTCGCGCTCCAGCCTGAGTTTCACGGAATCGAAGCTCAGCATGCGGTTGATGGTGAAGTGCACGCCATAGTCCCGCAGGAAGTCGATGTAGTTGAGATGATCCAGCCAGTCGGCATTGTTCACCATGCGGGCATCCGTCGGCCCCGCGCCGAAGCTCAGGAACTTGCCGAACACCTGGCGGATGCCTGCGAGATTGGCGGCGATCTGCTCGACCGAGAGAAGCTTGCGCGATTCATCCTTGAACGACGGGTCGCCGATCTTGGTGGTGCCGCCGCCCATGAGCGCGATCGGCCTGTGACCGGTCTTCTGCATCCAGCGCAGCATCATGATCTGGACCAGCGAGCCCGCATGCAGGGAGCTGGCGGTGGCGTCGAAGCCGATGTAACCGGAAATGGCGCCGGCCTTGGCGGCGGCGTCCAGCCCCTCGGGGTCGGAGATCTGGTGAATGAAGCCCCGCTCTGACAGTATGGCGAGGAACTCGGACTTGAACTGGCTCATGAAACGGCAACTTTCGCGAAGGGCTGCGGGCTCTTACCACGGAGCTATGCAGTGTCAAAATTGCTGACTGCGCTGGGCCTGATGTCGGGCACCTCGCTCGATGGGATCGACGTGGCGCTGATCCGCAGCGACGGCGAGGCTGTGGTCGAGCGCGGGCCCGCCGCAACCTATTCCTATGACGGCGATCAGCAGGCGTTGCTGCGCGCGGCACTGGCCGAGGCGCGGGAACTGGCCCGCCGCGACGCGCGGCCGGGCGTACTGGCTAGGGCCGAGCAGGCCCTCACCGCCTGGCACGCCGCAGCCGTGGCGCGGTTCCTGTCGGAGAATGGCCTCACACCCGGCGAGGTCGATGTCATCGGCTTTCATGGCCAGACCGTGATCCACCGCCCGGAGCGGCGTCTGACCGTCCAGCTCGGTCTTGGCCCGGAACTCGCCCGGCTGACCGGCGTGCCGGTCGTCTACGACCTGCGGGCCGCCGACGTGGCGGCAGGTGGGCAGGGGGCGCCGCTGGTTCCTGTCTATCACCGAGCCCTCGCCACAAGGTTGCAGGAGCGACCTGCCGCCTTCCTGAATATCGGCGGGGTCGCCAACCTGACCTGGATCGGGGCTGACGACAGCCTGATCGCATTCGACACCGGACCCGGCAACGCCCTGATCAATGACTGGTGCGCACGACACACCGGAGTGTCATTCGACTGTGACGGCCAATTGGCGTCGCGCGGCAATGTTGATGCGGATGCACTCGGACAGCTACTGAACAGCAAGTTTTTTGCTACGGCGGCACCCAAATCGCTCGACCGCAACAGCTTCAATGCATCAATTGTCGATGGCCTGTCGGTTGCCGATGGCGCTGCGACGCTCACGCGCTTCACGGCCGCCGCCGTCGCCGCGAGCCTCGCCCTTGTGCCCCGGAAGCCCGCCGTGATCGTCGCCTGCGGCGGCGGGCGGCACAATCCGGTACTCATGCAGAGCTTGAGAGAGCTTCTGCAAATAAATGTTATTTCAGCAGAAAAAATAGGATTGGATGGTGACGCGCTGGAGGCGGAAGCCTGGGCCTATCTGGCGCTGCGAAGCCTTGCCGGACTGCCCATCAGCTTTCCCGGAACGACCGGCGTGCCGAAGGCGATGTCAGGCGGCGTCCTTGCGCGGCCCGAGTAGCCGCAGCACCCGCCCGTCGATGAGCAGCAGCGCTAGCAGGATTACAAAAGTCCCAACAATTTCAGAAGGTTCCAGTTTTTCATTGAGCACGGCGGCGCCCATGGCGATGGCCGAGACCGGAATCATCATGGTCACCAGCAGCACATTGGCCGGGCCAGCGCGCGCCACAACGCGGAAAAAGATCAAATAAGCCAATGACGTAGCGAGCAGGGCGAGACCCAGGAGCGCCAGCCAGCTGGCCAGCGAGGCGCGCAGCAGTTGCCCCGGATCGTCGAATCCGAAGGCCAGCACCACCATGACGAGCGATGAACAGAGCAGCTGTCCGGTCGCCATGCTGAGCGGCGCAGTCCCCTTGTAGGTGAGTTTCGTCCATAGGCTTCCGAGCCCGTAACTCATTGCAGCACCGAGACAAAACAGAATGCCGATAGTCTGCGATCCGGCGTCCGGCCACACCCCGCCCTTGAGGATTGCGACACCGGCCACGCCCATCAGGATGCCGGCTGTCTTGCGCAGCACGAGGGGTTCGCGGCCCGCCGCCGCCAGGATGGCCACGCCGAAGAGTGGCGTCGTCGCGTTGATGACGGAGGCCAGTCCGCTTGCGATCATGGTCTGGCCGGTGACAAGAAGTGTGAATGGAATCAGATTGTTAAGTAAAGACAGCCCGATGATGGACTGCCAGGTTTCGCGGTCGCGCGGCAGGGGGCCGATGAGAATCAGATGCAACGGCAGCAGCGCCGCCGCCGCAGCTGAACTGCTCAA
>Ga0129333_10007436_pt1 | contig 10335 bp, 24 predicted proteins | sample CPB6_08_DNA_FD_94474 | JGI IMG/M metagenome (GOLD analysis project Ga0129333, IMG submission 94474) | Freshwater to marine salinity gradient microbial communities from Chesapeake Bay, USA - CPBay_Sum_0.6_0.8_DNA | ecosystem: Environmental > Aquatic > Marine > Coastal | place: USA: Chesapeake...
AGCATAAAGAAGCAATAGACTTTTGCATCAACTTTATGCATGCAGCAACAACTTCCCATGCAAAACAATTGAATGAGTCTCTTCTTACAAAGGAACAACTTGATAAGCTCATAGCTACATAAGGAACTCTAACATAATATGGACATGATAGTCACCGTCATAGTATCCCTGATCTTGATGTTTCTCGTACTGTGCTTTATTGAGTATGCTGGATAACTATGACATGTTGAGCTTCGAGCAACTCCGTAAACTGCTCGTCCCCTTTAGGAACTCCAATACAATAAGAGTATGACCGAGACAAAGATCGAGAAACTGAAAGATGTCAAAGACAGACAAGTGATGTGGCTTCCATGGATGGAACAATCAACACAAGGCTTGACAGATGAGTCACTAGTAGAGACACGATCATTGAGATACCCATTCGGCACGTTTCTTATAACAATAACCGCTGCAAAGTAAACCAAAGGAACTCCAATACAATAAGATATGAACAACTTCTCATACCCATACGCTTACGGTAAACTCGAAACATCAATGTACTTCCTAGCATCGAACATGCTAGCAGAAGGTATCATCTCACAAGATCAAGAAGAGAGTATACGTAAATTCATTCAAGAAAGAATAGAAAACATCAAGAAAGAGACAGAAAAATATAGCAATTCTTGAGAAAAAACACAAGATTTTTTCAGAAAATGAAAGGGAAATAGTAGAAGTAGGACGAAATAATTCCCGTGATGCTAGTAGATACATACTATAGTAAATAGAGTATAATTCTACATGATATGTAGTGTTCCTTATGAAATGATTGTAGATAGGAACTGAAATACAATAGATAGAGTACTGCAGAAATACACGAATATAAGGAACTTCGCTATAAATACAATTATGCGCAAAGATATACAAGCAATAAACGAAGCATTTCGCAAAGTAATCTCCGAAGGCCGCGGTACTCTAAGAGCTGGAGATCTTATCGATCAACTAAAGAGCATTATCAATCTTCCAGATAACAAGCTCACTGATGTAACCAATGTCTCTATTCGTCTCAGTGATCAGAGAGAAATCTTTGATAGGTTCCCAAAGATCTATCCATACGTCAAAGAGATGTTCACTGCAGTAATGTCTGAGAACGGTGCAGCTAAGACAAAAGAGATTGCTAAACAAGCAATTGCAGCAATTCAGAAGTTCTATCCAAATGCTGACAAATACCAGCGCGCCAATCCAAAGTTCTCAGAAGACGCAGAAGAAAGAAGCTTCGAAGCAGTTCTAGACGATGTAATGGCTCTATACCAAAAAGGCCACATCAAAGACGAGTCACAAGCAATCGATATACTAACTGCTGAACTAGGCAGAGATCTTACTCCACAAGAAGAACAGGAAGTTACTGGTTACTTCGATGGTACAGACATGTACATGAAGGACGCATGGAGCTCTGAGGACGCAGAAGACATTGAACCTACACCTGCTGATCCAAATGCATCATGGAATCCTCGCGATTGGAATAACGAACCTAGTGATAATAAGAGTATGACCAACACAGAAGAAGCTAAGCATGACAAAGCATTCTACACATTCTGGGAAGACATTGTCGATAGAATGTCCGATGATGTCTTGGAATCTACTCTATACATGATCAAGAACTTTGATGCACTCAATGCTCTCATCAAAGAAGAGCACGGTTACCGTACTCAGTCATTCGAAGCATAATAACGAACACCTATACAATCTAAGAAGGGCTCAGCACAAACTGAGCTCTTTCTTTGTCTCAAGGAACACCGATAGAATAGTTTGCACGACGTTAATAGACCCCGACTATAGTAACTCGAGTAAGCATGTATCGTGCTAGCGAGATAATAACGAACACAGATACAATAACAACATGAAGACTAAACGCACTCCCGTCACTAAACGTCACATCTCCAAGATCCTCGGCCGTCCTATCGGCGGATGGAACGATAAGTCCGCACGTACTAACAGGATCAAGCTTACTGAGGTTCTTACTTATCGTGAGATGTCTATGCTGGAATCTGAGCTTACCTTTATGTTTACTGAGTATAGGTTCGCTATCGGCAATATTTGCTGGAGGCCGCAAATGGGCGGTCGTCGTATTACTACTGCGATCACGTTCTGGAAGTAAGGAACCTCAATACAATAAGGTATGTTCAAAGTAACTGCCACATCGTTCTGGGGACGTAATATAACAGAGTTTCTCTTCGACACTATAGAGGAAGCTCGTGAGTATGCAGCTGAGATGAGAGATCAGCAATACCGCACCAAGATCGAAGAGATAAAGGAACACTGATACAATGATGGCATGAAGAAGATCAAATACAAAACATTTGACTATTCTCCCATTGCTCTCAGAGCACTGACGCGCCACAAACTAGCTCCTCCTACGAAGTTCTTCACTGATAGGAAGAAGCAGGCATCTAAGGCCGCATGCAGGCTTAAGGAACACTGATAGAATAGTTTTAACGACGATAGTAAAAACCAACTATAGTCGCTCGAGTAACGAACCACAACACAATACCATTATGTCAAACTACCCCAACATGAGCTACTGCATGTTCGAGAACACCGTCCATGCTATGCAACAAGTCTTTCGCGATCTGCAAGATGCTCTCGATGATGGAACTTCGCCTGCTGATTACCGCAAGGCTCTGAGTTCCCGTCAAGAAGCTGAAGCGTTCGATCGCATCAAAGAGATGTGTGAAGACATCATTAGTGTCATCAACGACTTGAATTACAACGATCCTGACTATGTCGAGATCGACGAGGACGACGAGTAAGGAACTCTGATAGAATAAGGCATGACGTCAATCAAGACCGACTCTGAGTATACAGCATACTTCATCGCTAGCAAGCTCCAATCAGCAGGATTCAAAGACGTACAAGCTAAAGGTGAGTACGTTGTATCAGAAACAATCTCTGCTTCAGAGCTAGGAGCTCTTATGAGTGCAGCAGAAGAATAAGGAACACTGATAGAATATCGACATGACCAAGACATACACCGATCGATTCGATAAGCTTCAATGGATCAAAGAGAACGCCACTGAGAAGCACGTCATTGAAATGTTTCTCACTGAGCTCGTTAACTGGCTAGAGGAAGATGAATTCGATAAGTTCTTCAAGTTCCATTGCCGACTATGGAAGATCGAGACTCCTTTCGATGAAGATGAAGACGAAGATCCTAGTGAAGATGTCAACTATGTTGGATCGCGCCATCACTATTGATCAAAGGAACCCACATACAATAAGCGTATGAAGAAGATCAAGCTTAAGCAAGTTGTCAAACAGATCTATAAGCAGGAACTTGAGAACTTCCTTGTTCCTGAGAGCTGGTACGATTGTTGCGAAAAGGAAAAGGCTGAAGCTATCAAAGAGTTCAAAGAGGATTGGAAGGAAATCGAAACGATTGAAGATCTTCTTGGAACTCTCTGCGCGCTGGGCTACGATGACTCTGACGCTGCGGACATGGTTCTGCAAGCAGTTATCGAAGAGTAAAGGAACTCCGTTACAATAACGACATGACCGCCAAACAAATCGACAATCTCTCCATTGAGGAGCTCGAGCAACTCGCTGAGAACCTCACACAAGAGGAGAACGAACTCTGGGCCTTTTGGGGCTATGAGGGACGCACTTACGAACTCATCATGCGCAATCGTGCATTCGTTAAAAGCGCTAAGGAACACTGATACAATATCGACATGAACCCCGCCAATAAGCTAAACGCTCTGATGAATCGAGTTAACCAGCTCGAAGATCTCTACGAGACTGCTAAAGCAGAAGATGATCGCTGGACAATGAACACGGCTCTTCTTGAGCTCGATGAGATCAATAAGACGCTCGATGAGCTCGAAAACGAACACTGATACAATAAGACATCGCAAGAAGCGATAACAACAACCACAACACAAAACGAACCCCAATAGAATAAGACAATGACCAAATACACATTCAAAACCATCGTAGCCCCAGAAGCAGTCCGCGCTGAGTTCACTGCTCTCCGCGATCAACTCAACTCATCCGATAAGGAATTGATGCAAGCGTTCTGGAATATCGGTTTGGATCGTCTCGACGACCTCAAGAAGGAAGTTGAAATGCTTCAAGCAAGTTCCGCAAAAGCGCGCGCTGAGAAGCAAGAGATGAAAGCGGCCGCTAAGCTCAAGGAGAAAGCTCCGAAGAAAGAGAAGAAAGCTGATAAGGTTACTAAGGTAGCCGCTAAGAAGGCTCCTAAGAAGAAAGCTGTCAAAGTGACTAAGGTTGTCGATGATGGGGATGATGATCTTTGTTGCGTAGTGGTGGACGGAACAAAGTAAATAGAGAGACCTGGGTCACGTCGCTAAACTGACCCGTTTCTCTATACGCAACCTGAAGGAACACCAATACAATCAGGTATGAAGACAATCAAATGCATCGACATTGAATGGGACCTCGAGGGAGCTGAAGACATGATCGGTAAGCTTCCCGAGGAAGTCGTTGTTGATCTCGATGATGTCGATGAGTTCCTCGACGATGACATCACTGAAGACAACTCATCCATCATAGCTGACTACCTTGAAGACCAATTCGGCTTCAGTGTGATCACATTCGACTATCAGACTCTGCAGTAAGGAACTCGCATACAATAACCATAGCCCCTGAAGTATTGGCCCGCCAGAGACTAAGCTTAAGCGAAGTGCAAATAGCTTAACCGATAGTCTGGGAGACGAGGTTCGACTCCTCGCAGGGGAAGCCACTTTCGATAGGAACACCAATACAATAAGGTATGAGCCACAAAGTAACCGTCTACTCTAACTGGGAAAGGTCTTCTGAGCACACATTTGAAACGCTCGAAGAAGCTCAATTGTTCGCTGAGAACATGAAGCACAATCAGTACAAAGTAATCATCGATGAGATCGATGAAGAAGCTGATGAGGAACTCTGATACAATAAGTTATGACCAAGAAACAAAACAATAGCTGGGCAGCACCACAACGCAAAGGAATCCGCTCCGTCGATGTGTCGGCTGTAGTCTACAAACCAACAATGAAATCGAATCCATACCTCCGCACGCCTACTTATCGTAAGCAGAAGTCGGTATCGATGATCGGTACGAATAGCGAGGTTTACTAACATCTAACACAATACTAACATGACACTACTATCAAAACTATTCGGTGGACGTAAAGCTAAGAAGCCGGTGTACGGCTGGGGAATCTTCGCCATGGATGATCGCATCAACCTCACACGTCGAGTGACTGAGGCTCAGCGAATCCAGCAAATGCTGTTGCCATAACACCAACACAAAGTAAGTAACGTTATGGAAACAGCGCTCACTATCTTCAAGGCATTCGCATTCATCTCGGTAATCTTCTCGATACTCTTTGTATCAGCTAGAGTCTACGCTGGGTACATTCGCAAAGAGGATGGATGCTCAGATGGTTGCCCATGCCAGGCTAACAGAGTAGATGATCAGATCACTGACTCGGTTACCGTTGAGAAGCCAGCTCCAAAGAAGCGAGGACGTAAGCCTGTGATGAAGAGAGTATCGGCTATCGATAAAGAAGGTAAGCTCGTCTGGTCTAAGGTGAGTGACCTTCCTCAAGACAAGAAGCCTGCTCGTATGAAGAAGCCAGGCACACGCGGCAAGAAGTAAGGAACTCCGATACAATAGGGTATGTTCGAAACACTCGATACCCTGGAATTGCTCGCGATGTTTGAGACTGCAGCTGCTCAAGCTCAGGCTGAATACAACGAAGAGAGAGATCTTCGCGAGGCGTTTGAGTACGCTGCCGCTAAAGCAACCGCTGAGGACGCTATCGCCAACCGCTAACGAACTCCGATACAATAGGGTATGAAAGAGACCTTAGGAGCACTTATCGGTATCAATGTTTGCATCGCCCTTGTCATTGTCATTCAGACGCTCAATGGCAGTTGGTAACAGGAACACCGATACAATAAGGTATGACCAAGACACTTACCAACATCGAGAAGAGAGAGATGCTCGAGCAATGCAAGAAAGAGTTCAAAGCTCTTCAAGACAAATATCCGTTCGTTGAATGGTATGGTAACCTCATGGGTGCCAACTGCATGCTCCCTCTCGATTGCTACACTGACCTGCCAGAAGAAGACTAAGGAACTCCAATACAATAACATCATGCAACAACACCACCCCAACAATAACTTCTTAGCAGGTTACCTCGAACAAGCCTTCAAGACCTTTCATCATACTCTAGAGCGTGAAGCTATCGTCAAGTGGAACAGCCCTGAGTACGATAAGGTAAAGGCTTTGATCGATAAAGAGATCAAGAAAGCTTACGAGGCTGAACGAGACTTTTCTAAGCGGTAGTGGTCATGGTGAGGTGCCTTGTAGGTTAAGAGCTTGCAAGGCACCTCTATGAACATCAATACAATAAGGTATGAAGAAGGTTATCTGGTGGACCATTTACATTGTTCTTTCTATCTGTCTTTGGATCATTGCTTGGGGATGATCTGCTCTACATAGATCACTCTCTCAGACAGTCAACAAGGAGCTCCTAAGGCCTCGCAAGAGCATCCGTGTGCTAGAGAGAGCGGTGTCTAGAGACACACCAGCGTTCGAGATTGTCTTCAGAGAGAGGTTTTTGAATTTGGGTTTGCAGCCATGGGGAGAAAATTTTTTTCGCTAATTCGCGAGGTCTCCTATAAGGCTCCCTGGGTCTCGGAAAATTTTTTTTTGCGCGATTTCTGAGACTTCTATATAGGGGTCACAATAAATATAGAGAGTATGCGTACCTTTAAGCAGTTCTTCGAGAGCAACAATAGTCTCATGATTCCATCTGATGATACTACATCACTCAGTAGATTCTTAGATACACTAGTAGGCTCTACAATCAAGAACATCCTAGATAAGAGTACCTATGTCAATCTGTATATGGGTAACAAGTATGGTTTCAGTGATATGGATGCTGAAGATAAGGCAGTAAAGGACTTTGCGCAGGCTCTATTATCATTCGTTAACAGAGATATTCTTAAGCACAGACCTTCCGATAGAGAGTACGAAACACCTGAGTTTAAGAAGGTTCACAATTACGATGAATATGATAAGCTCAATAAAGAGAGAGTTGCGTTATTCAGAGCTCTCATTGGTAAGTCTGGTGAAGAGCGTAATGCTATATACAAACAGAAGAGCGAGCTTGAGGATCGTATGGCTAATACAGAGTATTCTAAGGCCGTTAGAGAGGTTAACAATAACTATGAGAAGGCTGTTGATAAGTATCACAATACACCACTTACTAAAGAAGATCTACAGGATGATGGCTCCGAGCAGTACAGAAACTTAGAAAGAGCATTTGAGAACCTTGTTGCTTCAAGACAACAGCCTGTCGATAACATAGACGACGGCGATTATATAGACGTATAACCAGAGCTACTTCTTAAAGAAACCACTGAGAACCATGTTGTCCGGCCTTTTGTCGAGCGGCGGATTGTAGAAAATTATAAGTTTTGTATAAATAAGATTATGAGAATAAGAAGAAAAGATCTCGATTTATTGGCTGAAGCGTATGATGATATGACTGGTCCAAAGGCTATGGAGTATTCGGAAGACGCAGAAGAGTTGCATCCTTTATTAAAAGAAATGGAAGATGAACTCTTCTTAGGTGTTACCTTCCAGGATTTCATGTCAAGAGCTACCAAGGCTCTTAATCAAAAATACTTACCATCTCGCGGCTACGGTCATGAGTGGTTCTTGGATAAAGTTGGTAAGCTTATGAAAATGGAGCTTGAATATCAACCACACGACGGCGGTTATGTTATAGCTGTTGAAGATCTTAGATCAGATGAAGATCTCGGTACCGAAGAAGATGCAGAAAGCAAATTACCACGTAGAAGATTACGCTTTCAATCGCAGTCGCTGCAGCCGGATCATCAAAAGATGACAGTTGGTGATGTAAAGCCACCAATTAGAAAGCTTAAGTTTCTATCTCAAAAAGATAAGCAATAATTTTAGTCCACCTACTATATGTAGGGACTACCTTAGGACATCGAAACGTGCTAGAGAGAGTCGTGCCTCCTAGCACGTTTTCTTATGCTGTGCCTCTAATAATAGAAGCGTTTCTATTCATACGCTTCACCACGCCATCACTACCGCCTTCACTAACTCTGCTCTTATACTCTGTATGGTCTAAGTATTCAGAAGCCGCTAGATCATATCTACCTCTCTTTAGATGTTGTACAAACTTAAACTGAGGCTTGAGATCACCTCTATAGGCTATATCCACAACAACCGCCTTACGTCTGGGTGATAATTTATCGAAAGCATCAGCTCCTAATATATTACGAGCTTTAAGAGCATGCTTATGTAGATCCTTTTTAAATAATGACATGGCTTGAGCTGGAGTTAATCTACCACCATTCTGTTTAATCCATTTATTCTTTCCAGCTTCTGAACCGTCACCCATTAAATGACCTACGCCAATTGTCCAAAGGCCTTTATCATCTAGGTGCGGTGATAGAAGCTCTCTGTTAGCCGGAGCGTTAATATCTCCACCGTATATTTCACTAGGTATGATTAGCTTAGCCGCTAGATCGAGATAGTCTTCTTTACTAACGCTAACACTAGGCTTTTGTTGAGTTAGCTTTTTTGCAGCATCCATTGCAGCTGCATCAAATTTAGGAGAATCAATCTTATCAATAGCTTGTTTTAGACCTTCAATTTTCTGAACAATTGGTTCAGGTCTTTTTTCTAGAAGATCTAATATATAATTTGCTTCATACATCGAAGCTCCAAGAGAGAATAATGTGAGTAATATCTCTTTTACACCCTCATCAAACTGCTGTGTCATATTCTTATTTATAGAATATGTTAATCAGCCTTTAGTCTAGCTTCTTCTAACTCTGCTTTAGTAACATGAAGCTTACACTTTCCGTATTGAAAGAAAACTTTATCTCCTTCTTTTCTGGTTATAGTAATATAGTCTTCACCAAACCCGCAATTGAGATTTGATAGCTCTGCTTTAAATTCTGCATTAATATAAACTTTCTCGTTCATTGTATGTATTATTATATATGCTTTGTAACTCTTTTATACTGTAGGAATATTGATTTTTTATAAAAAAATATTAATATTCTTTTATGAAGATTCCTAAAAAACAAACTAAGAGGGTTAAAAGACCTGGTATTCATGCTAAAGCTAAAACCTCTCACCTGAAACAATCTCGTAACTATAAAAAGCCATATAGAGGTCAGGGTAAGTAATATGATGGTAAAGTTCATCGATAAGATGGGTTCTGACCTATCTGTAGTTAATGCTGCTAGAGTATCTTTTGATAAGGTATCAGAACTTAATGAAGATGGTAGTCTTAAGGCTGGTGATGAAAGACTTATTGCCTTTCTAGCTAGAGAAAACCATTGGACACCCTTTGGTCATGCGTCATTATCGTTTCATATCAAAGCACCTATCTTTGTAGCAAGACAACTAGTTAAACATACTGTTGGATTGGTTTGGAATGAAGTTAGCAGAAGATATGTAGATTCTACTCCAGAATTTTATATTCCTGGTAGGTGGCGTAGAAAGAATGAGGATAAAAAACAAGGATCGCACGAAGATCAATTTGTAGATCTTAGCTATTCAGAAGAACTTACTATCAATAATATTATGGATATGTCTCTTCATATGTATAAAGAGCTTCTTGATGTAGGGGTTTGTGCAGAACAAGCTAGAATGATTCTTCCGCAGAATACTATGACAGAGTGGTATTGGTCTGGTTCACTTCACGCTTTTGCTCGTGTCTGCAATCTTAGATGTAAAAAAGATACTCAGAAAGAAACACGCGATGTAGCCAATCAAATTGACAATATAGCGAGGGAGCATTTCCCTGTTAGCTGGAAGTATCTTAGATCTCATGATTAATTTATTTAATTATATATATTGATTACAATTTATATCGACTAAATACCTTTATTATGAAAAGATTATCAGAAGATAAAATTCAACTTTGCGGTCGCGGTAATAAGTGCTGCCCTATTATTACTAAGTTAGAAGACGGTAATTATGAAGTACTTGACGATTATGGTAATACCATCAAAGTTAAGAAAGAAGAACTAGAGATGGTCTCAGACGCTGTTAAGGCACTTGACAAGCCAAAAGACGAGCAGCTTCTTTGTGGTTGATTTAATTCTACATACTGTTTCTTGTATAGGCCTATGCTTTATTTTAAAGTATGGGTCTATACTTTCTTTCTTTCGTAATAAACTTATAAGCTTAAGTCCTTACTTTAAGGAACTTTTTTCTTGTTCGTTATGCTTAGGGTTCTGGTCTGGATTAATTGTAGGTTTAATTAGCCCATTCAATCCAATTATATTCTGTACATATGG
>Ga0129333_10007438_pt1 | contig 10334 bp, 3 predicted proteins | sample CPB6_08_DNA_FD_94474 | JGI IMG/M metagenome (GOLD analysis project Ga0129333, IMG submission 94474) | Freshwater to marine salinity gradient microbial communities from Chesapeake Bay, USA - CPBay_Sum_0.6_0.8_DNA | ecosystem: Environmental > Aquatic > Marine > Coastal | place: USA: Chesapeake Bay...
GAGGCCTCATTACAGTACTTACAAGTATTGGAAGCTTTTGGTGTACAAGATAAAATTAGTGCAGTACAGCAGCGTGCTAAAGTAGATTTACTTAAAGAAGAATTACAATTTAATGCACAACTTGTTGATCTTAATAATAGACAATTAAGTATTGATTCTAAGCGAGGACTAATAGCTTTATTACAAAAAGAAGGTGTTGATGCAACAGGATTAGTAAAAGAAGCTGATCGTGAACAAGCACTATTAAATGCTCAACGCGACAGTATATTAGCTGGAAACGAAGCTAGAAAAGAATCAATTAGATTACAGGCCGAACAAAATATAAAATTAGAGCAACAAAATCGCTTTTTAGAACAAGCAAGTATACTGTCCAATAATTTAAACGAAAACTTTGGAAAAACTGGAGCACGTTTAGGCCAGGCTATAGATACTCTCAGTAAAGTTACCAAAAATATAGAAGATGGCAGGATTGCGCAGGAAAGCTGGAATAGACGTGCAGAAGAATTTGGTGAATTCCCACCACCAGAGTTTATAGAAGAAGGTACTAGATTACAGAAAAAAGCTGCTCAAGATGAACTAGCTAATAATGCACTAACCCTAAACAGTACTAAAAAGCTATTCAAGGAAAAAACAGCTGCCTATAGAACATTTGGTGCACTAGAAAAAGCTTATCACATAGCCAGACTAATCATGAGTGCCAAGGAAATTGCTACTACAATTGCTAATACAGTTAGCTTTGTTACCGGTAGTATTACTCGTCAAACTGCCGCAGCTACAGAAGCTGGTGTACTTGGTACAAAAGCAGTTATTAAAGACATGGCAGAAGCACCCTGGCCTATTAGTATAGGTGCTGCCGCAGCAACTGCAGCAGCAGTAGGAGCACTACTAGCAGCAATTGGTATAAGTTTTAGAGGCAAAGGCGGTAGCAGCGGCCCAACACGAGCACAAAAAGAAGAAGCTTTTGGCACTGCTATGGGTTATGATAGCAGTGGTAACAAAGTACAAGTAAGAGAAGGTATTTTAGGCGATCCAAATAAGAAATTGGAGTCTATAGATAAAAACATTAAATTAATTGAAGGATATAACAGTGATGGTGTAGTATACGATAATAAAATACTATTAACGTTACAAAGTATTAATCAAGGTATTGGTAGCTTAACGACCGCAGTATTTAAAGCACAAGGTATAACAACTGGAAAAACAGCAGTACAAGGTTTTTCAGGCCCTAACCTAACTCTTGCAAATATAGGTATGAAGCTAGGCTCTTCAGCACTACTAGGAGCAGGAGGATTTTTAGCTGGTTCAGCTATTGCTAGCTCAACAGCTGCACTAGGTGCAGCACTTAGTGTAGGTTATGAATTTGCAGTGATGCTAGCAGAATTTGCTGGACCAGCAGGAGCTATTGCTGGATTAGTACTAGGAGCACTTACTAGTGTAAAAAAAGGTGAAACTAGAATAAATGATGCTGGAATTACTCTTAAGGGAACTTTTAACGATTTAGCAGATAATACTGCTAGTGCTGTAAAAGGTTTTGCTGATATAACACAAAAAGCAATCGTTGAATTAGGGGGATTTTGGCAGATTGATAAACGTACAGCATTTGAAGGAAAAATACCTGGTGGGGTAGATTTAACTCAAACTACCGGCGGTCAATCAGTTATTGATGAAATTAATAGTGTTATTAATGGTACACGTGAGCTATTCTTTGCCCTAGGAGAAGGTTATGGCAAGAACAGGGAAGAAATACAAGCATTACTAGATACTGTTAAACCCATTGAATTAGATGTAAGTCTGTTTGAAATGGATTCAGAAGCCGCAGCTCAGAAAATACAAACGGCTATAAGCGCAATAATTGATGATGCTTCACAGGCGTTATTTACAACTGCACCAGAAAACTTTAAAAAATTCCAGCAAAGCGGTGAAAGTTTAATCGATACAGTTATTCGTACAGTTACACAATTAGATGTGCTAAAAGTACAATTTGAAGCATCTGGACTTAGTATAACCCAATTTACAAAAGATTTTGCAGGTGTAGAACTTGCCAATCAATTTGTTAAAATATTTGGCGGCATAGATAAATTTACTGACAAATTAAATTATTTTAGAAAAACTTTTTTAAGTGAAGCAGAACAATTAGAGCCTATTTATAATAATTTACGAGAAAATTTAACAAATGGTAGCAAATCACTAGCTACATCACTTGGACTAAGTAAAGAAGCTTTTGAAGCACTAGGTCTAGGGGCTGTAGATAGTACTTACGAGTTTAAAGCGCTTGTACAAAGCATAGATCCAGTAGACGAAGCAAGTGCCAAACTACTAAATGCTTTGCTTGATTTAGCCCCAGCATTTGATAAAGCATATACAGAAGCAGAAAAGTTTTACTTTAAACTAAAATCAGAGAATATAAAGCTATCGTCTTCTTTATCGACTCTAGGCCAAACACTACGAGATATATTAGTAGAAAATGGGGATGCTTTAGAAGAGTTTAGAAAAACTCCTCAAGTAGTAGTAGAAGGCGTAAAAAATGTTCAACTAAAACTTATAGGCGCTATTAAAAGTACTATGAAAGCCGCTTATGATGAACGTAAAAAAGAGCTTGAAGATACAGTAACTTCTTTAAAAAGAATAAAAGAAACTTTTGTTAGTTTACAAAAAGAGTTATTAACTGGTTCACAATCTACAGCTACACCTCTTGAAAAATTCAACATATTATTTAGTGATTATAAGCAAGCATTAGTAGATATTCAAAGCACAGATGCAGCAGTAGCAGATGCAGCTAGGCAAGCTTTACCAAATCTTGCCAAACAAGTACTGCAATCCGCTAGTGAATTATATGCTAGTTCTGATACTTATGTTGGAATATTTAATAAAGTTAGCAAAGATTTAGAATCAGCTGGCGATTTTATAGACCAAGAAATAAGCTCAAAACAAAGTGAAGTAGAGCAGCTTATATCTACTTATGGCCCACAGTTAGAGGGTATAAATAGTAGTATGCAAACAGCAGCTGATAGGTTAACCGAAGGTGCTGCTTTACTAACAAAAATATCCTCTGCAACAATAGATAGTACAGTAATTACTGCTTGGTTAAATGATCCAGCCAATAAAGCTACTTCAATAGTTAAAGGATTGGTAAAAATATTTGGCTTAGATATTGCCACTGGCGGAACAAATTCACAAATAGGTTTAGAAGCAATTGCGCTAAGCTATGAACAATTTGCTAAAACCTTAGCAACCGAAGCAAAAAATACCATGACTGCATTAGGTACAAGCTCATTGACCGCAATTAGAGCCGCTGCTGAAGCAAATAAACCTGCAGCAGGTGGTAAAGGCGGCGATGGTGGTCGCGGTGGTGATGGTGGTCGCGGTGGTGATGGTGGTCGCGGTGGTGATGGTGGTGCTGGTGGTGCTGCTACTATTAATGGTGTTACTGGTGTTAGTGGTGTTGCTGGCAGCCTTGGTGGTGCTGGCGGTGTTGGTGGTGCTGGTAGTGGCGGTCTTCTTCCAGGTTCTACCGCAATAGACACAGGAACTATTTTAGTAACTGGGGATACTACAACTAAAAAAGGAAGTGTTACAATTATTGGAGGTGGTGGAGAGGAAAGAACTATTCCTCAGGGTGATAATGTTATTACTGGGCCTACTGGTACCGTTACTGGGTCCACTGTACTTACCAGTATTACAGATACGACCAGAGTAGGCGGTGATGCACCAATTGTTCAAGCCGGAACATCTACAGACAAGTATGTTCCAACAGAAGCAGATAAAGCAAGTATACTAGATGCGGCAAGAGTTATAGCAACTACTATTAGTAATGCTGATATTACAGCTATACCTGCTTTAGTAGCCGGAGCGATTAGTGATGCTCAAGCATGGCGAAATAACTTTTTAATAGGCCTAGCTCCTAGTGTAGCAGCTCCTTTTATTACTGCTTTAGATAGTGCTCTTAGTATAGTTACAGGAGCCGCTTCAGCGGCTGCGCAAGCTGGTAATTATATATATAATGCTATAAGTAATACATTAACAGCCAAAGCAGATTTTAGTGATGTTTTTAATAGCCCAGATGCTAATTTAACTGGTGCAAGCAGTTCTAGTAATCCAGATCAAACTGGTATTACAGGGAAGCTTATAGCAGATCCTACAGACACTAAGTCAGGGCAAGATATAAGTCCGTATCAGAGAGGAGATGTTACTGACGGTACAGTATCTTCTACACATATTTTGTCGTCTAGTCTTATGGATTCAGCCTCTACAGGTAGTACTTTAACAAGGGATGTATTTAATCTTGGAGAAACCTATAATGCTGCATTACTTGGTGCAGGACTAGGAGAAAAAGGTGAAGATTATGCCGGTAATGATTTTAGAGGACAAAATATACCTTATGCAGATCATTGGCTGACCGGCGGGGTAAATTACGCTTCTTTATATAATCTACCTGGCCGAGCTAAAGGCGGCCCAGTTACTGCAAATACTACGTATATTGTTGGTGAAGTTGGGCCTGAACTATTTGTACCTAAAACTAACGGAACCATTGTACCTAATAATAATCTTAACTTTAACAATCAAGAAATTGTAGCTAAATTAGATCAATTAATACAAGCAGTAGCTAAAGGGGCTGTACTTAATGTGCAAGCAACTAAGGAGAATACTGAATGTATTGAGCAAGCAATTGTTAGCAATACAAATATGGTTCGTACCCAAAGTCGTGTTGCTATTAAATAGAGGTAATTATGCGATTAATTTATAATAATGTTGCAGATATTGCTACTATTAGTGCAACTAATCTTGCAAGCGGTAGTTTAGATAATTTAAAAAATAATAGAAAGAGTAGTGTATACAGAAGCTTATCTTCAGTTACTTATACACTTACATGGGGCAGTCCACAGCTAATTAAAGCTGTGGCACTGCCCGCTACTAATTTAATAAATGGCAGCACCATTGAAGTAAAACTCTATTTTGGGGCTAGTGTTATAACAGGCGGAACAAAAATAATACAAGCAGCAAGTAATAGAAATGTTGTATTACCAGGAGGCAATACAACACCATTAAATTATACACATTTTTCGCTAGGTGGTGCAACAAAAACCAGTATATGGTTTCCTAACATAACCACATCTAGTACAAAAATTGAAATAACTCTTAGTAATGCTAATCCCATTGATTGTAGTAGAATTGTATGCGGAAACTACTGGGAGCCAAAACGACAGGTTAGTCGAGGAATTACTCTAGGCATACAGGATAATAGTGAAGTTAGTACTACCCGTAACGGTGACACTTATATAAATACAACTTATACTAGAGAAAGTATGAACTTTGAGTTGCAATATTTTGACGATACAGATAGAAAAGAATTACTAAATATATTTCGTACTTGGGGCAGTAATAACTTTATTTATGTTTGTGTATTTCCTGATGAAACAAACAGCGAATTAATGCAAACATATAGTATTTATGGCAGAAATAGCGATTTTAGTATGCAGTATGATATTGTAGGATTATATACAACTTCGCTTAATATAGAAAGTTGGTAGGAGAACATAAGTGCCTAAAACAGTAACAGAAATAAAGACTTGGTTAGATAGCGCAAATAGTAGAAAGTGTATACTAGCAGACATTACATATTATTCTGGCGGAATAGAAAATACAGCATATTTATCTACTAATTCATTTTATGATGGAAATATAGAGTATAAACCTATTATAGTAGGAGGCGTATCTTTTAGTGAGTCTTTATCCGCTGATTTAAGCATATCAATTAGCTATGGAACTATTGAGCTTGAAAATACTGGTGGCACTTATGATAGTTTTTTAACTTATGTGTGGAAACGTAGACCTATTAAACTTTATTTAGGCGATATATCTTGGTCTAAAAGTGATTTTGTGTTAATATTTGATGGTTTAGTAGATAATTTGGCCTCTAGTGGAGAATCACAACTACAATTAACTATTGTAGACAAATTAGAGAGTTTAAACGAAGCTATTACTATTTCAACTACTAAAGATTTAGTTGGTCCATACTCTGTTAAAAATGTAGGAGAGGAAAAATTACTACCTGTTTTATTTGGAGAAGTTTTTAATCTAAGTCCAGTATTTGTAGATAACGGTACTGGTTTTGATACTGGCCCGTGGACAGCTACTGTTAGCGGTATACAATCAACAACTGGTATAGAAAAAGGACAGGTAGTTACTGCAAGCCCAAGCGTAGGTAAATTATATGGCGGAACTACAACTGCAGTTGTAGATGTAGTGCTTGATCTCAATAGTTTTACTTATACCGTACCAGCAGGATCAGGAGTTACGCGACCCGAACCTGGATCAATTACTAATTTAATAGTAGGTGGTCAAGCAAAAGCAAAAAGTTCTTCAGCTACAGATATTAGAGTTAGTACTGTTGTTGGAACAGGCGGACCAATATATAAAATTACAAATAGTTCGCTGGACGAGCTTATAGAAGTAAGAGATAAGGGTGCGCCTATATCGATACTAAATAATAGAGCTAGTAGTGGTGAATTCACACTAAAATATAATAATTTTGGAACGATAACATGTAGTGCCAGAAGCCTCACTAGTAGTGAGTGTACTGTACCAAATCTAATTAAACATATTGTAAAAAATTATGGCACTAACAAGCTAACTGATAGTGATTTAGACTTAAGCAGCATTGACACTAACAGAGCTAACTATAAAGCTGGTATATTTGTAAGTGATCGCACTAATATTTTAGATATATGTAATGAACTAGCTAAAAGTATTAATTGTGGCCTATTTTATAGTTTATTTACTATAACTGGTGACAGTGTTGGTACATCAAAATTACGTTTAATTGAGTTAAAAATGCCTACTTCTGTTATTGGTGCAACAGAGTTAAATGATTCATTAATGATTGAAGGAACACTACAAGTTAGCGATACTTTTAGTGTTAAGCCAACTATTAAATTAGGTTATTGCAAAAACTATACTGTACAATCTTCTGATCTAGCACTATTTTTAAACTCTGAGCATGGAAATTTATTTAAAGATGAATATTGGTATGCAGAGTCAAAAGATCCAAGCGTTGTTACAATATATAAAGATACTGGAAATGTTAAAGAAGAATTAACTCATCTATTAGTAACAAGCGAAGCACAGGAAGAAGCAAATAAAAGACTAGTTCTATGGAGAACTCCTAGACAATTAATAACAGCTACCTATCTGCCACAACTAACTTTTATTCAATTAGGTGAGACAGTTAAGCTTACATCTAATAGATTTAATTTAAATAATGGAAAACCAGGATTAGTATATTCCATAAATAGAGATTGGATTACAGGGTTAGTCGAAATTGGAGTATTGGTATAATGGCAGCTTTAAATTCACGAGATTACTATTTAAAAACTGGTATAAATCCAAGATTAATTTCTCAAACATATACCCCAGCAGATTTATCTATTAAGCTACAGGGTACCAGTATAATAGTAAATTTAGTTTTTAGCAAAGAATTACCTGTGTATATTAAAAATTTTGATATAAAATTATGGCGACAAGGCGAAGGTTTTACTGGAACCTATGCCTCTGATTGGTGGAATGACCAAATAGATACAAATAATTTGATAACAATAAGCACAACAAACATAGCTGAGTTTAATTTAATGAGTTTGTCAAATACTCCTGTTAAAAGAATAAGTCAAACAGGTATTAATTATCAAATAGCGGCCAGATCAAAAGATACGGGCGATAATACTAGTTTTATAAGTATTCAAGGTAGCATACTTATAAAAACTATTAGTTAATAAGGATATAATATGCCTCTAACAATTACAAGTGGATATAAATCATTAAATTTATATTTTACAGAGCCAACTAATACATATTATATTGATGATAGTAGTACGTCAGGAGACACTCAGGTTGCCCAATCAGCTACTAGAACAGATATTGATAAATTATATATTTGGATTGGTACTACACAAAATTTTGTAGCAAATAATAATACATTAATATATGAAGGAAGTTTCCAAAGTAATATATTAATTGATAGATATTTTACAACTGTTAATGCTCAACTAGTTAAAACAGAACTAAATGATAATGCCACGTATTTTATTAGATATGCTATAACTAGTAAACTAGAGCCCGATTTAAAAATAATTACCCCAAATCAAACCTTACCTGGATTAGAAACTAAAAGTAGAAATATTAGTGCAGAAACTGGGTTAAATAATTGGATTGTAAAAACGTCATATTATCTTGCCGAGCCTGGCGACAGAATAATAGCTGATACAAGATTAGGAACTTTTACTATAGATCTTCCAGCCAATCCTGAAATAGGAGATAGCGTAACTATTACAGATGGCTGGGATTTTTCACAAACACCGTTAACTGTTGGTAGAAACGGTTCATTAATAGTCAATGAACTTCAGGTTGGCGAAGCTAATAATATTGAGTTAAATATACTTCATACTACGTTTGAATTTATCTATACTGGTAGCGTACGTGGCTGGGATTTTACTGCTACTACGGGACCTAAAGGAGATCAGGGGGAGAGTGCTCCTCTATTAACTATTCAAGCAACTGGATTGTTATTTGTCTATGAGAATACTCAAGCAGCGGTAACGGATACTCCTCCTGCTATTAAAATTACAGCTATTAAGCAAAACATAGAAGGCACGGTAACTTTTACAGCAGAAGCTTTTGATAGCAATCAAGTTAGCCTAGGAGCAGTAACACTTAATACTGTTCCAGATGAGCCAGAGTCTAGAGCTTTAACTGCTGTTAATTTTAACACCGTTAGTGGAGTAAGTGATAAACTACAGGTTAGATCTGTAAAAATAACCGCTACTTTAATAGACCCAGCTATGACTCTAACCGATACAATAAGTATTGCTAGAGTAGATAATGGTAGTGATGCTGTGTCCCATATTATGACTAACGAGAGTCATTTAGTACCTGCAAATAGTTTAGGAGAAGTGACTAGTTATAGTGGTGCTACTACTAAAGGTTATATTGGAACTGGCATAGTTAATGAAACCATGAATTGGACTATAACTAAGTCTGATAGTCTTGGACTTACAACTTCATTAACACTACCAAACAGAGTTAGCACTACTGGAACAATAACTAGTATTAGCGGCACTGGAGCAGGTCCCTGGGAAGCAAATATTGAAGGGCTAAGTAATGGAACTAATTCCATAACTGTTGGTAGTACAATTAGCGCAGTAGATAGCACAGGAATATTATATACAGGAAATCCTACAAAAGTAGAAGTAATTAGCAAAACGTCTACTACTATAAGATACCGAGTTACTGGCGGAGGATCTCCTGTTGCCGGAGTTATTAAGGGATTAGCTATTGGTGAAAATGCTTATACTCTTACTCTCGCAAATAATGGTTTACCTACTACTGTTGATTCTGGCACAGCTACTGTAAGAGCAACTAAAGCAGGAATAGTAGCTCCAGAAAAAACATTCTCTCTATCAAAAAGTAAAGATGGAAAAATACCTGTAATTATTGATATAACTAATGACAATGTTAATATTGCTACAAACTCGGCAGGTGAAGAAGGCGACTATACGCTAGCTACAACTCAATTAAATTTATATATTGGCGAAATAAATGCCCTGCCACTAGTACAAGAACTGAAAATTACACCTAGTACCGGTGTAAAATTTAGCTATACAAAAAATACTAATAATCCAGTAGCAGTAACAACAGGTTTAGAAACTACAATATCTATATCTCCGGCAATAACAACACTTACTTTAAAAATAGATGATCTTACTAACGTAGATAATGGTAAACTAACTATTAAAGCAAAATATGCTAATGTTTTTTATACAGTTGAATTTACCGCTAGTAAAGTAAAAGGTGGTGCAGGTGGGCAAGCAGCAGTTATATATAGTATAGAAGCTGAAAATGAGTTAGTATACAACCCAAACACAGAACTATTTATTCCTGCTACAGTTACTTATACCGCCTACAGTAAAACAGGAAGTAGTTTAAAAATACCATTTACTAATGCAAATGCAAATGCAAAAATAAGATTAGAGTACAGTACAAATAATATTGCATGGACAACTATAGCACCAGACCTAACTTTATCTGCTGTTAGCAGTAGATCATTGGATACCAGCACCCTACCCAAAACTACAAAATATGTGAGGTATACACTACTACTATTAGTTGACGCAGTAGAGAAAGTATTAGATAGAGAAACAGACTCTATAAATTTAGATGGCGTTAATAGCTCTGTAATTACTGTATATGTAGAAAATAATAATCATAATATTCCTACTAAAGCTGATGGAACTGTTGAAGAAGGTGGTTACTTACATAGTGGTACAAAAGTACGTGTTTATGAC
>Ga0129333_10007439_pt1 | contig 10333 bp, 6 predicted proteins | sample CPB6_08_DNA_FD_94474 | JGI IMG/M metagenome (GOLD analysis project Ga0129333, IMG submission 94474) | Freshwater to marine salinity gradient microbial communities from Chesapeake Bay, USA - CPBay_Sum_0.6_0.8_DNA | ecosystem: Environmental > Aquatic > Marine > Coastal | place: USA: Chesapeake Bay...
CAAAAGTTTTTTGGTATCGGCTGTCATTGAATTAATCGTATTTGGATCTAATGAGTTCATTGCTTTCATAACCGTCTGTCCAACATCCAATTTTGGGCCATCCGCATGCTCTGATGGCAATTTTCCCAACTTAAAGAGTTCATTGGTAGCCGATTGAAACTCCTCCTTTTCGATTTCTTTTTCTTTTTCCTTTCCCTTTTCTTTTTCCTTCCCTTTTTCTTTCTCTGGATGAGCGGAAGTGGCCTCGGCTACTTTCTTGGAATCTACTTCATCTTTTGTATTTGCAGAAGCAGAAGATCCAGAGGAAGATGCACCCTCCTTTGGAACATCAGGCTGAACATCTTCAAATCCTTCCACGGAAGGAGAATATACACCCACGGGCTCGGACTTTCCTAAGGAATGGATACGACGGATTACCTTTTCAGACGAATCCTGGAACCCCTCCTCCTCGGGAATTTCCTCCTGAAAGGGCTCCAAATGAACTAAATACTTTCTTACAAATAATGTATAAATCAGAGCAACTAGAACCGTGAATGCAGTTACCAGTTGAAATGAATCTAACAAACCCATTAATAGAAGACCTACTGCCGCTGAAAATAAGAAGCCGGTTATACCTGAATACAGAATCGTATAGAATCCTGCGATCACTAAAAGAACGATACACGCATAAAACATAGAAGGGTCGCCAAGTTTCATTCTATTCTATCTGATAAATAGGAAACATTCAAATCATAAGTGGAACAAGTATTTTTTGTATAAACCAAAAAAGAAACCCTCCAAATGCAGATTTCACCACCAAACCACCCGTAGTCAAATCGCCACCAATACGAAGTAATGATGGAATATATTGTCCAATTAATACATTCAACACAGGTAAACTAACAATAAAAATAATTATTGCGACAATTAATGGTTGTTTGATCTGTGCAATAATCTCTGCATACATATTTCCCTGAGAAGGCGCCAATGTCGGATAGCCTCCTGGAGGGGCTTGTTGCACATTGGCATAAGGCGAACCACCAAATCCCATTCCATTAGAGGGATTCATTCCATGGGGCGAATGCATAACATTTGCAAAATCAGCGGGGCTTGGATGGTCCTTTCCAATTAAATGTGCCGTAGAAGTTGCAGGATCCATTGTATGCGGATACATTGTATTTGGATTGGGTGATGAAATCATACGATTTCCATGTCCTGCAGGAGGTGGCGGAGCATTCATAATTGGATTTTGCTGACTCGGAACATTCATATCTGCCAAGATTTTATTCACAAAATCATCGTCCTGATTAAATACCGGAGTCTTACCATCAAGATCTGATAATAATGTTCCCGCACTGGCCATTTTCTCTGAAAAAGATGAGAAATCCTTTCCTCCAAATGAATCACATGTGAGGAATAGGGGAGACACGACGCTGAAACGCATCCGACGAGCACGATCGGAAGGCTTCAATCGCTCCTGAATCGGGGCATTTCACAATTTTTGTCTTAAATTCATAACACTTCTCCGCTAAACGATATACATACTTATCAAAGTCCTTCTCCAGAGGGGGCTTTGATACATTACAATCTTTCCCAGAACAAATAGGACGGAGTAAGCAGATTAATCCAACTCCCAATATCAAACTGAAAAAATAATTGAACTTTTCATCTTGTAATATGGAATGGATTTTCATCGTGACAGTCGTTCTATCTCTTCTCCATTCTATTTTCTATTTATCATTAGAACCATGCTTAATCATATTCGTGTCTATCCTCTCGTTCTTGGCCTTATCATTGGGGTAATTGGAATCTTATTCATTAAACCAGAACAAATCATATCCTACAAATATCCTGTGCCCGAGAAGGCAAAAGATATTATCTACAAAGATCGCAATGATATGTGCTATCAATATATTCCGCAAGAAGTAGACTGTGATAAAAACGAGTCACGCATCAAACCCTTTCCTCTGAGTCTATAAATCTGATTTATTCAACTCCTGGTTTTGTTAAGGGTTTCTTCTTTTTCATTGAACCTAATGATACTGGTGCAGATGAAATGGGTGCAATTAATTGAACAGGTTCCGCATCTTGTGGAGGCATCAAAGGCACATTCTTAATCACCGATGTATCTTGGACAGAGGATAAGGATGAGGAAGAGGAAGGCACAGATGCCTGAACAGAAGGCTGTCGATTTTTAATTGGACGTTTATTTGAGAATCTACCCTTTGGCGCTTCTTTCATTTTCTCATCCAATTCTTTCTTCAATGTGGAACGAATATCCATCAATACTGTTCCCAACAGATTCTGTCCCGCCCAATGGATTGGATTTTTCGCATGAATATCATCCATGGAGATTCCAATTCCAATCACTTGATCATTTGGCTGATAAGCACCCAATGTAGCATTTTGTGTAGCCAATAAACGACTCTGAAGTTCTGGATACTGACGAAACTTGGCAGCCTGAACATCATATAAAATTCTCTTTACTGCCTCTGCCCATTCTTGGTCCGATACCTCCTTTACATCGTCCCTGTCATAAGATACCTCCCCAGGGGTTTCCGCAGACATAATTTTACGAAAGTTCTCATCGTCCTTAAAGGTTTTTGCTAATTCGGCGGCCAATGCCTGTTTTGCACAATGATAGGTGGCAGAACGGATAGTAATCTGAACTACCCAATCCAACGCCATAAATCCATATTCATTTGTATCAGCATCTTGAAATAAGATGACAGGACCCGTCTCCTCCTTACGAATCTCTGCCATAGATTTTAGTGGCTCTTTCACAGGGAGATTTCCTTGACGAACATATAAATCCTGCAAGGGGAATGGACTCACTTTTAACATAGCAACAGAATAGGGCAAATTACGCGTCTCATTGGGCTGATTAAAGTCAATACGACGAATTTCTACACCCTCCTGATGTGCCACATAACGAAGAGGATAACGGATATATTGTAACTGGTTGTCCGCCTCGATTACGGCACGCGTATATTGAATTATTTTTTGATCGGAACGATCTTGTCTTTCGTATTCTTCGTGTAATTTCATATAAGCATCGTCATAATTTTTCATCGCAATCGCAATTTGTTCTTTTCGTTGTTTTTCCATTTCATCATTTTCCTCCAATGAAAGGGGACGATAGGAAGGAATAACCAATGTCTGCTGGATTTCACCCTCTTTATTCTTTGTTACTAGATTACCATCATCATCATAAATGTGTAGAGTGGCAATCCCCCCCTTATAACCTTTGGCCAATAATTCTTTATGACGCTTTGTATAAAACGCCTTTACATCTTCGGTCGACATCGTAACTATTCTACTATCATAATGTCATATCCTTTTTCTTTATTTCTTCTTTTGTTTGTTTTATCCGTTCATCCAATTATGCTTTCTATCAATCTCTGAACGGAGGGCGATAAAAAGATATACGTTATGGTGTAAAAAGATGCGTCAAATATTCTGTCATGCAGATTAGTAATGTCAAGTTCAGAGCAAATTAGTTCTGTAGATTCCATGACCTATGGAATTCCGACATCCATTGTCGTATTTCTCATTGTATTTATGATCTTTCAATGGGAGTTTACTATGCCATCCTTCCGTATTTTATTATATGTTGGCATTCCAGTTCTTATTTATTTAATCACTGCAGTCGTGACCCTTTTAGCACAATATTCAGGATGTTCGACCATTCGTATCAAAGATGTATTCCTTTATAGTGTTCCTAGTGCCGTATTTTCATATATCGCCCTCTTTATTTCTTTCTTTTCTTTCTGCCGTATACCTGTCGGATCCGTGATTGCTCCACTCTTTATTTCTACTCCTCCTCCCGATCCATCGAATCCAGCCAGTTGCTGTGCTCAAAAAATTACCCTAGAATCGGTTGAAAAGAATCAACCGATGGTCAAGGGATTTTCTCATGGATTCTACTTGTTCTTTTCCACGCTCTTTGGACTGCTCGTCAGTATTGGGTTTACTTCTGTCTGTAATCCATAAAATGACTTGTTAAACGATTACATTCATCATATATCCGCCTCGTAAATCGATCGGTGACTCTGTAAACCATTACTCATCCGATGACTGATCATGGAATAATAAATTAGGGGCTTCAGGTCCCAAATAAATGTATTTCGGAATACCCTTTTTTGCGGTCTCATTCGCATCCAAAATATAATATCCCTTCTTCATCTCATTCACATGGGTTGGACGTTTTTTCACAGAAGATGATAATGATTTTGTAGACACATTATCAGGCTCGATCGATTCATTGCTTACTACAATATCGGAATGATCCAATGACCCAGATAGATCCATCGATAAAGAAGAACGATTGGAGGAATCATTTGAGGAGGTCATGCGTAACACAATCAGATACGATAACATCGCCCATAAAATGGTGAATAACCAAAATGGCATCCATGTGTATTGCTCTTGATTACGACCTAAACCAAATTCCTTCCATTCTCCATCCGAATTAAACATTAAGTCGGGCTTAAAATACAATACAGTGGATACGCCTGCCAAGTATAACAATCCCGAATAAATCAATCGTTTCATTGACAATGTATTCTTCTTGTTCTTCATAGAAAAAATGCGGATTAATCATCATCTCCATGTTGGGCAAAATCATAACCCCCTTCTCTTTCAAATTCCGCTTCTGAAAAAACGGGGAGACCCAATTCATCGTGTTCTCTTCCCGCGGGAGGGAGATTTTCACCCGTAGAAACACCCTCAAAATCAATCATGCCTGCATCCAAACGACGCAAACGCTCCTGATCATAATAATCTTTATCATAGGCCCAAATGAGTTTGGTTCCACCCACTGCCCACTTACCTAATCCAAGTTTCTTGTTCAATTTCTCGATCGCTCTCTCTTCGTCTGACAATTTGTCAAACTCCTTAATGACGTGAACACGTTCCATTTCCTCCTTCGCCGCAATCATATATCGAATGCGCTCATCATCATAGGACAACTTCTCACGATTGTATTTTTCAATCGATAGATGAATCAGTCTCAATAGATAATCAATCGAAGGATTCGAAATCTCCTTTACTGCACTCATAATAATTGCATCCTCTGGAATATGATAGGAATCCAACATCATGGCTAATGGACCAAAAAAGAGAACACGCTGAATATATTCCAGTGACATCTGTCGACCTGGAAAACGAATGGCACGAATACGATCCTTATAGGCAATGATTTCACTCATCTGATTCGAATAATAGCGCAATTTGGCACGCGCTAAATCATATTGTGGATTGGATGTCCAGTCTTCTGGCTTTTTGGATAAATCTCTTAAGTGTACATCCATCATTTTTTTCAAATCCTGTGCATGTTTATCTGATAAGTCCATTCGCGTTTCAATTGGAATAAACAGGGAGTCAGGGTCAAATCCACATAAGATGCGATGAAATGGAACACTAAAATAGGATTGAAGAATTTGGAAGAAGTTGTTCCAAGATAATTTGACAATACTCTCCATGATTTGCATATATTGTGCGGAAAAGCGAGACGCAATACGATCCTGATAAAATCGCCCAACATCCGACATCGTTCCCATTGCCAATACAATATCGGTCTTTAGTTCTTCGGGACTGGCATTATGATTCAATTTCTTAAATTCACGGATGGTATCCTCCATCACAGAAGACCATTGCTCAATTGGCGGGGGTCTTATTCCTCCAAAATCGGTCATTAATTCTGTAAATCCCATTGGAACAGGTAACAACTCAGGAGAAACTTCATACACGGTATGAATCGTGTCTAATAAGTTCGTAAATGATTCTGTATCCGTTGAAACATTCTGAGCGGCTAATGCGGGCTTTCCCTCTTCTTTCGCATCAATTATTTTAGGATGACTTGGAAATTGGAATCCACACCAAATACAAGCATTCATCAAATTGGGTTCATGCGGGTGGCCTACTCGTTTTCCCTTAAAGCAATATTTCAAAAAGATACGATAAAATAAATCCTTATCGGCAGTGGCTACTTCTGAACTCTGCTCACGCGGAATAAAATGGGTAACGAGAGATGACCCTTGAAGCATGGGTTGCCAACGCCTTGTCTGTAATTCAGGAAGATCCGATACATCTTTCCACTTCTCTTGAGAAGTTGTTAACGATGATATACAGCAGGTTGTCTCCAAAAAGGGTGAACCGTAAATTGCCTCTTTTGAATCATTTGCAATCTGATGTGCGCGACGAATCCATAATTTGACAAGAGCATGCTGATTACCGAGTTTCTCAGCAATCTCAGGTGTAATCGCATTTTTGGCTGCCTCTGTAATGGACGTCATCTTCAAATCGGGCAAAAAGGATGGAAATACTGCATCTCGTGGAATATTATCTCCACTCGATACACGACCCATCACGTCCTCTTCATATCGACGTTTCTCCGCTAAATCTGCTTGAACCATTGGATCCTCCATGATTTTTGGAAATAACAATATCATGTAATATACGGCAGCATTCATACGTTTCACATCATCCTTTTCATTGTTGTATCCTGTTTTGCCCCATGGAGCCTCTTTCAACCGTGTGGATCCTACCGCACAAGATAGGTATTGAATTCCATCACGCTTTGAGAAATCGGTATCAAGTGGATAACCTTGGAAAGACGGTGTTTTACATGCCTGTAAACGATAACGAACCACGTAATCTGGTTTTTTTGTTTGAATATCAATCAATAAGAAAATGGAACAAAGAGCAATAAAATGACGGGCATGAAACATGTCATAATCCAGTTTCGGTTTACTCTTCGCATAATTCTCTCTAGACGGCAATTTTGACAGAAATCGCATGGTTCGTTCCACAATTGTCTGATAACTTGGTATATCCAAAAATACACCGACTTTTTCTGAAATCATACGAACGACATTTGCACATACTCTTTCATCCGCAGTCATCTTCCATTGAATCGTGTTCACCTGCTCAACAGGGGCACTGATGAGATCATCAATCTCTTCCTCCAGTAATGCATCTTCATCTACCAATGTTGCACGTCCCGAAATGGGACGACCGTCATCGTCGTATTCCATATTGTTATCAAAATCAAGATCACGAATGGACTGACCACAATTGCGACAGATGTATTTTCCTTGGAATTGCCCACCTGAACATTTTAATATAATTTCTTTCTCGATTGTATCCTTCTCCCTTGGATGTAAATAGGCTTGCAATTGAAGGCGTTCATGGATACAGAGCAATTGCTCTTTACAGATATTACAATGAAACCAATTATCCTTTCGTTCACCCTGATAGCGTTTGAATACTTTGGTTAATTCGTAAAAACGTTCTCCATCATCTGTTAAGCGGCGAACACTCACCATATCCGCAACATGTTGACATTTATTTCTCTTTGGACGATGACCTGCCTCTCTCTCCATTTGACGCAATTGGCTCTGTATTTTTAGAATTTCCAAATACTGATGATTCGATGTTCGATGACTCTCTTCTGCGATTAAAAGAGGGTTCTTGCCTGCCGTTAATTGAAACAGATTGTCATGATGTTTGGTTAAATACAATATCTTACCAATATCGGATCCCGCCATGGTAGGGTTGAATTTTTCATACTCTTGAACTGTCTGGGTTAATAGATCCTGATAGTGAATATCGCTCCACATGGATGCTTCCGATAAGAGTAAATTCGTTTCTGGTGATTTCTGTTCCATTCCTGAGATCGCCGTTCTCAACTTAGAAATGACAGACTTTACTTGTGCTTGATGGAGAAACATCTTTCGTTTCAAGACTTTGGCTAAATCTTTATAGATCTCAAATTGATCCAACCCATAATGAACCAATGTCTGAAAACAATCTGCCCATCCCAGTGATGGGATATTTAATCCCGCAATATAGTCTGTTAACGAGATATCGCCCAATGTATCTCCATCTGGTTTTAGAAGAATAACGTCTTTCGTAGTGCCGTCCTCTTCTACTGGTTCACCTAGTTCTATCAAAATATCTTTCATTAACTTTAATGGCATTTGGCTACGGCCACTATCCATCGCGAGATCATATGAACGCTTCTTTGCAAAATAGGGTATAACATGCTGTGGAAATAATAGAAATCCTTCCAATGGTGCTCGGTCGGGTGAATATAATATTTCTTTGCGACGATCAACGCCTTTACGATATGTGGAAGTGAGGGCACGCTCGAGTCCAAAGGGAAGATAGTCTAGAATGGGAGGTGCTGTCTCTTTTTTGGAGGCAATATATCCCTGAACCATTTCGTCGTCAATGGATGGAATTTGTGAACGAAATACATCACTATCCGCCGAAGCGAGCCACGAAGGTCGGAGTTGGTGATCTGATGTCCATGGACGATATTTTTTAGAAAACTCTTGTTGCTGCAACCATTCGCGAACAATCGATTTTTGACCAACAGATGATGCAACAATTGGGCTTTTATTTTCAATCATTTGAATGAGTTCAGTTTCAAAATCAGTAAATACAATTTCCTGATCGACGGCATCCTCTTGATTATCATCATCTGGAATCGTATACAGTTTCTTTGTCATTTGGAGGACAGGTCGACCCATGGGAATAGGAGCAGAATGAACAAGATCCGCTAAGGTCTGGACAGATACTGTTTGTGCACCCTTTACAGCACCTTCATCATCATACTCAATGGTTGATTTATTGAGATGATACAGAGTTTCTACAAGAATACGAATACGACGCATTGCATGTTGATCCTTCTGTAGCGATGGATCGAGAGAGTTAATAAAATCATTAAGTGCATCCACCTTTTGTAAGTGATCGGGAATGCGTTGCTCATAGGAAGCCGCTTCACGATAAATAATTGGCTTAACAATTTCGACTGGATCCAACATAACAATCCGTTTTAACATAGATTGTTCCTCACTGAGTGGTTCATTTGCATCGTTCTCTTTCTCGTTCTCATTCTCCTCATCAAAAGATGATGGAGAAGGGACATTTACATCGGACTCGTTTGATTTTTCCTCTGGAACAAATTCACGAATACTTAGAATGCGAATACCCTCATCCAATGGAATACCGATAAAGTTAAATACAATGTCTCTTTCTGATTCGGGATCGTTTACTTCATGAACCGTAATCGAATCTTTTTCTACATCAATATGTTTGATTTTATAGGTTTGAATAAGTTGACCACTTTCATCAATGGCATCTACGATTTGTCCTACACGGAAATCCTGCTGTTCAACAAATGATTCGAGAGATCGCTTTTCAATAATATAAATGGCACTTACACCATCTTCATCCTTATAGAGTTCACCCTTTTCTTCATCTTGTTCCAACTCAAAATCATGAAGTATATCCGAGACACCCTCGGGTTTCACTCGGAGAAGTTCCAAACTACGATAATAAACCATTCCGCGCGTTTGGCCATGGTATTTGGTAGATTCTACAATGATATAATCGCCCAATTGAATGAATAACATATCATCTGTATCCTCCTCCAATACTTGGTGGTCATTGCTGGATGCGATCTGTATCGAAGAATCAATGACTTCAATTCCATCTTCTTCCAGATCAATCGGTTCGGATTCTTCCATTTCATTTTTATCGATCTCCACATCGATGGTTACATTTTCATCAGTAAGACGATTTTCGTCAAGATTAGGGTCTTTTGGCGAAACAGTTGCGTCTGGACGATTCATCCTCCCTATCCTGCTGTGGAGATTCTAATACTCGCATCCTTCACTCATTATATCTATCCACTCTGTCCTATCCGGTGCGATGATCGATTCATATATAAAGCCCTTTAATGGGTAATTAGGCCAGAATGTCATTGTCCATCGAAGTCCTGTTGTTTAAGGAATTAACAGAGAAATATCCGACATGGGATCTATTTCAGAAGTGGTTAGAGTCGGAGGAGGGTGGATTCTTACGCATCGTGGATTCTGGTGAGCATCGATGTATTATTCGATATGACAAATCATCCTCTTTATTGGATCTTCCGCATGTTCGTTGGTTTCGTTCTGTCATATGGGATAAAGTGAATCATTGCCCCATTTCGGTGGCCCCTGCACGTTCATCTTCACGTCCATTTCCCGAGACAAAGGAAACGGTGTCCGATTTGGTTTGGGAGGAGTATGTGGATGGATTTATGATTCAATGTTATTATGCAAAGGGGGATGAAGAATTGGGAATTGCATCAAGATCAAAGAGAGATGCATCCGGAATATTTTACTCTCCCAAGCCCTTTCGAACTCTATTTTTAGAAGCATATGGCGGTATTCCCGTCGTAAATAAACCAAATGAAGAACGGGATGAGGTTGCTGTATATTATAGTTATGTAGTCCAACATCCCGATCATCGTATGGTAACTCCCATTTATCAACCACGTGTACTCCTCATTCAAAAGGGATGG
>Ga0129333_10007440_pt1 | contig 10333 bp, 12 predicted proteins | sample CPB6_08_DNA_FD_94474 | JGI IMG/M metagenome (GOLD analysis project Ga0129333, IMG submission 94474) | Freshwater to marine salinity gradient microbial communities from Chesapeake Bay, USA - CPBay_Sum_0.6_0.8_DNA | ecosystem: Environmental > Aquatic > Marine > Coastal | place: USA: Chesapeake...
GGGCGGGCGGTTCCATTTCTTTGGGCGCTTCCAACGATACCAGCAATTTCCTGCAAGCCATGCGGCTCTCGAGCGGCGCAACGCCGGCCACCAGCTCCACGACTCTTTCGTCGCCCAGATTGACCGGATCGATTGATTCCGCGAATTTATCCGGATGGGGAGGAACGGGAGTTTCAGATTCCATTATCATCAATGGTGTTTCGATTGATTACAATTCCGGCACAGACAGCATTCAAGCACTCCTCAACCGCATCAATAGTTCCTCAGCTGGAGTCACAGCCAGTTTCGATTTTTCATCTGGAAGCTTCCTACTAACCAATAAAAGCACCGGAAATGTGGGCATTTCGGTTCAAGATGGAATGGGAGGCGGGGGATTGGCTGCCGCCATGGGGCTGACAACCGGAACACTAACAGCCGGATCGGATGCGGTATTTCAAGTGAATGGCGGGGGAAATCTGACCAGTCGAAGCAACACGCTTGATGATTCTGTACATGGAATCACCGGCTTGAGCGTGACAGCGAATAGTATTGGATCAGAAACCATTACAATTGGAAGTAATACCTCCGCCGCCAAGGAGGCGCTCAATGGTTTCATTGAGAAATACAACGCCGTTCAAAATGCCATTGAGAAATATACGAAGGTCACTGTCGATGGAACAAAAGTGAGTTCCGCCGTTTTGGCTGGGAGTCGTGAACTGGCGATGATTTCCAGAGAACTCCGCCAAATGCTTTATGTCACTGGAAAAGATGTAAATGGCGACGACCTTACTGGAACAGTGAAGCGCCTTTCGGACATGGGTGTCGGCTTTTCCGGTATTGAAAATACCATTTCGATTACCAACTCCACCACGCTTGATAGCCGCCTGACCTCCAACGCCCAAGATGTGATGGATTATTTCGTCACTGAGGACAAGGGATTGGTGGATCGATTGGATGCGATGCTTGAGCGTTTAGTTAGCACTTCCACAACTACGCCTGGCACCTTCCAAGTCCAGATTGATAGTATCAGCAAGCAAAACAAGAGCTTGGACAAGCAAATAGAGGAATTTGAGCGTCGCTTGGAATCCCAACGCTCACTTTTGGAATCCTCCTTCATTGCGATGGAGCGCGCCCAGTCCTCTTTCCAGCAGCAATCGGCTTACCTGGCAAAAACCTTCAGCGGAAATTCAAAATAACCCTAAACATTTTTGAAAATCTTACGATTCATAAAGGAAGAACTGAATAAAAATTTGGATACTGAGAAAAGGGAAAATAAACAACAAACCACAATCAAACTATGAACAATATACAACCTATCGCGCCACAAACTTCACCGGTTTGGCCGGAGGTTAACGCGGCGACTGCCAAGAGCAATATGTCCGCGCCTCAGGTCGGAGCCAGTGAGGTTCCCATCCGTGATTCGGTGATTGCCACCGGCAAAACCGACTTGCCTCAACCCAAAACGCTTTCCGATACGCTGGAAGCACCTCATCGTGAAATGGTTCGCGACTGGGCATCCACCCAAGCGGAAGTGCGTCCGAATGAGTTGAAGAAAGGTCTTGATTGGAACGCCGATCCGAGTTATCCACAGCTCAATGTTCTTAACGGAATTGCAACAATGTTCGTTGACTCCGTATTGAACGACGGAACCATTTCCTAATTCATTTTGAAACCAGCCAACAAGCTCAACATCTATCGCAAGACGGCAACCACAACCGCTTCACCTGGCGAATTGGTATTGATGTTGTATGATGGCGCGCTCCGTTTCATGGCAGCCGCCGAGCTCGGTTTTCAAGAGGAACACTTTGCCCGCAGGAATGAGCAGATTCATAACAATATCCTCCGGGCCCAAGCGATCATTACGGAACTTCAGGCGACTCTGAACATGGAGAAAGGCGGGGCTTTTTCAGAGAATCTCTATCGTCTGTATGATTTCATGCAGAATCACCTCTCCCAAGCCAATCGCGAGAAAAGCCCTGAAAAAATCAAAATCGTCGCCGGCTTCATGCAGGATATCCGCGACGCATGGGCCCAGATGCTCCATCAGCAAGCTGTGGCCCAAGCACCCGAAGGTGGGGTTTCCCAAGCCCTCGGGGCAAAATGCTGATCCAGGCAACGGGCCAGCCAGCGCCTCTCTCCGACGAGAAGAGGCTGGATACTCTCCTCAGTGCCTTTGAAGACAACCTTCGAAGGGAAATCTTCTTCATTCGAGGCAAGGAGGCTGAAAACCTCCTCGAACTCCTCCCCGCCCAGGGCGATCTCATTGTCGCCATCTCGCAAATCGTGGAGCGAATCAACCTCCCTGAACCCCGCGCCTCGGCCCTCCGCAAGCGCCTCGCTGCGGCCGATGCCATGCGCGAAGCCAACCGTGCCGAGGCCGACCGGATCACCGAGGAAATGCGGCAGGAGTTGGAAGACATGAATGTCGCCCGGCAACGAATCCGCCAAGCGCGTCATCTTTCCAAATCAATCTATAAAGAGGAAACGGGATCACGCTTGAGCGGATTCGCCTGACGCTCACGCAAATTGACGCCAGAAAAAAACGGCCGAAAGCGTCAGGCCGATCCCGGCGATCAGAATCCTCACAAGGCGCTGAGGGATTTTTTGGGTCAAAGCGGCGCCGCCGTAGTAACCCACCGCAGATGCCAGCATCATCAAGAAGGCCACAGGCCAGATGACCAGCCCTGCTTGAACAAAATAGACCGCCGCCACCAGATTGATAAGACCGCCAAGGATGGTCTTGAGCGCATTCATCTCATGAATGTTTTTGAGCCCGATGAAGGCGAACGCCGCAAGCATCAGGATTCCGATTCCCGCTCCAAAATAGCCTCCGTAAATCGCCACTCCGAACTGGATCAAAACGGCGACGAACTTCTTCGCCGGGGAGACGGCGTTCACATTGCCATCTAATCCGGCAATCCGGCCCGCAACATTGCCGAGTAAAAACAAAACGGTCGCAAACAGGATGAGAAAAGGGACGATGTCGTTGAAGAATTTCTCGCTCGTCACGGTCAGCAGCCAGGCTCCCAGCAACCCGCCCAGGATGCTCATGGGGGCAAAGAGTTTCATCCAAGGTTTCGCGGCGGGGAGGTTTTGGCGATAACCGTATACCGATCCGAAAATCCCAACCATCAAGGCCACGGTGCTGGTGGCATTGGCCTGAATCGCCGGCATCCCCAAAGCGATCAACAACGGAAAGGTCACGATCGTGCCGCCACCGGCGATGGCATTCATCGCCCCCGCTAGACATGCCCCGGCGGACAGGGCGGCGATTTCAAACAGCGGGAGGGTTTCCCCCACTCAGGAACCGTAGCTTTTAGTGAACCGTTTGCGGGACTCCGGCTCAGGCTCCGCAGAGGCGGTGTCGACCTTGGGCGAGGCTTCCGCAGAAGCGGGAGCGGATGCGGCAGGAGATTCCCCCGCGCCGGATTTTGAAGCCTGCACAAAGGCGAGGCGGAGATCGGAAAGAACGCCTTGGAGAACCTGAGTCTCCTCAGCGCTCAAATTCCCGCGTGTTTTCTCCTGAAGCATCTCGAGCTGGTCGATGAACAACCGAGCATAGGGCAAATTCGGCTCGATCTTCTGTCCGTCCGGCCCGGGGAGCTGTCCCAGGAACATGGCTGTTTGCTGAGCCTGCATCATAACGAGCTCGATGAAGCGCTGGGCCATCTCGCCGGAGTGGGTGGATTGTTGGACTTCGGGCATGGTGTGGTTAGTGGGATTCGGGTTTCGACTCGGCGGCGGGCGGAAGCACGGAAGCCTCCACGCTGTTTTCCGCTTTGAAATACTGTGCGGCCACGCGACGGATGTCGTCGAGGGTGATTTTTTCGATCTGCTCCTTGCGGTGTTTATGAGCATCGTAGCCAAGGCCCATCAATTCATCGGTGGCCACGACCCCAGCAAGCGCACTGTTGCTCTGGTTTCGGATCAACTCGGCGCCGAGCATTTTGGCCCGGGCGCGTTCGAGTTCCTCGGGCGTGAGGCCGGACTTGGCGAGATCGGCGATCTCGGAGCGCATTTCCTCGGTGACGGGACCGAGTTTCTTCGGGTCGGTGCCAAGATAGAAAAGAAACGCCCCCGGCGCGAGGCCGTTGAACTGCGCTGCTCCGACGAAGTAGGCGAGGCCCATTTGCTCGCGGATACGATTGAAAAACCGGGAGCCAAGATCGCTGGAGGCCTCACTGATCAACTCGAGGGCAATCCGGTTGGGATCATCCACCGAAGCGCCTTGATAGCCGATCATCAGGACCGCCTGCTTCTTATCGAGGTTGGCTGATGCCGGCGCGATGCCGTTGGGAACAGCGGGGCGGTTGACATTTTCAAAGGCGAGGTTGCCCTCGGGCATGGACGAAAAATATTTTTCAAACAGCGCCTTGACCTCCTCGGCTTTCACATCGCCGAAGACGGAGATGACTCCATTGCGGGCGCAGGCGTAGGTGTTGTGGAATTCGCGCAGCTGCTCGGGCTTGATGGCCGATACCGATGTGGCCGAACCGAGATTGCGCAGCCCGTAGGGATGCGCACCAAAGAGGTTTTCGCGAACGAGATTTCTTGCGACCGAGGTGACTTGCTCCTCGTCGGCTTTGATCCCGGCAAGTTGCGAACGCTTTTCCAACTCCACCTCCCGCTCCGGGAAGGTCGGATTCAGGAGAATGTCCGACAAGATTTCCACGCCCAGCGCAAGGTCTGGCGACATCACCTCAAGTCCCACGCTGAAGGAATTGTTCGCGCTGTCGGATCCGATGCTTCCACCCGCGCCTTCGATCTCGTCGGCGATTTGCTCGGCGCTTCGGGTCTTCGTTCCCTTCAAAAGGGCGCGCGAGTAAAGGCGGGTGATGCCGTTGGTCGTCCGGTCCTCGGCGAGCAATCCCCCGCGGAAGACCGCATTCATTGAAACAAGGGGCAGCCGCTCATCCTCCCGCACAATGAGGCGCAGGCCGTTTTTCAAAGTGAATTTCTGGATTTCCCCGGATTTCGATTCCGAGTCGGCAGCGGCCTGGGACTTGATCGACCCGACGGGATTCAGGGAGGAGATGTTGATAGACTCGCCACCGAGATATTTTTTGGCGACGCGCTGAACATCCTCTTTGGTGACCTTTGCGATCTGATCCAGGTAGTGCTTGGTGAAATTCAAGTTGCGCGTGAGCATCCAATTCGAACCCAAATCCGAGGCCTTTCCGCGCATGGTGGTCAGCCCGTGGAGTTGCGAGGCGAGCAGCGACCGACGGGCACGCTCCAACTCTGCATCGGTGATTCCGTTATTCTTCAAATCCTCAAGAACAGCCAAAGACTCCCTCTCGGCTTGCTCCCGCTTGGCTGGATCAGCCACCGCTTGCATCACGAAAATTCCCTCGGTTTGCAGGGAAAACATCCCGCCTCCCGCTGAATGAGCGATTTCCTTGCGCTCGCGAAGTTCCCGATTCAGCCGGGAACTCGCGCCCGAGCCAAGAATTTCCCCGAGGATTTCGAGGGCTGGCGTGTCGGGATGCGTGACCCCGGGAATCCGCCATGAAAGCGAAAGACGCGAGAGCTCGGTCGGGAATTCCTCGTGGACCTCGCGGCGTCCGAGTTGAGGAGGCTCCGAGGCGACATACACCGGCTCGAGAGCCTGGCGCGGGGAGGATTTGAACAGTTCCCCCAACTCGTTCCGGATTTTCTTCGCATCGACATCGCCCACGACAACGAAGGTCAGGTTGTTCGGGACATAGCGGGTCTTGTAGTAGCGGAGCACATCGTCGCGCGTGAGCTTGTTGTAGACATCCAGATAGCCAATCACCGGGTGACGGAACGGACTTTCGGTGAAAACCGTCCGCAACATAAGTTCGGACGACTGGCGGCCTGGATCGTCAAAACCCATCGCGAACTCGCGGCGAATGACCTCCTGCTCCTTCGTGTATTCGTCCTCGGGCAAGGTGGCGTTTTGCATCACATCGGCGAGGATTTCGACCGCCTCCGAAGCACCCTTCGAAGGAATATCGATCCAGTAAACCGTGCGATCGAAGGAGGTGTAGGCATTGATATAGCCACCAAGGCTCTGAACCTGATTTGCGATCGCGCCGGGCGGGCGTTTTTCCGTTCCCTTGAACAGCATGTGCTCGAGAATGTGCGACATTCCCGCTCCCATCCAATCCCCCTCATGGATGCTCCCGGTGCCGCACCAGGCCTGAACACTCGCCACCGGCGCGCTCCGATCCTCCTCGACGATCAAGGTCAGTCCGTTGTCATAGGTGAAAACCTCGGCGCGGGATTCTGGCAAAACGGGCACTTTGGGTGATTCGGCGATGGATTGGGATGGCATGAGGCAGGTCAGGGTGGCGGCAATCAAAGCGGTTCGAAAAATCATAGTCCGGTAAAGACCGCCGGGGCGGGGCCGGCGTTCAATGGTTCTCCAGCGGGTTGAAACGGCAAAACAAAAACATCATTGAAATCAAACACATCCCGAAAGCTCTCAATCGTATCCTCATCGGTTTTACCGAACACCTGGGCATCGACGAGGTTGAAAACCATGTTGCCCACATCCTCGCTGGCTCGAACCCCCCAATAGTCGAGAACCATGAGGGACATCGGACCAAACTCATCGAGCGCGTGAAGTCGAAACCCGTCGAGCAGTTCCTCCGCGCCGACATGCGAGCCGGATTCTTTTTTCGTTTTCTTGCGGCGCTTCATCGTGGCCTCGAGCGAATCGCGCAAAAACGCATAGGCCTCGGCATGGTATCGATCGTCCTTTCGGGAGATTTTTTCTACGGCTTCCTGGAATCCTGTTTGTTGCATCACTGGGTTTGCTCGAGGGCGGGCGCAGCGGGCTGAAATCCGCGGGTCTCCCTCCAATGCTTCACTCCCAGTCCGAGGACCAGAAGGATGAGGAAACCCGCCACGACAGCTTGTTCGCGACGCGTCAGGTCGAACATGCCGCTGAAGATAAATCGAAACACGGAGGGCGCAAGGCGCGTTGCGGAGAAAAAATCACGCTTAGGGGCTGGCTTTTTCCGACCCCCACAAGAACGCGGCCAATCGCACTGGATTGCCATCCGTTTCCCGAACCTGGTTGAGAAAATCGGGCAAGGAAACCTTGAATCCCGCTAAAAACGCCCGGTCGCCTGCGCAGCCATACATGATGTCCGGACACAAGCAGCCGGTCAGAAAGCACTGCGCTTTGCGGATGATTCTCGGGAGCCAAGCGATGCCATCGAACTCCTGCTTTTTCGGCGGCAACTCGCATTCCTCCACCGTTCGCGGAGCGGGAGCCCCCTTCATCACCTCCCGGAAATATCCACCGCGGATTTCACAGAGGGCGAGGAATGTCGCCACATCGGGCTCCCCGTAGCGCGCATGGTCGTCCACACAGTCGAAAAGAAATTGGGGACTCGTTCCGATGGTTTTCAAAAACTCGAGCGCCGCTGTGTTGGCGATGCCCCCGGGTCCCCGGCAACCGGCTTGGTAGGCATCTCGGGCTTCGGCGTGGATTCGGGCAAGGGTTTGGATTTCTTGAGTGGTCATGGTTCGGTTGGTGTGGAATCGCCCTGCTCCAGAAACCGCACACGGCGGTCGGCGCGGGGCAGAATAATGGTAACGGTGAGACCGCGGCCGGGCGCGCTGGCGAGGATCACCTCGCCCCCGTGGGCTCGGACGATCCGGCGCACGATCAGGAGACCGAGGCCGTTGCCGTCCGACTTGGTCGTGAAATAGGGCTCGAAAATCCGGGTGATGTTTTCAGGGGCGATGCCGCCACCCGTATCCGCGAAGACGATCTTCACATTCTCGGCGTCCTGCGAGGTTTCGATATGCAGGATGCCGCCCGATTGCATCGCCTGGAATGCATTGCGGCAAATGTTGTAAAAAGCCTGCTTGAACTGGTCTCGGTCGAGTTGGAGCAGAGGGAGACCATGGCCCAGGCGCTTTTCGAGCAGGATGTCGCGCTCCTGGATTTCCGCATCGAGAAATTGCAGCGCTTCGTCGACCACCTCGTTGATGTCGGCGGGTTGGAGATGGAGTGCCTGCGGGCGGATCGCACGAAGGAATTGAGTGATGATATTGTCGAGCCGGGCCACCTCGCTGCGGGCCACATTCACCGACTCCTCCAGCGCGGCGCGTGTCTTGGGCGGGACCTTCCGGAGATTCCGCTGCATGAGTTGCAGGTGGATGTTCAGTGAATTAAGGGGATTACCGATCTCATGCGCCACGCCGGCCGCGAGCATGTTGAGCGCCGAGAACCGCTCGACCTCGATCGTCTCCTCGGTTTCCCGCCGTGATTCAGTGATGTCCCGCAGAATGATCGCCACGCCGGCCGCCTCGCGGCTTTGCACATTTTTTTCATCAGACATCAGCGGAACCGCGTAAAAATTCAGGATGCGGTTTTCGGGATAGAAAACTTCGAGGTTACGGCTCACCGTGCCGGAGCCGGAGCCTCCCAGCTCGGTCCAATCGATGCCGCGGATCGCCTCCGCCAGCGGCTTGCCAAGACTCTCATCGGCCTCGATTCCGAAAAACCCACACGCCGCCCGGTTGAGATAGAGAATCCGCCCCTCGGGATTCGTCACAATGACCCCCTCGAGAATCGCATTGAAAATGGTTTCCAGGAAACCCTTCTCGCGCGCGATCTCGACCAGGTAGTTCTGCACCTCGCCGGGTTGAACGAGTGGCAGGCGCTCGATGAGCTTGTCTAGAAAGCCCCGCTTCATAGGGCCTCCTTCCGGAATTGGACCGCCTGCTCGCGAAGGCCGAAGCGCACAAAGCCCCTTGCTCCGGGGCGCCCATTCCCCGATCTCCCCCACCCTCCAAATGGGAGCGTGGACGGCGAGAAGGTCGTCGGGAGGTTTTGGTAAAGATTGCCAACGGACAGCCCGGATCCCATGCGCTGGAATCGGTCGGCATCGGATGTGAAAATGCTAGCCGTGAGGCCAAACCTCCATGCCTCATGCCTTGAAACAGCATCCTCGTCGCTCGAAAAGAGCTCAACTACGAGAACAGGCGCGAAGGTTTCCTCGAGAGCCAGCGGTGAACTATCGAGCGCGGCAGAATCATCGGCGAGCGCGATGGCGGGCAAAACCCAGTAACCATGCTGGTCGCGGGAGTTTTTCTCCAAAATGCCCCCTGGAAGAATCCATTGCCCGATTTCGAGGGACGCGAGCTTTTCGTAGCGTTCACGCGCCGCGAAACTGATCAATGGTCCGAGAAAGGTGGACTCCTCCAAGACATCCCCGGGATTGTAACGCCCCACCGAGGCGAGCAACTTCTCCATAAATTCCTCGGCGATTTTTTTATCCACCAGCACTCGTGAGGTCGCATTGCAGCGCTGGCCGGCCGTGAGACACATCGCATCGGCCACCGCATCGGCGGCGAGGGACAAGTCGGCATCGGCGCAAACAATCGCCGAGTTTTTACCGCCCAATTCCAGCGACAGGCATTTCGAATAATCGCCGGCGAGCATTTCTGAGAGCGCACGGCCGACCGGCACGGATCCCGTGAAACAAACCGCGCGAACAGAGGGGTCAGCGCAAAGCTGCTTGCCAGTCTCTCCCCAACCCGGAACCACCTCGAAAACTCCAGGGGGCAGGCCGGTTTGCATCGCCTGCGCGTAGGCAAGGCCGGTATTCACCGCAAGCGGCGATGGCTTGAAAAGCACCGTATTCCCCGCCAGCAAATAGGCCACCGCCGCCCCGTGGCCGAGGTGGATCGGAAAATTGTAGGGGGCGATCACCGCCGCCGGACCGAGGGGATGACGCCGAACCAAGGCTGGATGCGGACCATCCTCAACCGGCGTGTCGCGCAAATACCGCTCTCCATCGGCAAAAGTGAGATCGAACTTCGCAATCACCGCCGCCATTTCCAGTCGCGCCTCGCGGAGCGGTTTTCCGGTCTCGCGTGAAATCAAAACCGATAGTTGTTCAGACCGGTCCCGCAGCGCCTCGCGGCATTTCTCCAAAGCCTCTCGCCGATCATCCAGGGGAAGTCCGGCCCATCCCCGAAAAGCCGCGGTGGATTTTTCCACCGCATTTTGCACATTTCCCGAACGCGATTCCGGGAACACAAATGAGAGATCCGCAGGCGATGAATTTTCCCAAGATGAAGGTTCCGGGCTCATGCGAAAATGTTCGCCCCGCCTGCGGAAAACCTCAATTCGATTCCTGCACGACAGTCTTTGCGTTTAGCGGACCAGCAACTCGGGCAAAGCGTCCAAAACAATCTGCGACCAGGTTTCAAACCCATCCCGCCGCGCCAGCAATTCCTCGCGAGTCGCGAATCCGAGCTCCGCGATCGCCTTCTCGCCCGCACGGACATCGTTGTTTTCCAGCTCAACCAGGTGAACAACCCCCAGATGCACGCTCCCGACCTCGGTCGAGTCGTCATTGATCAA
>Ga0129333_10007442_pt1 | contig 10332 bp, 17 predicted proteins | sample CPB6_08_DNA_FD_94474 | JGI IMG/M metagenome (GOLD analysis project Ga0129333, IMG submission 94474) | Freshwater to marine salinity gradient microbial communities from Chesapeake Bay, USA - CPBay_Sum_0.6_0.8_DNA | ecosystem: Environmental > Aquatic > Marine > Coastal | place: USA: Chesapeake...
ACTATTGACACACACAATGGGCAAAACTTTTAAGAAGTTCACTAAGTCTTCTAACGACAACTTCCGCAACTTTGAGGAAGATGATTTTGAAACTTTCGGTTACGAGGTAAAAAACGCCAAACGCACACCGAAGAATAAGAAAGTCACCAAGTTTAAAGATTATGATGCCTATGACTATTGATTACTGATTGTTACAGGGGGTTGACAAACCCCCTTTTCAATGCTATAGTATACACATGGTTTTGAAATCTGAAGATTTCTTTACCTGAAACACTTTATTTTTAAAACATCATGGCTTACAACACAGTTAGCGAACTCGCTCAAAAGTTTCATGTTTCTGTCCGTCCTGGAGCAATTGGTCAGAAACTGATTTACGAAGAATTGAATCCCATCAACTTCAAAGTGGATTCTGACTACCAACGAGTTATCTCTCGTGCTTCTTTGAAGAAGCAAGGTCAACTCGATTGGACTCTACTTGTGCCTGCAGTCGTTGCCAAGCGTCCTAACTCTCTCGGTGAAGAATTAGGAGGATACTGGGTCATCGATGGTCAACACAAGACTATCAAACTGATACAAAGTGGTGAGAATGCACCCCTGCCTTGCATGGTGTATTATCACGATGAGAATGCAACTTACGAGCAATGTAAGAAAGCAGAAGCACAAATCTTCTTTGCACTCAACACTCAGCGTAAGAAACTCGACAAAATCGATGTTATTCGTGCTGGTGTCATCAACGAAGATCCTCAGTCGCTGTGGATTGAAGAAGTAATGAAGACGCTCAACCTGCAGTTTGATGCCTTTGGATCTACTGAAGACAATGCAAAAGAGATTAGAAGTTTCTCACACTTCTACCAAGCATGTGTTGAAGCGTATGACAATCATCGTCAAGCAGGTAGCATGGCAGGATTGAAGCGTGGTTACGATTTGTTTATGGAAATGTATCCCAAAGATAACTACATCACTGGATATGCATTCCGCACTTGTGTGTTGACTCGTCTCTTTATTGATGATGCACTCACCAACGGTAAGCGCAAATCTTTCCATGACTTTGTGCGATTTGAAATCCCTCGCTACATGAAGCAAGAGCGTCTCACCAAAGGATACACTAACTTCAATGCAGATCGTTATGTGTTGCACAACATGATTCGACGTTATGCTGAATTCTGTGAAGGTACAGGAGTGAAAGCACCCTATCGCATCGGTCCTGATACTTTGGCAAGTGCAGCAAGCATCAATTCACGATTCGCAGATCCTAATCTGGATGAAGATACGGATAAGTGATACTTATCAAAGCACCCTTGACAGGGTGCTTTTTTTGTGCCATACTATCTGTATTGAAACGCAATCGCCATGCAACTTCGTGACCACCAGCAAATGATTCTTGACGCCCTGCAGAATGCAATCAAGGGTCAAGTGTATTGCCCTACTGGTGGTGGCAAGACGCCTTGTATGATTTTTGATGCGAAGCGTCGTCTTGAGACTGCTACCACGCCACAAACTATTGTTATCGTAGCGCCCCGTATTCTGCTTGCAGGTCAACTGTGTGCAGAATTCACTGAGTTTATCACTGACACTCAAATCCTGCATGTACACTCTGGCGAAACGCACTACAGCAAGACCACGAAAGCGGACGCTATCAAGCAACATATTCTCATCAATCAAACGCTCCAAAAGCACACGCTCATCTTCACAACGTATCACTCGCTCAACAAAGTTGTTGACTCGGGTATCACGATTGATGTCGCGTATTTCGATGAAGCACACAATGCTACTGGTCGGCATTTCTTTACTAGTGTTGCTGCTACCTCCCTCCACGCTGAGAAAGTATTTTTCTTCACTGCTACTCCGCGTCAAAGCAAAAATCCTCACTCCCGTGGTATGAATAACCACGACATCTACGGTCCTGTGCTTGTCAACGTGCCTGCACCCCATCTCATCAACAACGGTAGTATCATTCCTCCTAAGATGGAGGAATTCAATCTTACCATCGACTACACCAAGCACAATGCACATGAGGCAAATGCTGAGGCAATCCTGAATATTCTCGACAACACCGACAACAATCAAAAGGTGTTGGTTGCTGCACCCTCGTCTAAGATTATGTGGGCAGCAATCTCTACCACCACACTCATTCACGATCTCACCGAGCGTGGTTATGAAGTGCTGCACATCACCTCTAAGTTTGGTGCTTATATCAACAAACAGAAAGTCAACCGTGAGGTATTCTTTGACACGCTGACTGCTTATGGCAAAGACCCATCCAAGAAATTCGTTCTCTTCCATTACTCTATTCTCAGCGAGGGTATCAACTGCCCTGGTCTCACGCAATGTATTCTCCTGCGTAACCTTAACATCGTTGAGATGGCACAAACTGTGGGTCGCGTGATTCGTATGCACCGTGATGACATCGCTGCTATTCAAGCAGGCACCCTGCAAGCGGGTGACCTCACCAACTATACCAAAGCATACGGTTTCGTAACTGTGCCAACGTTTGGCAAGCGAAACGCCCACACCGTCAAGCGTCTGCAAAACGTTGTTGATGCTATCTTCGTGAAAGGTGTGCCTCCTACCTCCATCATCGCATAAATTATCAATGGGGCAGCGAAACGCACCGTTGCCCCAACACCGCAGACAAATCACCAAAAAATTCAATAGTGTAACTTACCATGACATCTGTTGCTGAATTCTATTCAAATAATCCCTTAGATGTCTGGAAACAGGTATTAGGACCATCAATGCACTATCATGTTGGTGATGATCAAGCAATTCGTAATCTCTATTCATACATCAACAATAACTCCACAATTTTAGATGTAGGATGTGGATGGGGTGGACCAGCAATGCTACTCACCAATGAAAAACGTTGTATTCTACATGGTGTAACAAACTCAAAGCAACAGCATGTATTCTATCCATACGATTCTACACTTGCTGATGCTAACACTTTCATTCCAACACAACAGTATGACACAGCAATCTTTGTAGAAAGCTTTTGTCATATGGAATCACAAGTGCTCACTCATATCAGACCATACGTTAATAAGGTTATCATCAAAGATTACCTATGGCATACTGATTGGTATAATGCACCATGGAAGATGCACATGCGCTCACAACAAACATATCATGATATACTCAAGCAAGCAGGATATCAAGTCACACATTCACAAATAGACAACACAGCAGACGTTTACAACTCATCACTTTATTGGTATAATAATATCTGCAAACTGCCTGAAGACTGTATCACGAATCAGATAGAAACTCTATATAATCTTACGTCTGAAGTTGTACACTACGGACCAAATGCTGATTTTGTTAAACTCATCACCATTGTCGCAGAATGACATCCACAATCTATTATTATCCATATCTACCACATACAAACATTGAGCAGCATCCACTGTTTGATTTGATGTATGACCTTGACCTCATCAGTCCACCACATACCAAATACAAATCAGCAATGTCAAGTTGCCCTGCTATGCAAGTGCAACAAACACATACCTATCTGATTAAGTCACCAATTGATTTTACTGTCACATACAACTATCAATCTAAATCTTGGTCATCACCACCTACAACACCAGAATTAGCAGAGATGCTCATGCCAGAGCAAGACAAGCAACCATATATTCAACTTGCCACATACTATCTCTTCTGGGCAGAAAAACAATCAGACACACAACTGTGGATGCATGATGTTCCTCTACATGAAATCAATCATACACCAACATGGTATATCGCATCAGGTATCATACCAATCGGACAATACACTAGAAATACATCATTAGGTCTCATACTCAAACCAGACGAAAATAAAATCAAAATAGAAAGAGGACAACCACTAGCAGCAATCACACTCATAGACAACCAAAAAATCAAATTAATCAAAAAGAAACCACCACAACATGTCATTGATGCTAACATCAGAAATCATGGTAAATCAAAGTATTGTCCCTATCTAGCAACTAAAACTCTATTCGCTCGTTGGTTATGACAAGAAAGCATATACTATTACCCAACGCTCAACCTATCATCACTTGGGACAAAGCATTTAAATATGCAAATCAATACTACGCTAATGATACTTTCGCTCCACACTTTCAACCAGTAGCACAATACTCATTAGCAGAAAATCAAGAATCAAATCCTACAATAGAAAATAGTTTTATACTCTCTGCCTTCGATAAAGCATATCCTACCATTGGTCAAACTTTAATTAAAAAAAGTGGATTACAATCAATCTATCAAGATAAACTAGATGAAGGAAGAGAAATGAATGTATCACTCTATTTCTCTATCCTATCTCATTCATACACACATGGTATTCATCGTGATGCAACTGATGCTATCATATGGCAACAACAAGGTATCACTCAAGTAGATGTATACGATGATAAACTCTATTCATATAATCTATCTCCTGGTGATATCATATGGATACCAGAAGGAATGTATCATAACACAACACCACTAACACATCGTATTAGTATATCATTTGCTTTCTTTAGACCAAATAGCACAGGTGTTGAACATATAGAAGATAAAGACTTTTATACTAAACAAGGTATAGATTTGAGTGGATACGTTAATCCTTTTGAATAGATTGCGGATAGTCACACCATAGAGTATAACTGAAGTTTTCCACAGGTTGTGTAGTAGTCTGTGGAAAAACCTGTGGAAAAAGTATAGTTAATTAAATGTATTGAAAAATATACTTGTGTGCTCTGTATGCCTCAGTTGATCTCTGAAATGTGCAGAGTTGTTGTAGTCTTAGCACGTAAGGTATCGAAAGTCAAGGAAAAACTCAGAAACTTCAAAAATTGTAATATTTGCGTTTTTTGGGAATCTGTGGTATTATAAAAACGTAGAAATCTCAGAAAACTCAGAAATTTCAAAGTTTTAAAAAGCACAAAAATGGAAATTTCACAGTTTTTTGAGGTTTTTCGATTCTTTATGACTTATAATCATAAGCTTATAAGTTATTTTGAGTGTTTCTGAGTCAATATACTGTATATTTCTATAGTTTTTCACAAGTTTTCCACAAATATATTATAGTTTTCCACAAGATAATAATAAAAAACCCTTATTAATACTGGAAAGTATTAATAAACTGTGGAAAACTATTGATATATTATCAAATAGTATTAATATTCTTACTCTAAGAGGGAGAATATGTCAAATCAGTATTCCTTATCGGTAATATTAGCAACTCTTATGGACCAACCCCTTGACTTTCTTCCCTATCGGGGTTATATTACTTCTGTTGCTGAGGAATTCAAGTGACTAACTACTTCAACACTGACATCATTCGCAACCACGACCAGCTGCTGTATCTCAACAACAGCATGGCAGAGTGTTATGATTTCTGTTTGAATATTGCCGAGCAATTCGACAACAATTCCGATGCATCTTGGTGGTATAGCATGAAGAAGGGCCACCTCTGCTATGACGTGTGACACTTTCCAAACTGGCACACAGGGGGTTGCAACTGCCCCCATCCTGACCCATACTACTCAAGTCAACGCAATTCACCCCATGCGTAAAATCGAGCGTCTTATGAATGCTGCCATCACCCGTGAGGTTGATTGGAAGATGGACAACACCATGGTTGTTAACAAAGATGGTGTGAGTTTCGTATTTCTTCATGGCAATCTGATTGCTGAGATTGGTGACACTTTCGTGAAACTGCACGATGGTGGTTGGCAATCCAACACCACCAAATCTCGCCTGAATGCTATCCTTACTGCACATGGTGCTGGTGAGCGAATCTTCCAGAAAAACTGGAATTGGTTTGTTTCTACTGCTGCTGGAATTCTTGAATTTCAGAGCGGCATGAAACTGGCATAGTTTTAAAATCTGTGGTTTCTGAGAATTTTGAGAAACTTTGAAATCTTAGAAACCTTGAGTTTTTAAAATTCTCAGAAACCACAGATTTTAATAAATCTTATAATTTATGATTTTAAAGTCATAAATTATATTATAAATTCAAAAGAGTAATTTATGACCACTTCTGAAATGTATCAAGAAATTGTAGAACAAGAAATGGCTGATATCTTCCTCGATGAAGATGGATACATTATCGATGATTATTCACTCGATAATGTAGTTGAAGAAGAATTTGATATCTAGTATATCAAATTCAATCCACTAAGTATACCCTACCACACTTCAATCATGACCCACTCTGCTATGCTTTCCCTGCTCAATCGTGCCAGCAATGGTAACGAAATGCTGGCATTGATTGACTCGTTTGTTGATACTCAACCTGAAACAGTTGAGTATACTAATCAACCTACACTTGAGACTATCGAATTCTGATATCGATGTCAAGGGGTAGTGTGCCACTTTGATTAGTGGCACATGGTTTCCCCATTGCCCCTGATTTGGTGCAATACTAACAGAGTCAAACACATTTCACCAATGACTGACACTTTTCTGAAATCTTTCGTTAACACTCTGGTCATCAACATTGCCACCATTGTAGCTGTTGTGGTGGCAGTTGTGACCTTCGCTTATAACGCCGCGGCCAATTGGTATACTAATGGCGGCAAACAAGTTATCATCAACAATGCCTGCAAAGTGCTGACATTTGTTAACAAAATGTCTGAGCGGGTATACTACACTCTGGAGGACGCAGAAACTGTTACTGTGTGACAGTTGTAGAAGTGGCACAGTATTCTCCCAAACGACAGGATGCTGTGCCATACTAACAGAGTCAAACAAACAACGATGACACAAACCACTCTCACATTTGAAGAACTTGATGCCATCTTGGCACTGATTGAGTTCCACGATTGGACAGAAATCAGTGAGCATCTAGATGTAGACATCTCCCTGCTCTACGATAAAGTTTCCGAAATGCGTGATGAGGTTGCCTGACATGAACAAAGCAGAATTGATTGATGCCTACGCTCAGCAAGTCCTAGAGAACATGGACATGAAAACGCTGGAGATGTATGCTTACGACATGCTAGTTCAGTGCTTCAATGATTATACTGAAGAGGAGTTAATCACTGAGGTTGAAGAATACTATCCCGAACTTCTGGAGGCATGATGCAATTCCAAATCACCAAAATCTTTTTTGACTTGTCTCCTGAAGATCCTGATTGGGAGAACAATGACATCAACGAATACCAACACTATTTGCAAGAACAATACGTTGGATCTATTTGGGAGGCAGATGATGAAGATGACCTAGTAGAAGAGGTTACCACTGCCTCAGGTTGGTTGATTGATGAGATCGACTATCGGCATGTGTTAGTATAACAAACTCGGCGGCCGCCTGGGGTCAGTTGGCAAGGTGGCACACTAGCACGTTGGCCGCGGCCTCCTGCCCCCTATACTAGTGGAGTCAAACGCACCAAGACCTATGTGGGACGAGATCCAAGACATGCCTGGCGAGATCTTCGACATTGAAGCATGGGGGCATCCGCTGGCAGAGTGCTGGCATGACATGGACCTTAACAGTGTGCCAGATGAAGAGGTGGCACAGCATGGGTGGCGACCCATCGCCTGAGCCCTATACTAACCACATCAGCAAACAACCCATGACCCGCACCAACGTCCTGCCCAACGACCTCGCCACTGTGACCCTGACCGAGGCACAGTGGAGCACCATCCGAACCGCTGTGCTCTGTCTGGCAGTCGATTGCCGCGTTGCTGGCAAGTCCGCTGATGCAGACTACTACCTGAAAGCATACAACACTCTGGTGGAGGCGATGGGCATGTGACGCCTGAGGCAGTGGCACAAGGGGAGCAGCGATGCTCCCCTGACCCTGTAGACTAATCACATCAACAGCAAACGACCCATGCGAATCGAAGTCCGTTACCAGACCCCCTACAACGCTTGCGAGTGGCGCTCGCAGTGGTTTAAGACCCTGGCAGAGGCAGAGCGTATGGTAGACTTCTACCGCTCCTGTGGGTCACCCTCCCACATCGCCCCTTCCTCCCTCGCTCAGTTCGACCGCTGATGACTGATAAGAACTTTCAGACCTCGCTAGCGATCATGTTGTTTGCCATGGTAGCAGTGGTGGCAGGTGCCTGGACCATCCATCTTGTGACACCTGCCAGAGTGGCACCCACGCCCTCGCAACTGACCATCTGACCCCTTAGACTAACCACATCAACACACACGAGAGCATGACCCGCTACAACCCCAACGTTTACGAAGCGCAGATCCTCGCCAAGGGGCGCGACCTGCCCACCCCTAAGAAGTTCGATGGTAAGGTGCCTGCCGCCTTCGCTGACCGCTTCGCCACCTATGCTGAGTACCAGGAGGCGATGGCAGACTTCCTGAATGGACAGTAGCCCTAGTGGCACACGGGGTCACACAGACCCCATCCTGACCCTCTATACTAACAGAGTCAACCACAAACGACATGCTCAAGAAAGTATCCCCTGAAAAGGCAACTCCCTCTCCTGTTGTAGTCAACAAAGGAAAGCACGGATACAACTGCTGGGTGTATGCTAGCACGATTGAGAAGAATGGCAACACATACTATAAGTATACAGTTGCCCACACATTCAAGCAAAAGTTTGTATCTAGAGAGGATGCCCTGATGTATGGTTGGGCAAAGGTCAACGGGCACAAGGTTACAACCCATGATGTGCCCATGCGACACAAACCTGTGACAGTCTGACTAGTGGCACACGGGGTCACCACAGACCCCACCCCCTGACCCTATACTAAGCAAGTCAACCACAAACGACCCATGACCGTGACCCTGACCTCTAACTACGCTGAAGTGCTCGCCGCTGACACTGTAGAGAAGATCCAGGAACTGCTGGAGGATAACTACGCTCTGGATGACATGCTGGAGTTCATCGACACTTACAACGAAAGCGATTTCAATGCATACTATGAAGAGTATGTGCGTTGTGGTGAAGCAATCGGATACGATGCCGTTGATGCTTTGATTGGTGAAAATGGCGAGTGCTCCTGTATTGAGGATTGCGATTCTCGCTTCCGTGGTTGGTATCAATCGGAGGCAGACTTCGCTGAGGAGTTCTACTCCGAACTCTACGAAGTTCCCACCGCTCTGGTTATCGATTGGCAGGCAACGTGGGATACTGCACTTCGCTACGATTTCACCTCTTGTGAAGTGAAATACGCTCAGGTCGCCATCTTCAGCGACTACTAGGACAGTCAAGGGGGTGGCACACGCTGCCCCCGCCCCTGACGCCTGACCCTCTAGACTAATCACATCAACACACACGAGACCATGTTTCGCATCAACACCATTGGCAGCGATGCCGTCAACAAGATCACCGTTGACCCCATCACCGCTGCCGTTCGTGTCCGCTTCCATGGTGGCAGCAAGGTCTACCGCTTCGATGGCATCTCCCGCCGTGCCATCCTGTCGCTGATGATTCACCAGGACCGCTCCCTAGGACAGTGGGTAAACCGTCACTGCCTGCAGCGCCACAAGACCGTGACCCTGTAGACTAACAGCATCAACCAAAGCAAACGACCCATGACCCGCCTCATCCTCCCCCTGACCATGCTGGGCATCACCCTCTGGGTTGGGGGCAACGCCCTGAGCGCAGGACTGCAAATCACCAAAGCATACAGCGACCGCCTCGCTGTGACAATGTGCGAAGTGTCCGAAACCCCCTGCCGCTGAGGCATCGGACCCTGTAGACTAATCACATCGAAACGAAACGACCCATGACCAAGACCAAGATGACCCACGATGAAATGCTCGCCATGGTGATGGCAGACTACACCGCCAAGGTCATCGCTGAGGAGAAGCGTCGCCAGGAGATCCGTGAGGCAGTCGCCAACGGCACCTATGTGCCCGTGCCCGCTGCCACCACCTGGAACATCAGCGACCGCGACTGAGGGGGGCACCCCCCACCCCCTACCCCATCGCTACCCTACCATGATTCTCTCCCCCGCCTCTGACCTCGCCACCCGCCAGACCGTGTGGGCAGGTCGCAAGACAGACGACGCTCAGCAGACCATGGGGCAGGAGTTGCCCATCACCATCGAGTCGGTCTGGTATGCTGGCGCTGCTGCTAGCACCTGGCAGGATGAGGCAATCGCCCGCCTGCCTCAGTGGGACGACTGACCCCCCCCCCCTCTGGGGGTGCTATACTATCCACATCAACCACAGACCACAGACCCATGCTTCGCCCCAACGCTCGCCAGACCAAAGGACAGATTGCCAAGGGCGACGGATGCCTGAAGGGCACCTGCCCCGTCAACGGGTCGGCAGGCAGCGGACGCGCCTTCACCATCACCCCAGTGGTGGGACTGGGCAGGCAGTGGACAGGAGACAAGGTTGCCAACGCTGCCCGCTTCGCTGCTCAGGCAAAGGCAGACCG
>Ga0129333_10007444_pt1 | contig 10330 bp, 7 predicted proteins | sample CPB6_08_DNA_FD_94474 | JGI IMG/M metagenome (GOLD analysis project Ga0129333, IMG submission 94474) | Freshwater to marine salinity gradient microbial communities from Chesapeake Bay, USA - CPBay_Sum_0.6_0.8_DNA | ecosystem: Environmental > Aquatic > Marine > Coastal | place: USA: Chesapeake Bay...
GAAGATGTTATTGATTGCGGCGTCAGACAAGGAAGAAATTTTTCAACCGAACGCGCGCTGGTTGAGAGCCAAGACGAGTCTGACAACAAAAACATCTTTGATGCGGTTGTTGCTTTTATCAATGAAAAGCTTGAACAGAAAAAACGTGTGATTGTTGCAACGTGGACAGAAGGTGCACGTGAAAGATTATCACATGTCTTGAAGGATCATGGTTTAAAATCCTCAAGTCTAACGTCACGCTTCTCGGAAGCACTTGGGTTAAAGGCCAATCAAGTTGCGCTCGCTGTGTGGGGGCTCGAGCGCGGATTTGAAACCGAGAGTTTCGTCGTTATTGGTGAACAGGATATCTTAGGCGATCGGTTGATCCGCAAAGCGCGGAAATCACGCCGTGCGCAGGATGTGATTGCTGAAGCCGCAAGTCTTAATCCCGGCGATCTTGTTGTTCACATCGATCACGGTATCGGGCGTTTCTCTAGTTTGAAAACGATTGATGTCGCAGGCGCACCGCATGATTGCGTTGAAATTCTTTATGCCGGCGGCGATAAGCTATTCTTGCCCGTTGAAAATCTTGATCTTCTCTCTCGCTATGGGTCTGAAGATACAGAGGTTCAACTTGATCGTTTAGGGGGCAGCGGCTGGCAGGCCCGTAAAGCAAAACTCAAGAGTCGTATTCGCGAGATGGCGCATGCGCTCATTAAAATTGCTGCTGCGCGTTTAATGCGTGAGGCGCCTAAATTGTCAGTGCCTCATAATTCTTATGAAGAATTTGCTGCACGCTTTCCTTATGATGAGACGGAAGACCAATTAAATTCCATTGATGCGGTTCTGGATGATCTCGGATCTGGACGCCCGATGGATCGGCTTCTGTGCGGCGATGTGGGCTTTGGCAAAACAGAAGTGGCGTTGCGCGCTGCCTATGTTGCGGCCTTAAGCGGTAAGCAAGTTGCGGTTGTGGTGCCGACAACGCTTTTAGCGCGGCAGCATTTCAAAACTTTTTCTGAAAGATTTCAAGGCCTGCCTGTAATTGTTCGACAGCTCTCACGTTTTATCCCCGCAGCACAACAAAAAGAAACGCGTGAGGGTTTGGAGGCTGGCACAGTCGATATTGTTGTGGGAACCCATGCGCTCTTAGGCAAAGCGATTAAGTTCAAAGATCTGGGACTTCTGATCATTGATGAAGAGCAGCATTTTGGCGTGGGTCATAAAGAACGCCTTAAAGAATTGCGCGCTGAGGTTCATGTTTTGACTTTGACCGCAACGCCCATTCCGCGCACGCTTCAATTGGCTCTCACGGGCGTTAGGGATCTTTCCATCATCGCCACACCGCCGGTTGATCGTTTAGCGGTTCGTACTTTCATCACGCCGTTTGATCCCTTGATGATCCGTGAAGCTTTATTGCGTGAACGCTATCGTGGTGGGCAGGCCTTCTATGTATGTCCACGTATTGAAGATCTCGATGAAGTTAAGACATTCTTAACCACGGAAGTACCCGAAGCCAAAATCGGCGTTGCGCATGGGCAAATGCCTGCTGGCGAACTTGAAAGCGTGATGACCGCTTTCTATGACGGACAATACGACATTCTCCTTTCGACATCGATCGTTGAATCCGGTCTCGATATTCCTCGCGCGAATACGCTGATCGTTCATCGCGCGGATATGTTTGGTCTCGCAGCGCTTTATCAACTTCGAGGCCGGGTGGGTCGAGGGAAAACTCGAGCTTATGCGCTCTTTACAGTGCCTGCAAATCGTGTGCTCACACAGCAGGCTGAACGCCGCTTGAAAGTATTACAATCGCTTGATCGTCTGGGAGCCGGTTTTGAACTTGCTTCGCATGATCTTGATATTCGTGGTGCGGGTAATCTCCTTGGTGATGAGCAATCAGGCCACATCAAAGAAGTTGGTTATGAACTCTATCAGCAAATGCTCGAAGAAGCGGTTGCTCAACTAAAGGCTGGTGTGACAGAAGAAGATCTCACACAGGGCGCATGGTCCCCGACCATTGCAATTGGTGCGCCTGTGATGATGCCAGAGTCTTATGTTCCGGATCTCACTTTGCGTATGCAACTTTATAAACGTCTCTCGGGTCTTGAGACGGACGCGGATATTGAAGCCTTTGGCATTGAATTGGCTGATCGGTTTGGACCTTTGCCCCATGAAGTTCGACAGCTTCTTGCGATTGTTGGTATCAAAGCGCTTTGCTTGGCCACCAATGTTGAAAAGGTCGAAGCGGGACCCCGCGGCATTATCATTTCTTTCCGCGACAACCGCTTTGCGCGTCCCGACGAATTGATCCGCTATGTGACGGCGCAGGGCTCACTTGCGAAGGTACGCCCTGATATGAGGATCGTTTTTACGGGCGATTTTGAAGGCGAAGACCAACGTATGAAGGGCGTAACATCGCTCTTGCGTGATCTTCTTGCTTTAATCGAAAAACCCGAAGCTAAAAAGAAAAACTAATCAAATCTTCTTTCGATCGAATCGGAGCATGACAAGTCCCGCGGCCGCGACAATGATCGCGCCAATAATGGTCGCACTGTCAGGTATGTCACCAAAAATAAGTACACCATAAAAGACAGCCCAAATCATTGCCGTATATTCGAAGGGCGCGACAAATGAACTTTCGGCATAGCGATAGCCTGCGACCTGAAACGGAATTTGAAAACAAGATAAGAGACCCGCAAGAAGCATGAGTCCAAGATGGGGAAGCTCGGGCATAATCCATCCGCGTGTGAGAAAATCGAGACTTGCATTACCAGAAGGCGCAATAAGGCCAAAGCCAAATACAAGTGCGAGCACCATATAGAAGAGTGTATAAACGCTGCTTTGCCATAAAGCTGTCACGGCGGTTGGAAGCGATGGATCAAGGCGACGGGTAAGAACTTGTCCCATGCCATAAAAGAATGCGCAGAGGATCGCGAGTAGCGCTTCCTTCTGAAACATTGACGTGCCCGGTCGCGTCATAACAATAACCCCGACGAAACCAATAATGATCGTGAGCCAACGGATTAGCGGAACACGTTCACCAATCAAAAAAGGAACAAGCCCTGCGACAAAAAATGGCATTGTGAAAAAGAGCGCAACACCATCGGCGAGCGGGATGGTTGCGGCAGCGAGCATAAAGAAAAGATTACCGAGTGCAATTAATACGCCGCGTGTAATCAGCACACCATATTGATTGGAGAGAAACCGATTGAGTGCTTGCTGGCGATAAACAAGATAAAGCCCCGAAGGTAATGTGAGCGCAAACCGGATAGTGTTTACGAGATGGATTGGATAATGGGCGCTCAAATGTTTTACAATCGCATCGCAACTGACTGCTATAATCATGGCCATACAAATCGATAGCGCGGCTTTCACGCGGTGATCATGAAGTGCAGTCGTATCCATGATCAGGCTTGTGCCTGTTTGATCGCAGCAAGAAGTTGATCAGGCGGTTGAGCGCCAGAAGCTGCCAATTTGCGGTTAAAAATGAAGAAGGGCACACCGGAAATGCCAAGCCTTTGGGCTTCTTCTATCTCTGCACGCACGGAATTTATATCGTCATCGCCAGCCAGTTTTCTTTCAATATCGCTTTTCTCAAACCCATGCGCAGAAGCAATTTCAATCAACACAACATGATCGCCGATATCGCGACCTTCCTCAAAATAGGCTTTGAAAAGAGCGTTCACAATTTCATCTTGTTTGCCAATCTCACCCGCCCATTGGATTAACCGATGAGCATCAAGCGTGTTAGGTGATTTCTCAATCGCTTCGAAATCAAATTTCAATCCATTTGATGTCCCTAAGCTAGTGAGACGCTCATGGGCATTTTGAAGATAGGACGGATCAGGAAATTTCTTGGCCATATAGGCTTTGCGATCCACGCCCTCGCGCGGGATTTTAGGATCAAGTTGAAACGGATGCCAACGGATAACAACAGGGTCATGATAATCTTGAAGTGCTTTTTCAAGATTGCTTTTTCCGAGATAACACCAGGGACAGACCACATCGGACACAATATCAATCGTCACTGGCTCATTTTCACTCATCACTCAATTCTCCACACGCCAGAGCGTTTCCGGCGCGAAGCCGAAGAGGGGCGTTATTTCAGGGCGCTTAACATTTGATGATCTTACGATCCACTGTTCAGGAGCGTTGAAGAGCGGAACGACATAAAAGCCGGATAGCAAAACACGATCTAACGCGCGAACGGCATCAACAAAATCAGTTCGCTCGCGCGCCGCAAGCAACGCTTCAATTGCCGCATCGACTGCAGGGGTTTCAACGCCCGGATAGTTTAAAGAGCCTTCGCGGGTTTTTGATTTAGATCCCCAACGGTTTTGTTGTTCATTTCCTGGTGACGGCGATGAGCCCCATGTAAACTGGATCATGTCATAATCAAAGGTCGCAACACGACGCCAATATTGCACATCGTCAACATAGCGGACATTCATCTGAATGCCGAGCTTTTGAAGAGATTCAGAGAAGTTGAGCGCTAAGCGTTCTTGCACGCGTGTGACGACAAGGGCTTCAAAGACAAAAGGTTCACCATTCTGGTTTTTGAGTACACCTTTATCGAGCGTCCATCCGGCAGTCTTTAAAAGTTCAAAGGCTTTTTTTGCATTGTTGCGATCTCGACCTGTTCCATCGGACACAGGCGGTCTCCATGTCCCCGCAAGAATATCGGCCCGCACAGCGTCAGGATAGGGCGCGAGAATAGCTTTTTCTTTTTCGGACGCGGGCACGCCCGTTGAAGCGAGATCAGAACCCTCAAAGTAACTGGATGTGCGTTTATAGACACCTTCAAAAAGTGATTTATTCACCCATTCAAAATCGAAGAGATAGGATAGTGCCTCGCGTGTTCGGATATCTGAGAACACAGGCTTACGTGTGTTCATTGCAAGCGCCGTCATGCCCTTTGGCGTTTGCATCGCAATTGCATCTTTAACGGCTTTTTGTTCGATCATACGCGGGAAATCATAACCCGTTACCCAGCGGGTTGGATTGTCTTCCGAACGGATATCGTAGAGCCCACCTTTGAACGCTTCAAAGAGCGTATTGGCATCGCGGTAATAATCGAATTTGTATTCTTCGACATTATAGAGCCCGCGATTGATTGGCAGGTCTTGTCCCCAAAAATCGGGATTGCGTTTATAGGTAATGCTTTCGCCCGGCTTCACTTCGGAGACGAGATAGGGGCCAGAGCCCAATAAAGGTGTGAGACTTGTCTCTTCAAATTTCTCGACGTCGGTTGCGTGTTTTGCAAGCACCGGCATCAAGCCCAAAATCAAAGGCAATTCGCGATCACTCATCCCGGCTAGATCGAATCGTATGGTCGATGCGTCGGGCGTTTCAACTTTTTGCACTTTTCCATAAGACGCGCGCATATTGGGTTTGCCTTTTTCTTTCAGCAAATTCCAAGTGAAAGCGATGTCTTCTGAAGTGATGGGTTTGCCGTCAGAAAATTTGGCTTTGGCGTTGATGCGAAATGTGACCGACGAACGATCATCGGGCACATCAATACTTTCAGCAATAGATCCGTAAAGTGTGAAAGGTTCATCGGCTGAGCGCATCATCAGGCTTTGAACAACCAGCCCAAGCGGGGGTGTTAATCCTTGAGCTGCAACGCCGCGCACCGCATAGGGGTTTAAGGTATCGAAAGTCCCAAGAACGCCATAGGTTATTCGACCGCCCTTGGGAGCATCAGGATTCGCATAAGGCAAATTCTTGAAAGCAGCCGGCAAGGCCGGTTGTCCGTGCATAGAAATTCCATGCTGCGGCTCTGCCAGAACGGGTGTTAGACTAATGAGAAGCGCTATAAATGCGAACAGAGCAGGTAAACGCATGGAAAATACCAATGGGTCATCAAAATGAATGGCCATATTATTTCGCAAGATTCGACGATTCGAACCAGTCTTGCAGAAACCTGCCATTTTTACGTGGCATGGTCGCGGTGTTCCGAGTATGAGCAGGCTGTGTGTTGGATTATTGTCATGAGTCGCTGTCCGGTTTGGGCAGCAACGATCATAATTATTGCGGAAACGGATCTATGATGAACTCTAAAAAAGCGGCTCTTGCCTCGGCTGTCATCGCTTTGGCGCTGGCCTCGTCTCTGCCGCAGGCCTTTGCCCAAAGTCAGCCCAAAAAGGCTCAACCGGCCCAACCGGCTCAACCCGCTCAACCCGCTCCGGCACAACCGGCCCAAGCAGCGCCTCAAGGTCCCGCAATCGTGCAGGTTCAGCCTGAGCCGACTCAAGCCGACTGGATCAAGATTTGCGGCGAAGATCAGGCCGCGAAAAAGAAGGTTTGCTACACAACCCGCGATTATGTGTCAGATCAAAATCAGCCCGTTCTTGCTGTAGCGGTTTATGATGTTCAGGGTGAGCCGCAGAAGACCGTCCGTTTTCTCTTGCCTCTGGGTTTCATGCTCGCGCCAGGCGTTCGCTTTCAAGTGGATCAGGGCCAATCGCAGCCTGGTAAATATGCGATCTGTTTTCCGAATGGATGTTTTGCTGAAGTCCCTGTGAAGGATGATGTGATTGCTGCGTTTAAAAAGGGACAGGCGATTATGGTCAGTGTTCAAAATCAGTTTGGTCGTGAAGTAGTCTTCCAGGTTCCGCTTTTGACATTCGGAAAAGTATTCGACGGTCCGCCAATCGATCCCGCTGTTTTGGCCGCCGAGCAGAAGAAAATGCAGGACGAAATGCAACGTCAGGCTGAAGAGATGCGCAAGAAAATGGGACAACAGGGGCAAGCGCCTGCTCAAGGTCAAGCCGCTCCTGCTCAAGGCCAGCAACAGCAAGCCCCTGCACAATAACGTCACGTTTTTTAGAATTTTCAGAAGCGCGCAATCAATTCAGATTGCGCGTTTTTGCTTTGTATCGGCCGCGATCATCAATATCGAAGACATCTCTTATTTGCGGATGCCGGATCGGCTCGCGCGAGGTATCAGGCAGAAGATTTTGCTCTGACACATAAGCGATGTATTCGGTCTCCGCATTTTCCGCGAAGAGGTGGTAGAAGGGTTGGTCGCGTGAAGGGCGGATCTCTTCAGGAATTGAATTATACCACTCTTCAGTATTCGAAAATGACGGATCTACGTCAAAAATCACCCCGCGAAACGGGTAAATTCGGTGTTTAACCACCTCACCAATGGCATATTTCGCCTTACGCTTTTCCATACCACTTGGATAAGCCCGCGAGGCCAAAAGTGTCAATCGGGACAAATTTTCGCATTTTCGGCAGGTTCGCTATGCTAAAGCGGCGGTTGACCCTGATCGTTACTTCATGAGATGTCGCCTCCGCATCGTGCCAAGATCGCTCAAAGGCCACCCGTTTGTCTCAGGTTCTCTCGCTCGCTTTGCCATTTTTCGGATTGATCCTTTTGGGATTTATCTGCGGCAAGAAACTGCGCTATCCAGAGGCCGGGCTGCAATGGATGAATTTTTTCATCGTTTATATCGCTTTGCCCGGCTTGTTTTTTAAACTCATTTCGGCTGCCCCTTTCGAGCAACTTGCCAACTGGCCTTTTGTAATCGCGACGACAGCCACTACGGGTCTTATGTTCGCGCTCTCGTTTCTCGTAGGGATGATCTCAACAAAGGGCGATATCCGTGCGTCCGCTGTGCAATCCGTTGCCGGCGCTTACGCTAATATCGGTTACATGGGGCCGGGTCTCACGATTGCCGCTCTTGGGCCTCACGCAGTGGTACCAACTGCGCTGATATTCGTTTTCGATAACGCCTTGCACTTTTCTGCCGTGCCCATGTTGATGGCACTCGGTTCCGGCCAATCGCCAAAATGGACTGAAACAGCACTTTTTGTAATAAAGCGTGTGGTTACACATCCGTTCAACATCGCTTCAGCCGCAGCGGTTTTCGCCGCTGCTATCGGTTTTGAGCCACCGCAAGTCATCGATACGATGCTCACCTTTTTGAAAAATGCGGCTGCACCTTGCGCCCTATTTGCAATGGGCGTGACGGTGGCTCTCCGCCCGTTTGATGGCGTGCCGAAAGAGATGCCTTTTCTTCTTTTCATCAAACTTATTCTTCATCCTTTTGCCGCGTGGGTCATTGTTTCCTCAGTTGGTGATTTTGATCCGGAATGGGTTTTAACCGCTGTACTTATGGCGTCTTTACCTCCAGCATTGAATGTCTTTGTGATCGCCAATCAGTATAAGGTCTATGTGCAACGCGCGTCTGGTGCGATCCTTGTCGGCACAGCGCTTTCCGTTTTCACAGTAACAACGCTTCTTTATATGATTAGTCAAAATATGGTGCCGGTTCGATTAAATCTCTTCGGCCATTAGATCGCAATCAAAAACCTGCGCCACGCCGCATGATGAATTGCCTGAGTGGTTTGATATTGGCAATCGCCATCAATCCCGCACCGCGCGCAAAATCGACAGGGATATAATCCGCAAGCAATGAACGGTTTAAAAGATCAACCGCCATTGTTCGTGTTTTCACGTCTCGACGACGATCGCGGTCGAATTTCTGAAGCGCTTGATCATCCAATTCAAGAGTAAAAGAATTTAGTAGCGCATCAATATCACGCAGGCCTAAATTCAATCCTTGCGCACCGATTGGCGGGAAGACGTGCGCGGCTTCACCGACTAAGGCAATTTGATCTTTTGCATAATGCTCGGTTGAAAGTCCCGACATCGGGATCAGACCAATCTCGCTTTCGAGAGTCATTTTTCCTAAAAGAGAATGAGCCTGTTTCTCGACAGTGCGCGCAAAATGTTCCGCAGTTTGCTTTGTAATTCGCTCTGCATCTTTTGGCGCCATCATCCAAACGAGGCTTGAGCGCCGACCGTTGAGTGGCACAAGCGTGAAAGGGCCGGAACGTTTATGAAATTCAGTTGAACGATCTTCGTGATCAAACTCATGCTTAAAAAGCGCCGTAAGTGCTGTTTGTGGATATTCCCATTTTTTTGTTTTGATGTCTGCGAAATCTCGAACCTTTGAATTTTTTCCATCGGCCCCGATCAATATTTTGCACTTAACATTATGGCCAGAAGTAAGTTCAACCTTTATCAGACCATCAGTATCACGTGCGAACGCACGCACAGTGTCTGACAGCCATTGGATCGTCTTTTGTGTTTTCAATATATTTGAGAGAGATGTAACGAGATCCGTGAGCTCTATATTTTTCCCGAAAGCGTCTAGGCCCAATTCATGTGCACGAAAGGTGACAGGGCGCGCGCGAAAAAGGCTCCCGGTATCGTCGATAATCCTCATCTCGGTCAGCGGAGCGGATTTTGTCTGAGCCTCGTTCCATAAGCCAAGTGATTGAAGAAGGCTGACCCCATTATCGAGAATGGCAACGGTTCGTCCATCGCGGGAAAGATTTGGTTCAGGTCCTATGAGTCCAACCGATATACCGGCCTTTGCCAAACCGCTGGCAGCGACCATACCGACGGGGCCGGTACCAATTACGAGGCTATCAAAAAAATCGGGCATTCAGTGAATTCCAAAGGGACCTAATTTGACTTCGCCGCTGTAAACCATAGAACAGGCCGGAATAGGTCTACAAGATTATGCGGGCGTGTAGCGTTCGGTCCTTGATAAATATGAGACCTAACCGCATTTTGCGAGTCTAAGACGGGAGAACACCCCATGACATCCCCCGAAACGGGTTCACCTGACGGATTGTCGCACCCTAAAGGGAAGGCCACGCATCGATATCGTGCCTTTGCAGTCCATGTTTTTACCGCCTCCGGCGCGACGATTGCCTTTCTTGCGTTGACGGCAGCCATTGAACAAAAGATGGGCTTGGCTTTTGCCTGGCTTGGCCTGGCGCTTCTTGTTGACGGGATTGACGGCACATTTGCGCGTGCCTGGGCGGTTCAAAAATATGCACCGCAACTCTCAGGCGATGTGCTCGATCTCGTCGTTGATTATGTCACTTATGTATTTGTTCCTGCCGTCATTCTTTTGATGAGTGGATTATACCCGCATTGGCTTTTGGCTTTACAAGGCGCGATCATTGTTTTGTCGGCTGCATTATATTTTGCATCAAACACGATGAAGACCAATGACTATTGGTTCCGAGGGTTTCCGGCGGTTTGGAATCTCGTTGTATTTTTAATCTTGGTTTTTCAGCCCCCGGCGATTGCCACAACGATTGCTGTGATTTTACTCGCGCTGGCACAAGCTTCAAATTTTACCTTTGTTCATCCTGTTCGCGTGAAGATGCTTCGACCACTTACTCTGACACTGTTGGGCGTGTGGGTTGTCGCCGCTGTGATTGCCATCATTGAGGATATGAAGGTCGATGCGATCACCCAATGGGTTCTCGGCTTGATCGCGGTATATTTTTTGGCGCTCGGACTCTTGCGACGCGAAAC
>Ga0129333_10007445_pt1 | contig 10330 bp, 9 predicted proteins | sample CPB6_08_DNA_FD_94474 | JGI IMG/M metagenome (GOLD analysis project Ga0129333, IMG submission 94474) | Freshwater to marine salinity gradient microbial communities from Chesapeake Bay, USA - CPBay_Sum_0.6_0.8_DNA | ecosystem: Environmental > Aquatic > Marine > Coastal | place: USA: Chesapeake Bay...
GGACCCCACGCCGATGATGACCGGGCCGGGGGAGGCGCGCATCCTTGGCCACGACCACGCCCAGCTGCGGGGGACCGTCTCCGAGCCCGGCCTGTACCTCCTGCGCGTGCGCTGGATGCCATACTGGGAGACGGGTGGGGTGGCCGACTGCGTGACCGCCGGCTCGCAGGGCCAGACGATCGTGCGGATGGCGGCCGCCGGCCCGTTCTCGATCCGCGCCACCGAGGACCTCGACGTCCTCGCCGAGCGGATCTTCGCGGCGCCGACGAGCGGCCCCGACTGCGGCGCCCCGTAGCCCGGCCTAGCGGTCCGGCACGCCGCAGCCCGGCACCAGCGCCTGCCACTCGGGCAGCGCGTTCGTCGCCTCGGCCCAGACGCGCATGCGCGGCACCAGGTCGAGGTCGATCGGGGCGTGCAGGGCGCGGTGCAGGACCGGCGTCGCGGCCAGGTCGGCGATCGTCAGGCGGCCGTGGCAGGCCCACGGCCCGGGGTCGTCGAGGACGGCCATCGCGCGGTTCAGCTTCGGGGCCTGCGCCGCGAACAGCTCCGCGACCTCGGCGGCGGGCGGCGCGTCCTTCGCGAACAGCCCGAGCCCGGGCACGATCCCGTACTGCGCCGACTCGTAGCCGAACAGCGCGGGCCGCACCATGATGCCCCACAGGTCGAGCACCCAGTCGATGCGGGCGCGGGCCTTCGGGTCGCGGGGGTAGAGGTCGTCGCGGCCCTCGCGGTCGGCGAGGTAGCGCAGGATCGTGTTGGACTCGGCGAGCGCGAAGTCGCCGTCGAGGAGCGCCGGGATCCCGCCGATCGGGTTGACGGCGACGTGCCACTCGGGGCGCTCCATCTCGAACGGCACCTCGCGCGTCTCGTACTCGAGCCCGAGCAGGTCGAGCATCAGGCGCGCCTTCTGCGCGTTCGACGACCACGGCTGGTCGTGCAGGACGAGGCCGCTCACGCGACCGGCTCCCCGGCGAACGAGCGGGGCAGGTCGCGCACGAGGCCCGAGACCTCCTCGAAGGCCGGATGGTCGGCCGACTGCATCATCTCGGAGAGGGCGAGCTCGACGCCGCTCGGCGCCATCCCGGCCGCGCGCATGCGGCGCACGCCGATCTCGCGGCTTGAGGCGGTCCGGCTCGCGATCGCGTCGAGCGCCACGTGCGCCTCGCGGCCCGAGCGGAGGATGTCGGCGACGGACTGCTGCACGCCGACGTGGGCCTCGATGCCGCAGACGACGACCTGGTCGCGGCCGTACTGCTCGAGCTGCGCCACCGTCTCGGGTGCGCCGAGCGACGAGAAGGCGCGCTTCTCGATCGGGTCGACGCCCTCGAGGGCCTCCGCCAGCTCGGGGATCGTGGCCCCGAGCCCCTGCGGGTACTGCTCGGTGGCGATCACCGGCACCGCGAGCGCCCGGCAGCCGCGGATCAGCGCGTCGACGTGCGCGACCATCGGCTCCCAGCCGGCGATGTGCGGCCGGAACCGCTCCTGCACGTCGACGACGAGGAGGACCGCGCGGTGCTCGTCGAGGCGGTCGGGGACGGGGCGCATGCGCGAACCGTAGCGCCGGGGCACGGCCGGGGCCGCAGGGCCTGCGATAGGGCGGGCATGCGGCTGCGCCTCGCGCTCGTGCTCCTCGCCTCGGCCCTCGCGGCCGCCGCCTGCGGCGGCTCGGGCGGCACGGACGCGGCGGCCCCGGCGGACGCCGCAGCCGCGGCGCCCGAGATCGTGGCGGCGGAGCCCGTGCTGGAGGAGTACCGCGGCGGGCCGCTCGCGATCGTCTTCTTCCACCCCCTTTGACTCTCGTGCGGGGGCGAGGCCCCTGCGATCGCGCGGTACGCGCGGGACCACGAGGGCGAGGTGCAGGTGATCGCGGTCTCCGCACCGAACGCGGATCCGGCCGACGTGCGGGCGTTCGCGGCCGAGAAGTACGGCGATGCGCCGGTCACGATCTACACGGGCACCACGGGCGAGGTCTTCATGAACGTCGGCGGCGGGTCCTTCCCGGAGGTCGTCTTCCTCGACGCCGACGGCCAGCCTGCGGACGCGCCGGCCGGCTGGCCCGGGACCTAGCGAAACCCCGCGCAGGAGACCGCGGCCGGGCGGCGTACGCTCGGGGCGACCCACCTGCTGGAGGCCAGATTGTCCACTGCCATGCCCGGGCTGCCCCCCGAACTCCGTGAGGCGCTCTCGAAGAACTGGAAGCTGCTGCTCGCCGGCGGCATCATCTCCGTCGTCCTCGGCCTGATCGCGATCATCGTCCCGCCGCTCGCCTCGGTCGGCATCACGATCCTCGTCGGGATCCTGCTGCTCGTCGGCGCCGTCGGCATGGTCGCGGAGGCGATCTCGCGCGGCACGACCGGCCACCGCATCTGGAGCGGCATCCTCGCGGTCCTCTACGTGATCGCGGGCGTGTGGCTCCTGATCAACCCGGTCGAGGGCACGATCACGCTGACCGTCGTCCTGATCGTGTTCTTCCTCGTGATCGGCCTCTTCCGCCTGATCGCGGGCATCCAGGGCCGTGGCGCCGGCGTCCCGAACGCCGGCTGGATGATCGTCAACGGCGTGCTCTCGATCGCGATCGCGCTGCTCGTGCTGCTCGACCTGCCGTCGTCGGCGGCCTGGGCGATCGGCCTGCTCGTCGGCATCCAGCTGCTCTTCGACGGCATGATGCTGATCACGACCGCCATGGCCGGCAAGAAGCTGGCCGAGGGCGGCGGCGGCGCCTGATCGGCGCCCCGGCGCGGGCCGGGCACCTGCGTAAGGTTCGGCGGGAGGCCGGCGACTCCATGTCGCCCGGGCCTCCCGCCCGAACCGACGCATGCCACGCCGCCTCGTCCACGCCGCCGACCTGCACCTCGACAGCCCGTTCACGGGCCTCGGGTCCGTGCGCGACGGGCTCGACGAGGTCCTGCTCGACGCCTCCCTCGACGCCCTCGACGACCTCGTCGAGCTGTGCCTCGCGGAGGAGGCGGAGCTCCTGCTCCTGGCCGGCGACCAGTTCGACCGCGCCGAGGGCTCCTCGCGCGGGCGCCAGCGCCTCGCGCGCGCCTGCGCGCGCCTGACCGGGTCCGGCACCGCGGTCTTCGCGGTCCACGGCAACCACGACCCGCTGCGCGGCCGCTCGCCCCTCGCCGACGTCGAGGGCGTGACGGTCTTCCGGCCGGGGCGGCCCCAGGCGCACGCCGTCGACCCGCGCGGGCTCGGCCCCGTGGTCGTGCACGGCGTCTCGTTCGGCCGGGCCGCGGAGGAGGACAACCTCGCGCTCGGCTTCGCGCGCGGCGACGAGCCGGGCCTGCACGTCGGCCTCCTGCACTGCATGGTCGGCGACCGCGAGGGCCACGGCCGCTACGCGCCGTGCTCGCTCGACGACCTGCTCGCCGCCAAGATGGACTACTGGGCGCTCGGGCACGTGCACCGCTTCACGGTCGAGCACGAGGCGCCGCCCGTCGTCTACGCGGGCGCCCTGCAGGGCCGCTCGCCGAAGCCCTCCGAGCGGGGGCCGCACGGCGCCGTCGTCGTCGAGTTCGAGGGGGAGCGGGTGCTCGGCCTGCGCCACGTCGCGCTCGACCGCGTCCGCTTCGAGGAGGTCGAGCTCGCGATCGACGGGCTCGAGGGCGAGCAGGACCTGACCCGCGCGCTCGAGGACCTCGCCGCGGAGGCGGTGCGGGCCGCGGACGGGCGCCTCGTCATCCTGCGCGCGCGGCTGACCGGGCGCGGCGAGCTGCACCGGCTGCTCAGCGCCGCGGGCGAGCTCGAGTCGCTGCGCCGCGGCCTCGACGAGGCGGCGGGCCCCGACCTCGTCTGGGAGCGCATCCGCGCGGCCACCGGCCCGGCCGTCGACCTCGACGGGGTGCGCGCGGGGCAGGGCCTCCCGAGCGCCGCGCTGGCCGCCTTCGACGCCCTCGCCGACGATCCCGCCGCGCTCGCGGCGCTCCTCGCGGAGCTGACGCGCTCGCTCGGCGACCCCGCCCTCGCCGGCCTCGCCGAGGAGGACCCGGCGGCCCGCCTCGCGGCGGCGCGCGACCTCGTGCTGGGCCTGCTCCTCGACGCGGAGGAGGCGGCGTGAGGATCGCCCGCATCGAGGCGATCGCCTACGGGGCGATCGCGGGCCGCGTGATCGAGCCGGGCCCGGGCCTGACCGTCGTGCATGGCCCGAACGAGTCGGGCAAGAGCTCGACGATGGACCTGATCCGCGGCGTGCTGTTCGGGTTCCCGGCGCTGCGCCGCGACGGCTCCGCGCCGCTGCGCGAGCCGCGCGGGGGCGGGCAGCGCTCGGGTCGCATCGACCTCGTGGACGCGGACGGCCGTCGGATCGCGGTCGAGCGCACGCACGGCTCGGCCGTGCGGGTGACGGGCGCCGACGGCGACCCCGTCGGCGACGCCGCGCTCAGCCGCGTCCTCGGCATCGCCGACCGCGCGCTGTTCGACCAGGTGCAGAGCTTCGACAGCGTCGACCTCGCGCGGATCGACCTGCTCGATGACCCGTCGGTGCGCGCCGGGGTGCTGGCCTCCGCCGTCCTCGGCGCGGGCGGGGGCGCCGGGCCGGTGATCAAGGACCTGCGCGAGCGCGCCGACGCCCTCTACCTCAAGAGCGGCGAGAACCAGCCCTACGCCCACGCCCTGCGCCGCGTGAAGGACGCGCGCCGGGTCCTGCGCGAGGCCGAGGCCGAGGCGGCGGCGCTCGCCACCGCCCAGGACGGACTCGCCGAGGCCGCGGAGCGCGTGACCCGCGCCGAGGCGGACCTCGCCGACGCCGTGCGCGTCCGCGACGCCCTGCGCCAGCGGCTCGACCTGCACGCCGCGCTCGCGCGCGCGGCCGAGCTCGAGCGGACGGCGCCCCCCACCGCCCCGGACGACGCGATCGACCCCGAGCGCGCGAGCGCCCTGCGGGCCCTGGCCGGCGAGGTGCCCGCCGCCGACGAGGCGCGCCGGCGCGCCGAGCGCCACCGCCGCGAGGCCGCCGAGGCGCGCGACCGAGCCGCCGCCGAGCGGGACCGGCTCGGGCTCGCCGCGGACGCCGCCGTGCCCACGATCGCCGAGGAGGCGCCCCTGCGCGAGGCGGCCGAGGCCGCGGAGCGCACGGCCCGCGACGCCGTGCGCCTCGCGGACGCCGCCGCGGCCGTGGAGGAGGCACCGGCACCCGCGCCCGACGCCGCCACCGCGCCGATGCCGCGCCGGGCACTCGGCCTCGGACTGCTCGTCGCCGGCCTCGCGGCCGTCGTGGTCGGGATGCTGGCCGGGCTCGTGCCGGTCTGGGCGCTCGGCCTGGTCGCGGCGCTGGCCGGAGGCCTGATCGCGAGCGGCGTGGTCGGCGCCGCCACGGGCCCCGGGCGCGCCGACCCGCTCCTGCAGGACGAGGCGGAGCGCCGCCGTGCGGAGGCCGCAGCCGCGGCCGGCGCGCGCGACGCGGCCCAGGACGCCTGGGCCGCCGCGCTCGCGACCCGCGGGCTCGCCACTGCGCTGCGCCCCGACCAGCTCGCCGATCTCCTCGCGGGCTTCGCGCAGGTGCGCGAGGCCGAGCGCATCGCCGCCCAGGCCGCGCAGGCCGCCGCCGACGAGGACGCGGCCGACGCGCGGATCCGCGCGCGCGCCGCCGAGGCGCTCGCGGCCGCCGGCGTCGAGGCCCCTGACGATCCCGTGCAGCTCGGCGCCCGCATCGACGAGGCGCTGCGTGCGGTCGATGAGGCGATGGCCGCGGGGGCACGCCACGCCGCGCAGGTCGAGGCCCACCGGCTCGAGCTCGAGGCGGCCCGGGCTGAGGTGGCGGCGCTCGGCGGCGACGATCCCGGCGCCGCCGACGAGGCGGCCGCGCTCGACCCGGCGGCCGCCGAGGCCGAGCTCGAGGTCGCGGAGGCGCGGATCGCGTGGCTGCGCGACGAGGAGCTCGCGGAGGCCAACCGCGCGCTCGGCGGCGTGCGCGCCCTGGCCGACCGCGCGGGCGAGTCCGCCGACGTGCCCGCCGCGGCGCAGGCCCTCGCCGACGCCGAGGCCGACCTGCGCGACATCGCCGACCGCTGGCTGACCCTGCGGCTGGCCCACGACGTGCTGGCGCAGGCGCGCGACCGCTTCGTCGAGGAGCACCAGCCGGGCGTCCTGCGGCGCGCCGCCGAGCAGATCGCGATCGCCACCGGCGGCGCCTGGGCGGAGATCCGGATGCCGGACGGCGAGCGGGCGGGCGCGCGCTCCGAGATCATCGGCGCGGGCGGCGACCGGATCCCCTTCACGGAGCTCTCGCAGGGCACCGTCGGCCTCGTCTACCTCTGCCTGCGCGCCGGCCTCGTCGACGAGATGCGCGCGGCGGGCGGCGTGGAGCTGCCCGTCGTGATGGACGACGTGCTGACCCACCTCGACCCCGAGCGCCGGGCCGGCGGCGCGCGCGTGATCGCGGACCTCGCGACGCGCCACCAGGTCATCTACTTCACCTGCCACGACGAGCAGGTCGCGGCGCTGGCCGCGGCCAGCCCCGGCTGCGTCGACTGGCCGCTCCAGCGGCTCGTCTAGGGGGCGTCGAGCGGGATCGTCCCGCCCGGCTCGAGGACCAGGGCCTCGCAGGCCGGCGCGGTCTCCGCCATCGCCGCCGAGAAGCGCTCGGCCGGCTCCCGCGGGGGCTCGCCGCGGCCGATCGGCCAGAGCGTGCCCCAGTGGATCGGGATCGCCACCCTCGCCTGCAGCCGGAGGGCGGCCTCGGCGGCCCGGGCCGGGTCCATGTGGCCGGGGCCGAGGTTCGGGCCCCAGCCGAAGATGGGCAGGCAGGCCACGTCGACGGGGCCGATCGCGGCCATCCCGTCGAAGAGGTCGGTGTCGCCCGCCACGTAGACGCTGCGGCCCGCCTCCAGGCGGTAGCCGATCGGGTCGGCGTGGGGCCCGAGCGGCTGGTCGCGCTTGCCGTCGTGCGCGGCCGGGGTGGCCAGCACCTCGAGGCCGCCGATCCGCAGCCGCTCGCCCTCGGCGATCTCGGAGACGCGGGTGAAGCGCTTGCGGCGCAGGGTGCCGGCGGCGCCCTTGGGCACGATCACGGGCAGGTCCTTGCCGAGCCGCTCGAGCGAGGGCGGGTCGAGGTGGTCGTGGTGCTGGTGCGTGATCAGGACGGCGTCGAGGCCGCGCAGGGCCGCCGGGGGCACGCGGTGGAAGCGCTTCAGGTGCAGGACGCGGGGGCGCAGCACGGGATCGACGATCACGCGCGCACCGCCCATCGCGACCACCACCGTGCCGTGCCCGACCCAGGTGAGGTGGTCGTGGCCGGCCTGCGGGCCGTCGCTCACCCGGCCGTCGCGCCCTCGAGGGCGCGCACCCGCTCGAGGTGCTTCGCGCGCGCCCCGTCGTGGCCGAGGTCGTGCAGCCAGCCGATCAGGATCTCGTGGATGCGCTCGGCGCTGATGACGGGCTCGTCGGGCCAGCTGAACTCCGACGGGAACAGGATGAACGGGTGCATCTGCTCGCCGCCGAGGCCGCCGTGGTGGCCGACGAGCTCCTCGAAGGCGCCGATCTCGCCCGTCATCGGGTCGTAGGCCGCGTTGACCATCAGGTCGCCGACGTGGGGGAAGCCGTCCGTGCGCAGCACGTGACGGGCCGCGTTCGGTCCGTAGGGCGCGAGCGGGTCGGTGCCCTCGATGGTGCCCGTCTCCAGGTGGTGCACGCCGTGCCGGCCGATCGCCATCGGGCCGCGCTCGGCGGAGCGCACGAGCACGAAGCCGATCCCGTCGTGCGCGACGAGGCGGTGGATCAGGAACGGGTAGCGCTCGTTGATCTCCTCCATCGTGAGGCGGCCGGGCTCCTCGCCGAGGAAGACGAGCCCGAGGCTGCCGGAGGCCAGCACCTTCACCTCCGCGGCGTCGAAGGCGTCCGCGCCCTCGAGCGCGAGCTCGTGCTCGGGGCCGAGGACGATCGCGTCGCCCGAGCGGCGCCCGCGGGTGGCGGCGCGGATCACGCGGTTGCGCGCGCCGAGGATCTCGGTGGCGACCACCGACAGGCGCGACCAGGCCTCGTCCTCGTCGAACTCGAGCGACGCACCGTCGACGCCGCAGGCGTCGTGCACGAGCGCCTCGAGGGTCTGGCCGTGGCGGTCCTCGAAGGTGGTGCCCTGGCTCTGGCCGTGGTCGGAGAGGACGACGACGTGGTACGGCCGCGGCGCCGTCGCCGCGGCTCGCGCGATGCGCCCGAAGGCGCGGTCGATGCCGCGCAGGACCTCGAGCGCGTCGAAGCGCTCGATGCCGGAGTGGTGGGCGACCTCGTCGTAGCCGACGAACGTGGAGTAGAGGACGGGGCGGCCCGCGTAGGCGTCGGAGATCACCGTCTGGACGGCGATGTCGCGCAGGATCACCACGGTGACGGCACGCAGCAGCGAGTAGCGGAAGCCGCGCTTGACGCGGGGGACGACGTCGCGGCGGATCTGCTGCCCGGAGGCGAGCAGCTCGCGGCCGATGTCGACGATCCCGAGCAGCAGCGTGCGGAACACCGTGTACGGGTTGGCGAAGTACGCGAAGTAGTCGGAGCCGCGGGTGGGGCGGGCCTGCAGCGCCGAGATCGTGAAGCTCGTGTGCTCGGCGTCGCCCGTGACGAGGTTGCCGCGGCTCGCGCCGCCGCCGGCGAGGAGCCCGCGCCCGTCGGAGTGGCGGCGCTCGATCTCCGCGGCGCCCGCCGGGTGGTTGGAGACGACGAACTCGCCGCGCTCCTTCTCGTACCAGCGGAAGGCGGGGATGTCCTCGTTCGAGCCGTGCAGGATGCCGGCCTGGCTGGCGCTGGTCTGCGACGACCAGTCGCACTCCCAGCCCTCGAGCCGGTGCGTGCCCTCGCGGATCCAGCGCGCCAGCTCGGGCACGTTGCCGTCGCGGATCGCGCGTCGCAGGACGGGCTCGGCGAGCCCGTCGATCTCCAGGAACAGGATCCCCGGCACCGTCTCGTCGAGGGTGGTGTCGGCGTGGCGGCGGGCCTGCCGGCGGATCACGTTGCGGTAGTAGAAGTCGTCGTCGTCGATCCCCAGGACCGCCGTCACCACGGTGTTCGTGATCGTGAGGAGCATCGCCGCGATCAGGGCCGCCCAGTAGCTGTCGACGAAGACGCCGTCGGAGATGTTGAGGGCGATCCAGACGATCAGGCCGTTGAGGAGCATGCCGGCCACGCCGAGGGTGAGCACCGTGATCGGCAGCGCGATGCGGATCAGGAGCGGCCACACCACCGCGTTGGCCACCGTCACGGCGATCGCCGCGATGAACGCGTGCGTCCAGTCCTTGATGTGCAGGCCGCCGAGGAACTGGGAGGCGACGACCAGCGTCGCGGCCGCCACGGTGATCGTGAACGCCCCGCGGATGTAGGTGCGGGGGCTGCGCAGGGGGTTGCGCTGCGCGGGGCGGGCGCTCATGCCAGCAGCCGCCGCTTCTGCACCTTGCCGAGCGCGTTGCGGGGCAGCTCGGCGACGCGCGTGATCGCGCGCGGGCGCTTGTGGGGGGCGAGGAGGCCGGCGACGTGCTGCACCAGCTCATCATCGGCGAGGGCCGCGTCGGGCGCAATCACCACCCAGGCGGCGATCCGCTCGCCGAGGTCGTCGTCGGGCAGGCCGAGGACGGCGGCCTCGAGGACGTCGGGGTGCTCGAGCAGCGCCGCCTCGACCTCGCCCGCGCCGACCCGGTAGCCGCCCGTCTTGATGAGGTCCGTGGAGCTGCGGCCGACGAGGCGCAGCACGCCGTTCTCGTCGAGCGAGCCGACGTCGCCCGTCCGGAACCACCCGTCGCGAAACGCCGCCTCGGTCGCCTCCGGGTTGCCGAGGTAGCCGTCGAAGAGGGCGTCGCTCCGGATCTCGACCTCGCCGAGGGCGTCGCCGGGCGGCAGCGCGGCGCCCGCGTCGTCGACGATCCGGACCTCGACCCCGGGCAGGGCGGTGCCGACGGCGCCGGGGATGCGCGGGCCGTCGTGGCGGGCGCTCGCGATCATCAGCGCCTCGCTCATGCCGTAGCGCTCGACGATGCGCTGGCCGGTCGCCGCGGCGTAGGCCTCGTGGACGCGCGCGGGCAGGGCGGCCGATCCCGACACGACGAGCCGCGCGGAGCCGAGGGCCCGGGCCACGTCCGGGTCGCGCTCGGCGGCCTCGAGCATGCGCCCGTGCATCGTGGGCACCGCGAACAGCATCGTCGCGTCGGCGGCGAGCGCGGCGGCGATCGCCTCGGGCGAGAAGCGGCCCGTGTGGCGCACCCCGCCGCCGAGCCGCAGCGGCCCGAGCACCCCGAGCACGAGCCCGTGCACGTGGAAGAGCGGCAGCGCCTGGGCGACGACGTCGTCGGCGGTCCAGGCCCAGGCGTCGGCGAGGGCGTCGAGGTTGGCGGCGAGCGCGCGCCGCGCC